>JAEEGL015828766.1_pt1 | contig 10601 bp, 29 predicted proteins | sample 9134231 | NCBI WGS metagenome assembly JAEEGL01 (sample SAMN16246548, study PRJNA631951) | gut metagenome | biome: gut microbiome; feature: rumen; material: fiber-attached | host: Bos | place: Iran: Karaj | collected 2018-10 | reverse complement strand
TAATCTTTGAAATGTATGGTATACTTAACCAACATGACATAATTCATTATAATACTGGAATAGACATCAGACTAATCAGTATTGTTGAAGATGGTGTGTTCGAAAATTCACCTTTCATAATCGAAAAAGGTGTGTATGGTAAAGTTATAGAGTATGGTTTCCAGTTGCCTGACTTATTGTTTGAATTGTATCATCAAGGTACAGAATGGTACATTAAAGCAACAAGTCAGAAATACTATCCATACCTAAAAAACTTATGGGAAAATTATCCGACAATCGATGATGCAATCGATGGATTAATGACTATACTGGAACAGTTGAACAAAGACTACTATGAAATCAATGGAAGAATCGCAATTGAAGGAGTGGTCATCAATACTGTTCGTGAAGATGGTAGTAAGAAATTCTTGAAATGCAAACCAAGAGATATTATGGTGAAGCATACAACAGAGAATGGTATTCCACGAAAAAGTATTACTAAAGAAGTGTTGAAGTATTTTGATGAGTATGGTAGTGAAGTGAAAGAAATATATAATCGTGATAAGAATCATCACACAGAATACATACACAGAATGCTAAACGAAGAATACTCAATCGAAATAATCCAACGAAGCAAAAACAAAATCGAAAAAATATTTATGCAAGTATGGGATAATCGAGAAGTACCACAGAGCATTCATAATATCTGCGATGAAATCTATAATAAGTATAGTGATAAAGGTATCAGTCATTGTATGCGAATGTTCAGTCAAGAATACCCACAAAAGAAAAAAGATGCGAGATTAGTGTACAGTGTACTGGAAACTAAATTCAATAAAGATGGTAAAAGATTGTGAAATGTGAGTATTGTAAAAATAATATAATCAGTGAAAACAATACTATTACTTGTAAGTTCTGCGATTTCGAATATGAACCGTATTATATTCGAGATGACTGGGATATACTGGAAATCGATGATGATTACGAATGGAGTCATCTTCAATTATTATATCGTTTACATAGTAAAGGTGTTGAGTGTATTCGTGCAGACATATGGTATGATAAGAATATGGCATATGTTCTTGGTGCAAAGGATAGTAAAAATGTTGTTGCAAGAGTGCTTGGTGTTCATAGTGAATGTGTTTATGATAATGGTGAAGGTTTAATGATTTTGAATTTGTTTCAAGAGAAATATTTAAGAGGTTTAATAGAATGAGTAGTGGACTTGATATGGTGGATAGGTATCTTTATAGTGGTTACAAGATTATAGGGTGGCAATGTTCTCTTGATGATGGTGGTACTATTAAAATCACTTTTGAAGATGGTCTTGGTGATGTGGTGATTAAGGAGTATAGGTTTCGTAATGATAGGAATGAGTATCTGAATTTTGAAGAAGGTATTAGGAAAAGGTATTATGGATTCTAAACGGTTTTGTGTGATTAGTAATGTTGGTATTCAAGATAACTTGACTGGTGAAATTTATACTAATCATAGGAGTTTGTGTAATTTGTTGAATGATTTGAATGACCGATGTGATGGGTTTGCCGAAGAGTTGTATGATTTGCGATTGGAGAAATTGAAGGGTGAGTGATAGTATGAGATTTGTTGATGATGGTTTTGAAGCGATTGAAGACCAACAGTTTACAGATACTTGGACTGATAAGTCTTATTATGTTGATTATTTCGATGAGATTGTTGATTTATGCAACAATTTGAATGATGAGAATATGAAACTGAAATCAGTACTGGGATTAATAATAAGAAGTGTTGTACTGGAAAAAGATAAGCCAAGTTGCACTGTAACTGTTAATGTTAATCCTACAGAGTATGAGTTGATTAAAGATTTGATGATAAAGTATAGTTAAAAAATAAGATATGGGTGATGGTAGTTATGAGTGATGATGATGTTTTTAGTATGGAGAAAGTGGCGAAGACTTGGACTTCTAATAGAGTGTATAATATTGTTCGTGATGGTAAGGTTGTTTTGAAGTTGAAGGATGAAGATGATGCTAAACTGGTCTTGGATTTCTTGAATAAGGAGTGTGGTGAGTGTGGTAAGAAAGGGAGTAAAAGCACTTCTAAAAAGTCTTCTGTGAAGAAAGGTGCGAAGAAATCTACTGGGAAAAAGTCTACTGGTAAGAAGTCAAGTAAGAAGTCTTGATTTTTTTTATTATATTTTTTTTATTAAAATAACAGTTACTTTTATATAAGATGATTTATATATATTCTATTAAAGAATTTATTGGTTAATAAAATTCTTCCCCCAATAATTCTAAAAAAAAAAGAATAGGCGATGATAAACAATGCAAGAAAACAAATACATAAAAAAAGTAACTGATTACCAACCGGAACTCTTGCCAAGACCACAAAAAAAAGATGATGGCAGAACAAGAGATGGAACAAGAATAATCACAATAGATACTGGATTGTGGAGTAGTTCAATATGAATTTCACAATCACTGAAAGGGAAACTCATAACCTTGATGAGTTATACCCATTATTCAAAAAAGAATACTTGAACCCACAAACAACAGTATCGGAAGTGAAAAAGAAATTACATTTAACCAATTCAGAGTATAAACACTTACGAAAAGAACTGGAAGAAGAGACTGGTGTGGATTTCAAACCTAATCCTTATAATAAGTATGGTCGATGTGAAAACGAAGACAAGTATATTCACAGACAGAAAGACCGTTACATTATTATGAGAGTAATAAACAAGAAAAGAGTTTATTATGGTCAATCAAAGACACTGGAAGAAGCACGAGTTATTCGAGATAAATTAAAAGAACATAACTGGGATAAAGGTGCAATATAGAATGAATAGTATTGAACGAGCATGGAAAACATTCTTAAAAGAAGCAATTAGTAATGGTCGATGGGTTGTTAAAGATGATGGTGATGAGATATTGGAGATAATGGATAATCACTGTTTCATCGAGAACATTATTACAAGTGTGATGGGTCGGCAGAAAATAACTTTACAATTATTCTTGGACTTGATAGGTAAAGGAACATTCAATATTGATGGTTATCCTATAACTGATGGAGCATTGAAAGGATATGTTGTGCAGTTAGATGACCTTAAACAGATAGATTTAGATTTGAATGATAATCCTTTCATATATACTTATCCTGAAAGGATTTACAATATCAAGCAAGCGACAAGGACTGGTGAAGTGGTTAATCTTAATCAAGTCAGTGTGATGGTGGATAGGTTAAAGGAGCATAGTGGTAGTAATCGTGCAGTGGCAAACTTGTATATGTGTGCATTAGATAAGGATGAGCAACATATTCCTTGTCTGCAATTCTTACAGTGCCTTATAAGAGATAATGAGTTAAGTCTGCACTTATTATTCCGAAGTAATGATTTATATAGTGCTTTCCCATCTAATATGTTGTTCTTACAGTATCTTGGTTTGAAGATAACAGAAGAACTGCAAGAAACTTACCCATCATTAACATTTAAAGGAATATATTATAATAGTACAAGTCTTCATATTTATCGTGGAGATTACGAACAAGCAAGAAGAATAATAGGAGAATAGTGAGTATGAGTATTTTAAGTGATAAGGATATAGTGGATAGATTACGAGGCAAGATGTATGGTAGAAAGCATCGTTTAATCATAGAACCTTGCAAGTATCTGCACGATGTACAACCATCAAGTGTGGATTTGCATCTTGGAAATGAATTAAAAACACTTGACAATAAAAGTATTGATATATCAGAAGAACCATACATATTAAAAGGAAACGAATTCTTACTTGGAGCGACAATGGAATACATAGAAATACCAATAGACCTTGTAGGAATAGTTGAAGGTAAAAGCAGTCTTGGAAGACTGGGAATAACTGCACATATAACTGCCGGATACATAGACCCTAACTTCAAAGGCAACATAACATTAGAAATCAAGAATGTAAGCGACCGACCTTTCGAGTTAATAGGTGGAATGCCATTCTGCCAATTAGTACTGGAAACATTATCAAGTCCAGTGAAAAGACCCTATGGTAGTGAGAACTTATCAAGCCATTATCAAGACAGTCAAGGAGTGGTGTTAAGCCGATACGATTATAAAAAAGAATAAAGGAGATGGAAATATGACAGAAACAGATTACTTTCCGGAATTAAAGGAATATAAAAGCAAACATAAGTATAATGGTAAGTATGGTATCTATAATATTAGTCTTGTTAAAGACTTGAATGTTATAGGTGGTCAGAGTTGGAGATATGCTTACTATGATGAGTTTGACAATAAGATGAAACTATTATCTTCATATGATTTGCGAAGATTAAGACAATCAGTTGAAGAAAAAGGTTTAAGATGGATTATAACTGATTTGAACCTTGCAAGAGAAACTTATAAGTTAAACGAAGAGATGGTGAATGAGAATGAAAGGATTAAGAATGAGCATAGTCTTAATAGGATAGCAGAACATACAGTCAGTAAGAGTGGTGTTCAATATGTCTACTTAAACAATAATGAAGACAATGTCTACTGGACATATCGTGATAAGAAACACCCTACAATTACAAGGAAAACTTTAACTGAACTGAAACAAGCAGTTACAGATAAAGGTTACAAGTGGATTGTTAAAGATGCTATCGTGTATAATAATTTACTTGAAGAAGAAAAAGAATAAAAAAAAATTATAAAATAAAATACTTCCCCAATTGGAGCGATGATAAACAATGATAAAGAATATAAATAATTTAGTAAGGTACGATTTCACAAGCGAGTGTCGGACTTGCAAGTATCGTAAAAGTTTAGGTGTACTTGAATACTGTTGTAGTTTCGTGTATGATTTGATTCATAAGCAGAAACGGTTAGGTTTGCAGAAACATATACTGGAATATGTTTTAATGGAAGATGGTATGGAAAAGATTAACCATGAGAACCTACTTTTTTCAGATGATAAGGAATGGACAGTGACATTGAAATTCAAGACTAATCTACATTCACATTTGATTTTATCAGAGATTGAAGATTTACTGGTTAAATCTTCTTATTTTAAGGAAGTGTCTTGTGATTATTAAAGTGTGGTGTGTGTGGTATGTTGGTTCGTGATTTGATTAAGATGTTATTGGAGTTTAATCTTGATGCTACTGTTAGTGTTAATGGTTTATTTGATGAGTCAGAGTCTGTGAATTTTTCATGGGTATCTGATGATGATGGTAGTGGTGTTGATGATAGGAAGTCTTGTAGGCATTTGTTTCTTGAAACAGATAATCGGAATGATGAGTCTGAAAATATTGATGGTGGTGGTGTGTGATGGAGAAGTCTTGTTTTAATTGTAAGCATTCGTATAATATGGAGTTATGTGTATTGTTTGATGATTTGATTAGTGAGACTTGCAGTTGTTTTATGTGGAAGGAAAGAAGTAAGAATGGTGGTGAATGATGGTGTCTGTAAACCCTCAAGAAGAACAGTTGCGAAGATTAACAATGGTTAAGGCAATGGTTCGTAAAGAAATCGATACTACAAAAGATAAAAAGAAAAAAGAAGTATATCGTAAAAAATATGAACAGATTGATAAAAATTTAAATGATTTATTACGAAATATGAAAATATAATATGATTATTATGTTTAAATGTAAAGTAATGAGTGCAGATAATCGTAGATTATGTAAATCAAAATTGATGAGTGGTGAATACCCATATAGGATTAATATTATTCATACAATGTATCCTTACGGTTTAAACCGAATATATTATCAATGCAATAACCAATTAACTGACTGGGAGCAAGTGAAACATCGTACAAGTAATTATAACTTGAATGTTAAAAGAAAACAGTTATGGTTAATGGTGCAATGTGCATACATATAAAAAAAGTGAGGATTAGTTTTATGAGTCAATCAGAAAATATTATCTTTGAATTAGAAACAATACTAAACGATTTAAAATATGATGACTGGCGAATAAGTAATGCCGAAATTAAAAAAACAATGAAAACTAACCTAATCGGAAATAAAGTGGAAAGTATAGATTATAATATTAGAATAAGCATAATTCCACAGTTAAAATATAAAGGAGATGATTAATAATGAGTGAACAGAATATCCACAGTGATTGCAGTAACTATAATCCACGAAAAGATTATTGTTTAAAATGGTTTGAAGCAGATGTGAGTAAACATTATAAAACTTGCAAGGAAAAAACATTAGAAGATGATGATGAATTACAAAGAAAATGGTCGAATTAAGATGAGTAAAGGTTTAACAAGACACGAATTTTATAGAGTATTCGGCAATCACTTACCAAGAAAAATGAACAATAGTTACATTTTATCCTATTCACTCTATGCTTTTATAAAAGAAGATAAAAGAAAATACATATTCACAAAGGAGATAAGAAAAACATGTTCAAATACCATATGAACCTATTAGCACAACATAGAGTTAACACTGTAAGGCACAAAGGATTATGGGCATATACTATTTGTGGAAACATATATAGGAAAGTAGGTGGTAAGTATCCTATTAAAAGGAATATGATTGGAAAATACTTAAAAATGTAGAGTATGGTATTATGAGTCATAAGTGCAGTAAATGCAAGTATCTTAAAGTAACTTACGAATTCGACACAGAATACTTATGCACAGTCGCAACAGAAAAATGCCTTAAAAAGAACAAATTATTCAATACTCATTGTAATGATTTTTTTAAAAAAAAGGATGAAAAAAAATGATTAAACAATTCACATTAAAGTTATGTAGTGATGGAAATTATTATATTCATAAAAACAATGAACTTATCATTCCTTATGTTGATTTTGATAGGTTTAATCGAGAAAGTGCCGAGAAAGTTGTTGATTTGTTGAATAAGTTTGCAAGTGAAAACACTGATTTGAAACAAGTGAATAAAATGCTTCAGAACAATGTTGAAAAGTTAAGTAATGATGTGGAATATTTAAAAGAATTACCAAGTGAACATTTAGAATTATGGAAACAAACAGAAATCAAAAGAATGAATTTAGCAGAAGAAAATAAACATTTAAGAAACTTAATTGAACATAAAAACAATTATATTAACAGATTATTGTATAAACCAATATTAACTGATGTTTTACCACAAGCAAAGGAAATAATAACTGTTAATACTGAATTGGAGAAAGAGAATAGTTTGTTGAAAAAAGAACTGTTCGAAGCGAAAAAAGATTATCTTATAGAAACAAGTGATGAAGTGGATAGAGCATTGTATCTTGAATATGAAATCGAAGAGTTGCGAAAGGAAATATTTAAATGACTAATGATTTATTTAAACGAATTAAATACAAGTTAATCTATGATGATATGATGATATGCTTCTACTGTCGGCACTGGAATGTTGTGAACTGGTGTAACTTAAAACAGAAAAGAAGGTACTGGTCATCATCTTGCAAGGAATGGGAAGTGATGGAATGAATAAGGACACTATAAGATTTACAATGGACTGGCATTGTTGTACTTTTATGGTTTTCAAAGATGGTCGGAGTTATTGTCAGTTAAAAGAATATTGGTGTAAAGTAAGGGATTGTAAGGAGCAGATGATATGATTGGAAAAATATTTCAATGTAAAGATTATGGGCTTAAATGTTTAGTCTGTCCTTACTGGAATCATTATTCAAAATTTTGTACAAAATATAAAATATGGAGTGAAACACATGACTGAAAATAAACGATTTAATTTTGTCGGAGGTTATCTCTACGATGGAAACAAACCCATAGGGAATGTTGAAGATGTGAAATTCAGACAAGACTACGAAGATATTGTAAATGCTCTTCACAAAGAGAATGAACAGTTAAAAAAGGTATTAAAGGATACTGTGTCGCAATTAGATGCGAAAATCTGTAAAGAATATTCATTATATTCTATAAGAATCGTTGTCGATATTAAAACATTTAGATTAATTAAGAAAATATGTAAGGGTGATGTGTGAATGACTGAAAAGAAACGATTTATTAATGATATTGACAATGGAAAATTAGTTGATACTAAAGGAGAATTAAGTACAATTTATTATTCTGATAGTGTGGATTTCTATGAGTTATGGGAGTTTTTAAATAGGTTACATGATGAAAATGAGCAGTTAAAATCTGAAATTGAAAAATTAGAAAATGAAAATGAAATATTAGAAGGAAAATTATGGAATTGTAAAAATGTGAGGTGATAATATGGGAATAACTGAAATAAAACAATTAATCCTTGATTTCTTTGATGAAAATCCGAAAGGATTGGTGCATCTTGTTTATCCACCACAATTAGAAAATACTGGTGGAATAGAATTGACAAAAAGAAGTGTTAATAATCCTAATAAAATTCGATTTATGGATACTGGAATTTTTATTAGGGAAACATTAGGATATAGTTTGATTACTGGAAAACATTTGTTTATCCCTTATGGGCATTGCTTATTCGTATTTATTGAAAAGGGGGATATGGAATGAATTGGTATAGTGTAAGAGAATGTCCAGTATGTAATAGTAAAGAAATTGAAATCAGAAAAAAATATGACTTTCATAAACGATTAGATGAATGGACTTTAAAATGTCGAAATTGTAGATATGAATTAACACAAGATAAACCATTTTAGGAGGTAATATGAATGGATAAAAAACGATTCGCTTGTAGAGATTATAAAGTAAATTATAGTATTCAATGTGAAGAAATTTCTGATAATGGAAATTGGATAACATATGGACAAATTGTTGATTTGTTGAATGAGCAAGATGCAACAATCCAACACTTGAAAGAAGTTGTTCATAGATACGAATATTCCATTGATTTGAAAGAAAGAACCAATACTAATTTACATTTAGATAATTTGAAACTGGAAAAGGAGAATGAGCAGTTAAAACACGATGCTACTGTACTTATTCAATCAAATACTGATTATCGAAAAGAGAATGAGCAGTTACGAAAAGATTTAATAGACCATTCTGCTTTAATCTCAATATTAGAAGATTATCAAGCATTACCCATCGAAGAAATATTATGGAACTTGACTGGTGTTAAATCAGAAGAAGAATTTAACGAATTATATAAACCATATTTAGATAAGGCAAAGGAGTGTTGGAATGACTGAAAAACAGTATTTACTTAAATGGTTAGAATATGAACCATATTACATTGATACAAAACAAGAGTATATTGATGAAGCAGAATTATAATCTATGATTTAAAACTACTCGAAATAATCGGAGAATAAATTATGCTAACAGAAAATATAATCATAACATTAGGAACAGGAATACTCACTGGAATAATACTAACAATATGCTATTATACAGATAAAGACTTCAAAAGACAATTAAAAATTAATGAGAAATCAATGGAATACTGTATCCTTGAAAATAAACTCACAAGTGAAATCCTTGATTTAAAAAGAGAAAACGAAACCTTAAAAGAAGAGAATAATATTCTACGAGACCAATTAATCGAAAACAATACAATATTCAAGAAGATAATAGAAGAAACACCAGTAATAACTAATACATTAAAAAAGAGTATAAGAATCCCCCAAGAAGCAGAAGATGATACCATATGAAATTCCATATAATCGAAAACCATCAGTATAATATAAACTATGAAGAATTTAAAAAAGACTTCACCAATCCATCAATAACAGTGGACAAACTAACAAAAAAATATAAAATAAACCGAACAGAATACAATAAACTCCGAAAAAAAATAATCAAAGAAACAAACCTAACCAGTAAACCCTACAAGACAATGAAAAACCAACCCACCAAGATAATCACCAGTACCACCTATATAAAAAAGAAAAACGATTACTACTACATACAGAAAAAAATCAACGGAAAAAGAAAAAACTTCGGCACATACAATAATATTGAAACTGCAAGAAAAGTAAGAAACCAATTAATCAAACATAACTGGGATAACGAAACCTACAAAAAACTATACCAAGAATACGGTAGACCACGAAAAAAGAAAATCAATGAAGCAATGGAAAAATATAACGAATTTGAAAAACTATACAATAACCATACAAAAAAAGAAACAATAAAACAAAAACTAAACCTAACAGAATACCAGTACAATAACCTACGAAAAAAAATAACAAGATGATAAATATGAGTTTCAAAATAACATTAGAAAACACATTACTCTTAAAAGAAAGTTTCGAAAGCATAAGCACAATAGTCGATGAAGTAACAATCCACATAGACCAAGAAGGATTCCGACTAAATGCAATCGACAGAAGCCATATATGTTTCATATCACTCGAACTAAAAAAAGAAATATTCAACCAATACGAAACCACAACACCGGAAAAAATCTGCATAGACACAATAGAATTCAACAAGATACTGAAAAGAGCAAAAAAAACAGACACAGTAACACTAACAACAGACCACAACAATCTAATAATAAACTTCAAAGGCGAAGCAGAAAAAACATTCAAAACAAGATTAATAGACCTTGAATACGAACCACCCACACCACCACAATTACCAACCCCAGTCAATATAGAATGCAACAGTACAGACTTCAAAGACTGGATAACCGACATGGAACTATTCAACGAAAACCTAACAATAAAAGCAGACAAAGATTACCTAACCATAGAAACAGAAAGCGACTTCGGAGAAAGCAGATCAGAATACTATCAC
>JAEEGL013807053.1_pt1 | contig 10601 bp, 9 predicted proteins | sample 9134231 | NCBI WGS metagenome assembly JAEEGL01 (sample SAMN16246548, study PRJNA631951) | gut metagenome | biome: gut microbiome; feature: rumen; material: fiber-attached | host: Bos | place: Iran: Karaj | collected 2018-10 | reverse complement strand
TTGCCCATTGGTTATTCTCCTGAATGAAAAACGACGAAAAAGCAGTGACTTATTATATAATTTTAGGTTTATCAAACCTATAGTTCAATATCGGAATGGTAAATTTTTTCAAAAATATTTCAACAGAGGTGATTATTGTGATAAAACCGAAAAGATTAAAAAGGGAGTTCATGAATTGGGAGCATAAAAATGTGCAATGAAATTTCTATGAATTATCTATTGATTTATTTAGCTTAATTTATTATACTTTGATTAGCTAAATTTAACTTATCAAATAATTAAATTTATTAATCGGAGATAAAAATGGCAAAGGCAGTGAGATTGGCAGATATTGCAGACAGGCTTGGGGTGAGCGTTGTTACGGTTTCCAAGGCACTTTCTGGACAAAAGGGAGTAGGAGAGGAACTAAGGGAGAAAATCATAACGCTTGCGGATGAGCTGGGATACAGACTTCCCTCTGCAGCTGAAAAGGTTAATGCAAATAAAGGGCAGAGCATTGGAATACTGATCCATGAGAAGCATTTTAGCAAGTACAACTCATTTTATCTGCAGATGTATCAGATGCTGTCAGTGGAGCTTTCGGCAGCAGGCTATTTTAATCTGCTTGAACTTGTAAGATATGATTTTGAGAAGGATTTAATTCTTCCGAATCTGGTGAATGAAGGGAATGTCAGTGCGGTAGTTCTTCTTGGAGAGTTCTCTAAAGAGTACTGCATATTTTTGAGATCCAAGTTGTCAGTTCCAATTCAGTATCTTGATTTCAGCGATGACAGTGAGGAAATTAACTCTATAGTTTCCGATAGCTTTTATGGTGGATATTACCTTACGAATTATCTGTTTAATAAAGGACACAGGGATATAGCCTTTGTGGGATCGGTTCTTAAGACTTCCTCCATTACAGACAGATACCTTGGCTATTTGAAGTCAATGATGGAGCATGGGGTGCCGGTAAATGATAAATGGGTCATTGAGGACAGAGATGAGAAAACAGGAATAATCTTTTCTCCTGAAATCCTGCAGCTCCCGAAGGAATTACCAACAGCTTTTGTTTGCAATTGCGATCTGACTGCAGGGGTGCTTATAAAGAAGCTTGAAAAGGATGGCTACAAAGTCCCTGAGGATTTTTCTGTGGTTGGATATGATAACTTCATTTTCCCGGGGACCTGTGATGTTGAGATCACTACCTATGAGGTAGACATGCCTGTCATGGTTAAAAAGACCGTGGAAGTACTCAATAAACTTATGAGAAACGAAGATTTCTCTTCAAAGACTCAAATGATAACAGGACATCTGGTTGAGAAAAACAGCGTAAGAGAACTTGAAAGGCGGAAGAAAAATGGAAGATAAGATCAGAGAATTTATGGAAGAGCAGGGGCTTAGAGAAAAAGCTCTGAAGGTTGAGAGATACAGAAGATTAAACAAGTTTGCAAAGAAAGGACAGATCCTTTTTGTGGGCTCAAGCCTTATGGAACAGTTTCCTATAGATGAGATGCAAAGACAGGCAGACATACCGCTTGAAATCTACAACAGAGGAATTGGCGGCTATGTAACTACAGAGCTTTTGGACAATATTGATGCATGCATACTGGAACTGGAGCCTAAGTATATTTTCATAAACATCGGAACAAATGACATAAGCGGGCCTACATATAATAAAGAGGAACTGCTTACAAATTATGGAAAAATCCTTGACATAATTAAGGAAGAACTTCCCGATACCAAGGTTACTTTACTTAGTTATTATCCTACTAATCCTGAATTTGGTGAAAAGCTCCCCTATATGAAAGAGGTTTTGTCCTACAGATCCAATGAGAGGATAAAGGAGGCCAATGAGGATGTAAAAGAGTTTGCTGAAAAAAGAGGCCTGCCCTGGGTTTATGTAAACGATGGTCTCATGGATGATAAAGGGTATCTTAAGGAAGAGTTCGCAATCGATGGGATGCACTTTTTTGCAAACGGCTACAAGGTTATCCTGGAAAACATGCTTCCGATGCTGAAAGAGCTGCACTGAAATCTGCCAGCGGATAAAAAATATTGGAGCAAAGACGATATTTCTGCAGTGTTTCAGGAGTTTTAATATGGATATGTTATATGTGGATGGAACCGGTGTTTCCGGGCGAAAGCCTCTAAGCAGGATAGGCATGGCCAAGGAATACATAAATGATAATTATGCAAGGCAGCTGCCACTTAAAGAGGTGGCGGAAGCTGTGGATTTAAATACATCATATTTTAGTAATTTCTTTAAGTTAAAGACCGGGAAAAAATTTACCGACTATCTTCTTGATGTTCGAATGAATCACGCGATTGAACTATTGTGTGATCCCAGGACCAAGATCTATGAAATAGGTCTTCTGGTAGGATATGAGGATGTGGTAAGCTTCGGCAGAGCCTTCAAGAAAAAGTTTAAAATGTCCCCCGGACAATATCGTGAACAGGTTACTTCCTGCATCCAGTAATGGATGCAGGATTTTTTGTGCAGAGAAGTTAGTTATGTTTTGTGAGCTTAGTGGATTTTTTCCTTAATTTATATTTGGGGACCTTAATGGGGTGCCTGACTATTTAGGTAAATTAATCTAAAAATATGTATATAAAAACAAAAATATGTAATTTAAAAATTAAGTAAATTAAAGTAATATAATCATACAGGTTGCAACTTATATTAGCTAAAAACTCATATTAAAAGTATTGGAGGACAATTATGAAGAGAAAATTAGCACTTGGACTGACTATGATTATGACCGCATCATCACTTGCAGCATGCGGGGCACAGGATACAGATAACATAAGCGCTCAGGCCGGCACAAATAAAGATGAGACCACAGAAGCAGGGGACAATAATGAGGGTGCTGAAAATGAAGGTAGCAGTGATGCAGAAGAAGCTGCAAATCTTTCAGGCAAGATCGTTGTAGCAAGTAACAGAACAGATCTTGAGGATGACCTCAATGCTTATGCAGCAAAGTTTATGGAAGAAAATCCAGGAACAACTGTAGAATTTGAAACCATTAAGGAATATGACGATGTGGTTGCTACAAGAATTGCAGGCGGCGAAGCACCTGATCTGTTCTATGTAGTAGATCCCATAAACCAGGATTCCTATGCAGATTATTTCCTTCCGATAGATGACCTTAAATATACAGCAGATGACATTCTTTTCTATGAGAATGGACGTGGCTCAGATGGCAATCTTTACGTTCTTCCTCTCACAGTTTCCTATTGCGGAATGATATACAACAAGCAGGCGTTTAAGGCAGCGGGAATCGAAGAGATACCAAAGACAGTTGATGAATTTTATGACGACTGTGACAAGCTCAAAGAGGCAGGCATTACACCTGTTGGAACAGCTTTCAAGGATGTATGGCCGATCTTCGCATGGTGCGGATGGGGCGAAGTCAACCTGACAGCTGGTGATGAGCGCGGAGAAAACAAGTACGCACAGCAGGACGAAATCTATGATGACGTAATGCTTAACTCAATGAATATCGTCAGAGAACTAAATAAAAAAGGCGAGCTTGAAGAGGATATTATGTCTGCAAACTGGGATCAGTTTAAGCTCGACCTTGCACAGGGTAAAGTTGCCATGCACTATTCAGAGACCTGGCTTCCCACTCAGTTCGTTGAGCTTGGCGCAAACCCTGATGATATAGGTATGTTCCCCTTCCCGGGTGCAAAAAATATTAAAGCAGGTTCAGGAAAACAGTGGGGCGTTTCCAAGGACACTGAAAGTCCTGAGCTTGCAAAGGCATTTTTGAGCTACATGCTTGAGAATCCTATTTCAGATGCGGATATACCCTCTAACCAGAACCTTAAGGTTGATGATCCTTTCGTAGCTGAGCTTCTTAGCTATGGCATTGAGCCTCTTTCACCAATCGTAGGTACTGCAGAGTTCAGTAATATCAGAAATGCAATCGAGCTTGATGGCCAGCAGTTCTTCCTTACATATGTAATGGAGCAGGATGACGCCAAAGCTAAAGAGCTTGTGGATGAATGGAATGCAAAATGGGCAGCAGAGCGCCCGAACTGGGTAGAAGGAAATTAAGAATGAGTTCAAAAGCAAAAGACAGAATTTTAATCATTGGATTTTTATTTATACCGATGATCCTTTTGGGGTTGTTTTCATACTATCCATTGGCAAAGCTCATACAGCTTAGCTTTACGGACTGGAACGGTATGAGCCCGAAGCTTAACTATATAGGAGTCAGGAACTATAAAGATATACTCAGTCAGAAGGAACTGTTCAGTACATTTGCCAATAACATGGCATATGTGCTGACAGCCATCCTGCAGCAGTTCGCAGGACTTTTCCTGGCCGTGCTCCTTAACAGCAATATCAGAATGAAAACTACTTTCAGGGCAATCCTGTTCATGCCATATATCATTAACGGTGTAGCAGTAGCATTCATGTTCAACTACATGTATGACTACAGTAATTCTCCGGTTAATCTTATTCTGAATGCATTTGGAGTCGGCCCGGTACACTTTATCAGTTCCTCCTATATGACTAATTTTGCTTTGTCTTTTATCAGTTTTTGGAAATATGTAGGGTACACCATGGTAATTTACCTGGCTGCCCTACAGTCAATTCCAAGTGAAGTGTACGAAGCAGCCAGAATTGACGGAGCAGGATTTTTCGGAACGATAGCATACATCACGTTCCCTAATATTAAGAGCATGCTGAAGGTGTCACTGCTGCTTAGCTTAAATGGTGCGCTGCAGGTTTACTTTGAGCCTTTCCTTATTACAAAGGGCGGTCCAAACGGAAGAACTGCAACCTTTATCAGCAAATCCTTAGAGCTTGCTTACAACTATAGGAAATACGGAAAAGCAGCAGCAATGGGCGTCATACTTCTTGTTATGATCATTCTCCTTGTGCTGGTTCAAAAAGTATTCTTAAGAGAGGAAAAAGCAGATGAGTAAAGTTAAGAAAATGAAGGATATGCCTTCCTCTCCCTTTGTTATCAACAATAAGATCGGAAGATTTTGCGTATATTTTCTTTTGGTGATTGGAGTAATAGGAGTATTTGCACCGCTTTTCATAATACTGAACGTGTCCCTAAAGACTAATGATGAGTACATGATGAAGGGCGTTTACTCCATCCCTGAAAATATAGTGAATTTTGCAAATTACATAAGAGCTTTTAATGAAGGTAAATTTGTGACAGGCTTCATGAACACTGCAATTCTGGTACTTATAAGCGTACCCCTTGCAATACTTTTTGGAACCATGGTCGCATACACCCTTTCAAGATTCAATTTTAAATGTAAAATGCTGATCTACATGGCATTTCTGATTCCTACCTTTATCCCCGGAATGACTGTAACAATAGCGACTTTCCAGATCATAAAAACTCTGGGACTCTATAACTCAATCTTAGCAGGGATCATTCTCTACATCGGAACTGACATCATGCAGATTTATATTTTCATGCAGTTTATAAATCAGGTTCCCAGGGCTTTGGATGAAAGTGCGAGAATCGACGGAGCCACAAGACTTCAGATTTATTACAAGATAATTCTGCCGCAGCTAAAGCCTGCCATTGCAACAACTGTGATACTAAAGCTTTTGGGTATTTATAATGACTTTTTTACCCCATATATGTATATGCCCAAGGTCAAAACTGCTGCAACAGGATTGTATTCCTTCTCAGGAGACAAGCTGGCTGAATGGCCACTCATGTCGGCAGCAATAATTCTTGTAGCCGTGCCCACCATCATTATTTATATTTTTCTGCAAAAATACATCATAAGCGGTGTTACGGACGGAGCTGTTAAGTAAATAAGTGCGGTAATGGCTTCAGGCTGGTCTGAGAAAGATAAAACATTTGTTTATAAGTGAGGAGTAGTTTTAAGTGAGTAGTTTTGAAAATTTTATAACCTGTAAGGGAACAAAGCTCATGGATGGAGATAAGGAGTTGAGATTCATATCCCTCAACTATCCCCAGGCAACGAGTGATAATCCCTGGGAGCAGGAAAATGCCATAAAGACCATCAAGGCAATGGGCGGTAAAGTAACAAGAACCTATGTTATGCCTGTTTACAACAGTCAGAATGAAAAGTGGGCATATGTCACGGGAGTTGATGCTAACGACAACCTGACCTTTAACGAGGATGCCTTAAATGCCCTGGATAATCTCCTTTCGGTCTGCAATAAGCATGGAATAAGAGTCATCATTCCTTTTGTGGATCACTGGCACTGGGTAGGAGGAATGGAGAGCTATGTGTGGCTCGCAGGGCTTTCTGAGGGCGACACCCCAAGGAGAGGAACCTTCTACGATTGGGCATGGAAATTCTATTCAGAAGAAAAACCAAGGCGCTATTTTAAGCAGATGATAGAGCACCTTCTTGATAGAAAGAATACGGTTACCGGAGTGAAATACAAGGATGATAAAGCAATTCTTTGCTGGGAGACCGGTAATGAACTTGGGGGCAATCCCAAGGCTCAGGAGGATCATGATGCAGAGCTTACGGAGTGGACTTTAGATATTGCAGGCTTTGTAAAGAGCCTTGATGAAAATCATCTGGTTCTGGACGGAAGAATGTCCACAACAAAAAGCAGCAGAAAAAGTGATAACCCTTCAGATATTCTGGGAGCTCATTACTATGAAGGCGATTTTGCCAAAAGATGTGCGGATGAGACTGATTTAGTTCACTGCGAGGCGCAAAAACCCTACATTCTTGGGGAGTTTGGAACCTATGTTTCAGCACAGCCCTGTAACCGTGTGTTTGAGGAAGCTGTAAAGCATAATGCAAACGGCGTTATGATGTGGAGCCTAAGAGCGCACAAGGATGGATATGGTTTCTATTTTCATGATGAGGACGGATACTGGGCATCCTATCACTGGCCTGGATTCCCTGCAGGAAGCTATTACGGTGAGCGTGAGATTTTGCGAAGTATCTATGCCTATGCCCAGATAGCGAATAATAATGCTTCAAATTATGATGAGGCAAAGAATATTCCAATCCCTGCCCCTGAGACGGACGAGGCACCTTTGCTATATGAAGAAAGCTTTAAAGGCTCAAGCGTTTCAGACATTAAATGGCGAGGCGTTGTGGGCGGCGCTTACTACGAAATCCAGAGAATGGAAGGCGCAGCGGATGAGAACACAGATGAAAGCAGCTGGGTAACAATAGCTTCAGAAAACGAAAAGGTATATGACAGCGGAAGAAACTGGGAGGATGACAGAGACTGCATAGCGGGCTTTAATGATGAAACTGCGATAGACGGTCGCACCTATTCCTATAGACTAAGAGCCTGCAATGAAAGCGGAAAAGGCTTGTGGTCAAATATAGTCACTGTGAAAAGTGTCTGCCACAAGCTGGTGGATCCACTTGATCTTATTTCTGTTGCTATCGATGACCCCAATCCCACAGAGATTCGCCGTACCTACAGCGGTTTTCACAGTCTCTGCATCAAGTGTGAGGATGGAAAAATATTCAACTCTTCTGACTCCGAGGATGGCTTTATTGAATATAGCTCACGTATTCCCATTAGAAGTGTAAATGTGGAATTACACGGCAATCCCGATAAAATCAGGCTATGCGCATCAGAGGATGGCATAAACTATGAAGAAATCGAGGATATCTTAAATGTAAGTGATAAGAAAATGTGCTACTACTTCAGACTTTTCCTTGCACCGGGCAGCAATGAGACTGTAGATTCAGTGACACTTTTATATGAAAATTGTGTTTAGTATTTTGAGGTTATCCAATGATAGATGAAATACAAAAAGAATTGAACGATCACATCATCCCCTTCTGGAAAGGGCTAAGGGACAATGAATTCGGCGGTTATTACGGATATATGGACTATGACTTAAAGCTTGATAAAAGGGCGGAAAAAGGCGCCATACTTAACAGCCGCATACTCTGGTTCTTTTCAAGGGCGTTTAATGAGTTAAAAGACAGATCTCTTCTGGAAGAAGCAGAGCATGCCTACAGATTTATGAAAGAAAAAATGATCGGCGATTGTGCAAATGGAATATGCTGGTCCGTTACTTACGACGGAAAAGTGCTTGATGGCACAAGGCATACTTACAATCAGGCTTTTGCCATATATGCCCTCTCTGAGTTTTACAGAGCATCCAGGGAGCATGAGGCTCTTCGGATGGCTCATGAACTCTTTTTAGTGATTGAAGGCAGGTGCAGGGATAAGGACGGATATCTGGAAGCTTTTGATGAAAATTTCAACCTCCTTCCAAATGACAAGCTCTCAGAAAACGGAGTAATGGCTGAGAGAACAATGAATACAGCTCTTCATGTGCTTGAAGCCTATACGCTTTTGTATGAAGTGACAGAGGATCCCGGGCAAAAAAGAGCCGTGGGAGATAAGCTTGCGGAGCTTTTACTAATTGTGAAAAACAGGATTTACAACAAGGAAAAACGCAGGCAGGAAGTCTTTTTTGATATGAACTACAATAGCCTTCTGGATCTTCACAGCTATGGACATGATATAGAGGCTTCCTGGCTTATAGATCTGGCTCTTGATACCCTGGATGGAAAGCACCTTGATAAAAAGGATGCAGATGAAATAAGAAGTATGAATCTTGAGATGGTAGAAAATACTTTTGGCAAAGCCTTTATTGACGGCTCCTTTGTCAACGAGTGTGAAGAGGGAAAAGTTGATAAAACAAGAATCTGGTGGGTGCAGTCAGAGGCTATGATTGGATTTATAAACGGATATCAAAGAAGCGGAGAGCTTAAGTATCTTCAAGCTGCTAAAAGTATCTGGGACTATACGAAAAACCATATGATCGACAAAAGACCCGGATCCGAGTGGTTCTGGCAGGTTGATGAATATGAAAATCCCGGAAAAAGGCCCATTGTGGAGCCCTGGAAGTGTCCTTATCACAATGGAAGGATGTGCTTTGAGATAATGAGAAGGTTGCGAAAAGGAGACGAAGAATAAATGATTCATGAAAAATATTTTGAGGAGCTTGAAAAACAGGAAAAGCTCATCCTTAGAAAGAATGAACCGACATCTTTTTATAACGGACTGTACGATAGGTATAAATATCCTGTTCTCACAAGAGAGCATATTCCGCTTACCTGGAGATATGATCTTAACAAGGACACAAATCCTTATTTTATGGAGAGACTTGGTGTGAATGCGGTCATGAATTCCGGAGCGATTTATTTAAACGGAAAATACTATCTTGTTGCCAGGATCGAGGGAAATGATAGAAAGTCCTTCTTTGGGGTAGCTGAGAGTGACAATGGAATAGATAACTTCAGATTCTGGGAGCATCCTGTTCTTTTGGAGGATACCTGCAAAGAGGAGACAAATGTATACGACATGAGACTTACTAAGCATGAAGATGGCTACATCTATGGCGTTTTCTGCTCAGAGAGTAAAGATACCTCTGTAGACGATCTGTCTGCAGCTGTGGCAGCAGCCGGAATTGTAAGAACAAAGGATTTGAAAAACTGGGAAAGACTCCCCAACCTTGTTACGCTTAAAAGCCCTCAGCAGAGAAATGTGGTACTTCATCCGGAATTTGTTGATGGAAAGTATGCCTTCTACACAAGGCCTATGGACGATTTTATCGAGACAGGAAGCGGCAGCGGAATTGGTTTTGGTCTGTGCGATGATATAACAAAGGCGGTCATCGATGAGGAAAAGATGACAAGTCTTCGCAAATATCACACCATTACTGAGGCTAAGAACGGAGCAGGCGCTGTGCCCATAAAAACAGACAGAGGCTGGATCCATATTGCTCACGGGGTAAGAAATACAGCTGCCGGCCTCAGATATGTTCTATACTGTTTTGTGACAGATTTAAACGACCCTTCAAAGGTCATTGCTGAACCTTCAGGACTTCTGATCGGACCTAGAGGTGAGGAGAGAGTAGGAGATGTATCCAATGTAGTATTCACCAACGGTGCTATAGTGAATGAGAAAAACGAAGTGTTTATCTACTATGCATCATCAGACACCAGAATGCATGTCGCTACAACCACAATCGACAAGCTCCTTGATTTCTGCTTCGAAACACCACAGGACCCCGGAAGATCAGTACTGTGTGTAAGACAGAGAGATGAACTTATAAATAAAAATCTCGAACTCCTGAATGAAAATTAGCTCATATAAGCGGAGACTCGAACCTATAGGTTCGAGGGCTCCGCTTTTTACTTTTATTTGAGTACATGACCCCCGCCCCAATGTCACTTACAGTCAGGAATTTCTATTTATATCTGTGTGGGTAAGGACTTTTTTTGTGTTACATGGTAGGCTTAATAATATAAGTGGGATGTTTTCATAAGGGTTACTGTGTAGATGTACGCACTGCTGAAGGGGTGAATCGATATGAATAAGGAATGGTCAGATAAAAACAAGAAAATGCAATCTTTGATTGGAAGGAAAGAGAGCTTTGATGATGGTATTATCGCACTGCTTGAGCTAAGAGAGGATCTTTTTGGCCAGATAACATCAATAGTGAATACATACCCAAAAGAAGCCTTTTACCTGATGCCTTTTGCCGGAGCGAAGGGTTATCACAGCAAGACTCTGGGGTATTCCCTGTGGCATATATTCCGGATTGAGGATATTGTGGCACATACACTGATCCGTCAGGACAGTCAAATCCTCTTTACGGATGATTGGCTTC
>JAEEGL013368420.1_pt1 | contig 10601 bp, 7 predicted proteins | sample 9134231 | NCBI WGS metagenome assembly JAEEGL01 (sample SAMN16246548, study PRJNA631951) | gut metagenome | biome: gut microbiome; feature: rumen; material: fiber-attached | host: Bos | place: Iran: Karaj | collected 2018-10 | reverse complement strand
TGCTTCTGGAAACCGGTTTTTCTCCATGTGCCGTGATCGCTCACAGCTTCGGATGCCGGGTAGCGGCGTATATCGCGGCTGAATATCCCGGTGTTTTCACAAAAATGATCTTCACGGGCGCGGCGGGAATCCGGCCGAAACAGAGCCCCGAAGCGCAGGCACGGACAGAAAAGTATAAAAAGCTGAAGGCCCGGGCTGAAAAACTCAGGAAGATCCCGTTGCTTCGCGGCGCCGCGGAAAAAATGGAGAATAAGCTGCGCCTGAAATACGGCAGCGCCGATTATAACCGCCTGGACGAAGAAATGCGGAAGACGTTCGTCAAAGTAGTCAACCAGGACCTGACGGACATGTACGACAGGATCCGGACCAGCACGCTGCTGATCTGGGGAGACCAGGATACCGAAACCCCGATCTGGATGGGCCGGGAAATGGAGAAACGCATTTCTGACTGCGCCCTGATTCCGCTGGAGGGCGGCTCCCATTTTGCCTATCTGGAACAGATCGGCAGGTTCAACACGATCGCCGCCAGTTTTCTCAAGGAGGACTGAATATGCCTGTCTGGTCACTGCTGATGCTGGCCTGCGTTGCGGGCGGATGCCTGCTCAGCGCCCGGCTGCTGATCCATTACTTCCAGCTGGAGAGCTATCAGCACCCCGGGTATTTCCGTACGGTCAGGCGAAACCCCGGCAAGTCGCTGCTGCCCGGCGTTCTGATGAACGCCGTCTGGATTCTGTCCACCATTCTGTTTGCTTTTGTGATTCCCGACACGATTGACTGGCTGCCCAGCATTTGCGTATGCGTATGCGTCATCGCCGGCGGACTGCTGAAAGGGCGTATCTGCCGCGCCAAAACCGCCAAAAAACCGCTGAAGTATACCCCCCGGATCAAACGCCTGTACGTTGTCAGTTTTCTGGTGTTCTTCGGCATTCTGGTTCTGCTTCAGTATCTCGCGGATCCCGTTTCCGGAAACGGCACACCCGGGACAATTCATACGGTATTCAGGGTCCTGTACTTCCTGTTTCCCGTATTCCTGCCTCTCTGGATCGCGCTGGGAGGGCTGATTGCCTGGCCGATCGAAAAAGCGATCAGTGAGATGTATTTCCGCGACGCGCAGCGGATTCTCCGGGAAAGGAACGACCTGATCAGGATCGGGATTACCGGCAGCTGGGGCAAGACAAGCGTAAAGTTCATCCTGGGAACCATCCTGGAGGAGAAATATCATACCCTGGTCACTCCTTCAAGCTTCAACACCCCGATGGGTGTCACGCGGGTTATCCGCACCTCACTGGAACCGGGCCACCGCGTTTTTGTCGCTGAAATGGGCGCTCGGCATGTCGGCGACATCCGGGAGATGTGCCGCCTTGTTCACCCGCAGTACGGCGTACTTACAAGCGTCGGTCCCCAGCACCTGGACACATTCAAAACCATAGACCGGATTATTCAGACAAAATACGAACTGATGGACGCGGTTCCCGGTGACGGAGCATGCTTCTTCGCCGACGACGGTGATATCTGCCGCGGTCTGTACGAAAAGACTCAAAAGAAGAAGGTTCTCGCCGGTATGAGCGCCGGTTCGGACGACGTATGGGCCGAAGACATCACGGTTTCACCGGAAGGCAGCCGTTTTATGCTATGCACGGAAAGCTGCCGTATCCCCTGCGAAACCATTCTGCTCGGTGAGCTGAACATTAAAAACATCCTGCTGTGCGCTGCCGTTGCCCTGGAACTCGGGCTTGACGGATCACAGATTGCCCGAGGCATCCGGAAACTGCAGCCTGTGGAGCATCGTCTCCAGCTGATCCCGAATCCGGGCGGCATTACCCTGATTGATGACGCGTTCAACAGCAATATCCTCGGCGCGAAGCAGGCTTTCCAGGTGCTCAGCGATATGCCGGGAACCCGTATTGCCATTACTCCGGGTATGGTCGAGCTCGGAAAAATGGAGTATGAGATGAACCGCGAGTTCGGCGATGCGATGGCGAAGGGATGCGACGTGGCGATTCTGGTCGGAAGAAAGCGGAGCGCCGCCATCCGGGAAGGACTTCTGAACGCCGGATTTTCCGAAGGAAAAATCCACGTTGCAGACACCCTGGACGATGCCGCGTCATATATGCGGTCCATCGTTCATCCCGGAGATACCGTACTGTTTGAAAACGATCTGCCGGATAATTATACTGAGTAAGCCAGATTCCGCGGCCACGGCCGCAGCCAGGAGGACAGCATGAAGAAACAGGTCGGAGTGATTTTCGGAAGCAGGAGCTGCGAAAGGGAAGTCGCCATTATCAGCGCGCTGCAGCTGATGCGGCACGCGGATACCGAAAAATATGACATCATCCCGGTATATATTGATGAACACGGTGTATGGTATACCGGTGAAAAGCTGAAGGATATCAACAGCTTTAAGCCTTTCCGCGGAGAATCCGCAGGGATTGTGCGGGTATATCCCGACCTGACGGCCGGATCCGGCGCTTTGCTGAAGATGGATAAGGGCAGCGGCCTTTTCAGCAGGGAAAGGCTCATGATTGCGGCCCGTATCGACGTGTTCATCATCGTGATGCACGGCCTGAACGGGGAGGACGGAACGCTGCAGGGGCTGCTGGAGATGGCGAACGTTCCGTACACTTCAACCGGCGTACCCGGCAGCGCGATCGGGATGGATAAAATCATGATGAAACAGTTCTTCCGCGGCACCGGCCTTCCGGTTCTGCCGGATGAATGGTTCACGCGCAGGGAATACGAACGCGGGCCGGAGCGGGTCGTTGCCCGGGTACGTGAAAACCTTGGATTCCCGGTCTTTGTCAAGCCCGCGAACCTCGGAAGCAGCATCGGTGTCAGCCGGGCGGACGACGAGGACGGATTGCGGGACAGCCTGGACCTCGCTTTCGAATACGACCGGCGGGTGCTGGTTGAAAAGGGCCTGGATCATCCTGTCGAGCTGAACTGCAGCGTTCTCGGATATGACGACGACGTGTCTGCCAGTTCCATCGAAATGCCGCTGAACAGCACGGAATTCCTTGATTTTCACGAAAAATACCTCGCCAGCGGCGGCAGCAAGGGAATGGCCAGCCTTCACCGCGTTCTTCCGGCACCGATTGAAGACAGCCTGAAGGAGCAGATCCAGGAACTGAGCCGGAAAATATTCCGTATGCTTGACTGCAAAGGCGTTGTGCGGATCGATTATATGTTTGACAAAGCCAGCGGGGAGATTTATATCACGGAGATCAACACCATTCCGGGCAGTCTCGCGTTCTATCTCTGGGAATATGACGGCATTCCATACAGGGATCTGATCGACCGGATGATCAGTCACGCCGAAAAAGCGCATGCCGACCGGAACCACGCGAACTACGCGTTCACCAGCGACATCCTGAAAAGCGCAACATTCGGAGCGAAAGGCGCCAAGGGGTCCAAGGGATCCAAAGGATCAAAATCGCCGTAACCTGTGAGACGGCCGCTGTTTTCGGAGGCGGCGCCCTCCGGGATTCCTGTTCCTTCTGATTCATCAACCATCATCGTGAGGCAGAGCTATGCTGGAAAAAATACAGTGTCCCGCGGATCTGTCCCATCTGAATCCAACCGATTTAGAACTGCTGGCCGGGGAGATCCGGGACGAACTGATCCGTACCGTGTCCGCTAACGGAGGGCATCTGGCGTCCAATCTCGGTGTGGTCGAACTGACGCTGGCCCTGCACCGGGCTTTCGATTTACCGAAGGACAAGATCGTATTTGACGTCGGCCACCAAAGCTATGTCCACAAATTGATCACCGGAAGATACAGCCGGTTTTCCACACTGCGTGAATACGGCGGCCTGAGCGGATTCCCGAGGCGGGATGAAAGCGTGTATGACTGTTTTGAGACAGGCCACGCCAGTACGTCCATATCCGCCGCGCTGGGGCTTGCCCGCGCCCGCGATTACCGGAAAGAAAACCATCATGTCGTCGCGCTGGTCGGCGACGGCGCAATGACCGGCGGAATGTGTTACGAAGCGCTGAACGACGCAGGACACAGCCATACGCGCCTGATTGTGGTGCTGAACGACAATGAAATGAGTATCGCGCCGAACGTCGGGGCACTGAGCACTTACCTGACCAAGCTCCGGATCAGCGCCGGTTGGCAGAGCGCGAAACGCAAGGTCCGCAGCATATCCCGGATCCCTTTCATCGGCAAAGGGACCTACCGCGTGATTCACGGAACGAAAAAACTGCTGAAATCAGCGCTTGTCCGCGATACGGACCTCGGTTTCTTTGAGGCGCTCGGGTTTCAGTATTTCGGTCCCATTAACGGGCACGATATCGGAAGCATGGAGGCCACATTCGAGAAAGCCAAGAAATATCCCGGTCCGTGCGTGATCCATGTGCTGACCAAAAAAGGGTACGGATATGAACAGGCGGAAGAACGCCCCGAAGCATTCCACGGAACGCCGCCTTTCTACATTGAAACCGGCAACCGCATTGACAAACCCTCCTGCCCGTCATCCGGCCACCTGATGGCTGACGCGCTGGCCGAACTCGCCCGGAATGACGACCGGATCATCGCCATTACAGCCGCCATGAAGCTCGGAACGGGCCTTGACCATTTTGATGAAAAGGTTCCCGGCCGGCTGATCGACGTCGGCATCGCCGAGGAACACGCGGTCACCATGGCAGCCGGGCTTGCCGCGGGCGGCATGCGTCCGTACGTCGCCGTGTATTCCACCTTTTTTCAGCGGTGCTATGATCAGATGATTCACGACGTATGCATGCAGGGCCTGCCGGTTGTCTTCCTCCTGGACCGCAGCGGAATCGGAGGGGAAGACGGAAAAACGCATCACGGGCTGTTTGATCTTTCCGAGGTGCTGCCTGTGCCCGGGATGACGGTCCTTGCGCCGTGCGACGCGCAGGAACTCCGCCAGATGATCGCCTGGACGGTTACCCAGGACGGTCCCTGCACCATCCGTTACGCGAAATCCGGAAGCACCGTGGATGAATGCCATGAAAACGGCCTTTCCTTTGACCCCGGGAAATGGCATACTGTCCGGGAGGGAAAGGATGTATCCCTGATCGCGGTCGGCAGCATGGTCAGAACCGCGATGGAAGTCCGTAACCTGCTGCTCAGGGACGGCCTGGATGCGGCCGTAGTCAATGCCAGCACCCTCAAACCGGCAGACTGCGTTTATCTTGAAAAGCACTGTGGGCACGTTCCGACGGTCACCCTGGAAGAACATATGCGCACCGGCGGATTCGGCGAATACGTCAGCGGGATCTGCCGGAGGAACGGCTGGCCTGAACCGGATGAGTGCATCGGCGTCGAAGACCGGTACATCCAGCACGGAAACCATGACCGCCTGATGGAAGACGCCGGCCTGGGCGCGTCGCAGATCGCGGAGCGCGTGATTCTGACCGTTCGGAGGAAAAAGAATTGACAGACAAGATACGGGCGGACGTGGCCCTGGTCCAGCGCGGCATACTCGAAAGCCGGGAAAAGGCCCAGGCGGCCATCATGGCCGGACAGGTGTATACGGGAGAGCGAAAAATCAGCAAAGCTTCCGAACAGATCCGGACAGACGCGCCTCTGTCGCTGCGTTCCCCGGCAATCTCCTACGTCAGCCGCGGAGCCCTCAAACTCGAGAAGGCTATCCGCGTGTTCGGCGCCGAACTCCGGGACAGGGTCGTCATGGATATCGGCGCGAGCACCGGCGGATTCACGGATATCTGCCTGAAAAGCGGCGCCCGGCATGTGTATTCCATTGATGTCGGATATGGCCAGCTGGACTGGAAACTGCGGAACGATCCGCGGGTAACCGTCATGGAGCGGACAAACGCCCGGTACCTGACCCCGGAAATGTTTGATGAAAAGCCTGAAATTGCCGTGATGGACGTGAGTTTCATCTCGATCCGGCTGATCATTCCGGCGGCGGCGTCCATCATCGGTGACAGCGGCGTTTTCTATACGCTGATCAAGCCGCAGTTCGAAGCCGGCCGGGACAAGGTCGGCAAAAAAGGCGTCGTGAGGGACCGCGAAACGCATGAGGAAGTCATCCGGGGAATCCGTGATTTTGTCAGGCCGCTCGGATGGACAGTCCGCAGAATCGATTATTCACCGATTACAGGTCCGGAAGGGAATATTGAATTTCTCGCCGAAATCCTGAAAACCCCGGTTGAAGAAGTGACCGACGAACATATCAGGCAGGTGGTCGCGGATGCGCATGAGCATCTGCGGCACGGTACGGAAGGAACCGCCCCTGCGGGAACTGACAAAGGAGATGAATGAGACATTGTTCCGGATCATCGGCCTGCTGGCCAACCCCGACCGTCCGGGTGCCGCTGAAATGGCGGACCTGGCCCGCAGATTTTTCGGACAGGGCGGAATCAGCTGTGTGGACATATCGGATGAAACCGTCTGCCGGCCGGACCTGATCCTGACTTTCGGCGGAGACGGAACCCTGCTGATCGGCGCCAGGTATGCCATGCGGTACGACATTCCGCTGATGGGCATTAATCTGGGAACCGTCGGTTTCCTCACGGAAGAAGAACCGGAGCATCTGACCAGGGCGCTCGACGCCATTATGAAAGGCGAATGGAAAACCGAAGAACGGATGCTGCTGTCCGTCCGCAACATCAAAAGCGGAGATGAATACCTTTCACTGAACGACGCGGTCATCACAAGGGGCGGATATGCACGCCTGATCCGCGTTTCCTGTACGGTCAACGGTGAGGAATTCGGCGTTTTTACTTCCGACGGCATGATTGCGGCGACACCGACCGGCTCCACAGGATATTCGCTGTCGGCCGGCGGGCCGATCGTCGAACCCGGGATGAACTGTATCGTCCTGACCCCGGTATGCGCTCACAGCCTGCAGCAGTGCCCGTGCGTCGTCAGCGCGCGTTCGGACATCCGTTTCAGGCTGCTCAGCGATAGAAAGCAAACCGCCGAACTTCAGATCGACGGAATGAACATGGGTACCCTGGAAGCAGGGGATGAGATCGCGGTGACCGGTTCGGAACAGAAGATCCGCCTGCTGCGCCTGCATCCTTATCACTTTTATTCACTGCTGCACAACAAACTGCGTGAGTGGGGATCCAATCACGAGTAAGGGAGGGACCAGCCATGAAATCAACTCGCCAGGATGATATTATCCGGATCATTTCCTCCCGGGAGATCGAAACGCAGGAAGAACTGGCCGGGCAGCTCCGTGCGCTGGGGTACCAGGTGACTCAGGCGACCATATCCCGCGATATCAAGGACCTGCACCTGATCAAAGTCATCGGTGACCGGGGAATCTATAAATACGCGAGGCCGGATCGCAAGGAATCCGCCGTCAGCGAACGGCTCGTCCGCATACTGACCGATTCGCTGGTCAGCGTGGATCATGCCGGACAGATGATTGTCGTGCGGACGCTGAGCGGATCCGCCAATGTGGCCTGTGAAGCCATTGATACGATGCAGTGGCCTGAAATCCTCGGAACCATCGCCGGAGACAACACCATTTTCATTGTTGTCCGAAATGAAAGCGACGCCGACAAAATCGCCGGAAAAATCCGGAAAATCACTTCCGCCGGCCAGCCATAACGGAATGGTTCCTTCCGGCTGCGCAGAAGGACTGATGCCTTTCCCGTACCGGACGGCATTGCCTGAGCCGCAATGACGCAGGAGCTGTACGGACTAACCTGATAAGGAGTTATGCAAAGCATGATCCAGTCTCTTTCCATCCGGAACGTCGCCCTGATTGAACAGCTGACAATTCATTTTCACAACGGCCTGCAGGTACTGTCCGGTGAAACCGGCGCCGGCAAAAGCATCGTTGTGGACGCGGTCAGTCTCGTGCTCGGAGGCCGCGCGGACCGGTCGATGATCCGGACCGGGTGTTCCAGGGCATCCGTGGAGGCTGTATTTGACGTGCCGGATTCGCCGGCCGTATCCGGGCTTCTTGAACAGGAAGGAATTGAATATGACGGGAGGACGGTATCCGTCTTCCGTGAAATATCGGAAAACGGAAAAAACATCTGCCGGATCTGCGGCATGATCATGCCTGTGGGCTTTCTGAAAACGCTCGCGCCGCTGCTGATGAACCTCTTCGGGCAAAGCGAACACCAGTTCCTGGCCGACGCGCAGACACATCTGAGCTACCTGGACCAGCTGGGGGACGAAAGCCATCATCTCCTGATGGAGGAAACGCGGAACAGCTGCGCCCGGTTCATTGCGAATCACAGGGCCTACGCGCGGCTGGTCCGGCGAAATGAAGAAAAGGATTTCAGGATGGCCAGAATCAGCCGTGACCTGGAAGAGCTCCGCCTCGCGGACCTGCAAAGCGGCGAGGAAGAAACGCTCCGGGATGAACTGAAGCATCTTGAAAAAGCGGGTAAAATATCCGACGGACTGAAAAGCGCTTACCGCCGGATGATTGCCGGAGAAGGGGAGGGCGGCGCGCTGCAGGCCTTACAGAACGCAGCAAAGGACCTGAAAACCGTTTCCGCGTATGACGGGCAGGCGGAAGCGCTTGCCGGAAAATGCGACTCGCTGTATTACGACCTGGAGGATCTGGCCTATCAGATCAACATCCTGATCGAAAAAAACGATTATGAGCCTGGAAGGCTTGAACAGGCGGAAGAACGGCTGGATCTCATCAGAAGAATCGAAAAAAAGTTCGGGACCACCGTGGACGAAGTGCTGAACACCCGGCAGGCGCTGGAAGAGGAATACGCGGAACTTTGCGGTCTGGAGGACCTGGTCAGGCAGACCGGCGCCGAACACAAAAAACTGCTGGCTGCCTACCGTACCTGCGCCCGTGCGCTGACGGATTCCCGCAAACGCCTGGCCCGGTCTTTCTCGGAGAACATGATGCGTGAGCTGAAGGACCTCGGTATGGAACATACCGTTTTCGACGTCCGGTTCGCTGAAAACACGGACGGCAAACCCAGAATGCCGACTGAAAAAGGCGATGACGAAGCGGAATTCATGATCAGCCCGAACCCGGGCGAACCCCTGATGCCGCTGGCGCGGATCGCTTCGGGCGGTGAACTCAGCCGGCTGATGCTCGCGATGAAAACACTCGAAGCCGGACATACCGGAGTGGACTGCATGGTTTTTGATGAGATCGATACGGGCATCAGCGGAAAAACCGCCCAGACCGTAGCGGAAAAAATGATTTCAATCTCCCGGTATCATCAGGTCATCTGCGTCAGCCACCTTCCGCAGCTTGCCGCCGCCGGCGACTTCCAGTACCTCGTCAGCAAGCATACGGAGGAAGGCCGGACGGTCACCCGGGTATCGGAACTGGACCGCGGCGGAAGAATCATGGAGATTGCGCGGATGGTCAGCGGAGCGGACGGGATTTCGGATGATGCTGCCGTATATGCCGAACAGATGCTGCTGGCATCCGAAAAAATGAAAAGTCAGAACACCGTACGGACGTAACGGAAAAGGGGCTGTCAGGCCGGTAATCCCCGCAGGAGCCGCGCGGTCCGGATCATGCCCGGCTGTAACGAAACCAGCGGAAGAACAAAAGTCTTGCCAACGGATATATGAGGCGATATAATAAATTGTTGAACGGTGCACAGTATAACGGCACTGGGCATACAGTACCGGGAAACACATAATGAACGAGGAGGAGTTATTTCATGTCCAAAAAGTATCTGTACCTCTTCAGTGAAGGAAACGCCACCATGCGGGAGCTGCTCGGCGGCAAGGGCGCCAACCTGGCTGAGATGACCAACATCGGCCTTCCGGTTCCCCAGGGGTTTACGATTTCAACTGAGGCATGTACCCAATACTATGAAGACGGCCGCCAGATCAATGAGGAAATCCAGTCCCAGATTATGGAATATATTTCCCGGATGGAGGAGATCAACGGCAAAAAGTTCGGAGATCTGAAAAACCCGCTGCTCGTTTCTGTCCGTTCCGGCGCGCGGGCATCCATGCCCGGCATGATGGACACCATCCTGAACCTAGGCCTGTATGATGAGGTCGTTGCCGCCATGATCGCGGGAAATGACGATCCCAAATTCGCCCGTTTCGTGTATGACAGCTATCGCCGTTTCATCCAGATGTATTCTGACGTCGTGATGGAAGTCGGCAAAAAGTACTTCGAGCAGCTGATCGACGAGATGAAAGCCAGGAAGGGCGTCACCTACGACGTAGACCTGACGGCTGACGATCTCAAGGAACTGGCCGGCCAGTTCAAAGCCGAGTACAAATCCAAAATCGGCGAAGATTTCCCCTCTGATCCCAAGGAGCAGCTGATGGGCGCCATCAAGGCCGTATTCCGTTCCTGGGACAATCCCCGCGCCAACGTTTACCGCCGTGACAACGACATCCCCTACAGCTGGGGAACCGCCGTCAACGTCATGCCCATGGTGTTCGGCAACCTGAACAACAATTCCGGTACAGGCGTCGCCTTCACCCGCGATCCCGCCACAGGCGAAAACAAACTGATGGGCGAATTCCTGGTCAATGCCCAGGGCGAAGACGTCGTTGCCGGCGTCCGGACCCCGATGCCCATTGCGCAGATGGCCGAGCAGTTCCCCGACGCATATGCCGAATTTGAAAAGGTGTGCGAGATCCTTGAAAAGCATTACCGTGATATGCAGGATATGGAATTCACCGTCGAGAACGGCAAGCTCTA
>JAEEGL012814920.1_pt1 | contig 10601 bp, 10 predicted proteins | sample 9134231 | NCBI WGS metagenome assembly JAEEGL01 (sample SAMN16246548, study PRJNA631951) | gut metagenome | biome: gut microbiome; feature: rumen; material: fiber-attached | host: Bos | place: Iran: Karaj | collected 2018-10 | reverse complement strand
GCTGCAGTTTTGCTTCTGCAACAGCCCCTTTCCCCCATAAACTCGTTCATTAAACCAAAAGAGGGGCTAAAGGAGCAAAATATTCTCTTGACATTCCCGGGGGTCGTGTGCTATACTATATAGGCTTTCCGGGAGGGAAGCGAAACGCATGCGCCCGTAGCTCAGTTGGATAGAGTGTCAGACTCCGACTCTGAAGGCCGCGCGTTCGAGTCGCGCCGAGCGCATATGCCGCAGCCCCTTGATTGATCAAGGGGCTGCGGTGTTTTTTTGCTGTTTTGAAATGGTGAAAGCCCGGAGCGCGCCTGCGGCGCAGGCGGTAAACCTTGTAAAGCGGGGGCGGGGTCATGCCTGCTTCAGCTGCTTTTTCCGTTCGTACATGCGCTGATCCGCACGGTCGAAAACATCATGAAGCTGCTGATCGCCGGGCTGATAATCCGCCATACCGGCGGCGATGATTACGCTGCCGTTTTTCGCGTTTTCGGAAACCAGCAGATTCAGTTCATCCATGATTTCGTCACGCCGCTCATAATCCGAATCCTGAAGGTAAACCGCGAATTCGTCGCCGCCGATCCGATAGACCGGGCTGTGCTTATACAGTTCGCAGATGATCCGGCTGGCGTCCCGGATATAATTGTCCCCCGCCGTATGCCCCTGCGAGTCATTCACCTGCTTGAGCCCGTTCAGGTCGCAGACCACGATGGCGAACGGACTTACGGTTCCGCTTTGAATCGCGGCATCCACCACGTTGCTCTTCTGCGTGAACGCGTATTTATTGCCAATGCCCGTCAGGGAATCCCTGACGGCGATCTTCCGTTCCTGTTCCAGCAGCGCTTTGGAATCCTTCCGCTCCTTCATGGCCAGCAGGATGAAGAAAACCAAAAGAGATATGAACGTGATGAGGATTTGGATAATGCTTCGGGTCATCGTTTCATCACGGATACCGCTGATCTGGTCATAAATCAGATCCTTATGAATCAGCACGGTGATCATCCAGCCGGTATCCGGGATCGGGGAATAGTAAAGGATCTGATCGCTGCCGGAGGAAGTGAATGAAACCTCTCCCGCAATGCCGTTCATGAAGTTATCAGAAAGCGTCTGTTCGTCTTCCGCCGAAAGATGCCGGCTCATTTCATGAATCAGGTTTTGATTTGCGCCGATCGACCCGAATTCCAGGCCGGTCAGGTTTTCGCCGTTCTGATAATACAGGCTGAGCTGGGTGCCGCTTTCCTCCGTATCGAAAGCCAGCATGCTGACGATATCGTCCATGTTGATTTTGACAAAGCATGTTTTTAAGGCTTTGCCCATGAAGCTCAGTCCGCTCACCGGTACGGCCATGCAGATTTCCTTGTCGCCGCCATAAGTGCTGGATGTGGTGATCATCCTGTCATACGGCTGATCCGCGGACAGGAAGCCGTAACGGCTGCCGCCCATGAAGGTGGCATACTTCGTATAAACGATCTTGTCCTCATCGGCGACAGCAAACAGTTCCAGTCCGTACAAAGCCTCTACTTTCCCGATAAAGAACCGCAGCGCGTCCAGGGAGGCCAGATCATCCGGCGTCATGATCGCCATGGCCCGGCGCATCTGATCAGTTTCGGAATCAAAGAAGCGGGAAACGACCTGCCTTCTGCGCCCCGCCAGTTCTTCCAGGTAGAAATCGCTGATCCTTTCCACCGCTTTGTCCGTTGCGTTTCGTGCCCCGGCGCTCATCCAGAATGTGGCGCCGCCTACGATGAGCACCACAATAACCGCGCCGATCAGCACCTGAAAAAGGAAAGAATGTTTCATTGCCGCACCTTCCGATCAGAATTCGCCGTACAGGAGAGCGAGCATACCGGCGGCGTCCTGCTGATAAATCATCGTGGTCGATTTTTCTGTTTTCTCCGGATACAGTTCTCCGGGCAGCACCCCGTCGGCGATCTTTACGGCGACCTGCAGCGTATCAAACCCGATGGAGTAACAATCCTGAATCCCCAGGCAGTAAATCACGCCGTCCCGCAGATCCCGAAGGGCTTCCCGGTCGTGATCCATGCCAACGATGATGATCTCGCGCCCGGCTTCCTTGACGGCCCGGGCAGCGCCGACCGGATTGCTCATGTTGCAGCAGATGAGGCCGCTGAGATCGGGATGATCCGCCAGGATCTTTCGCGCCAGTTCATAGGCCAGCGGGATGCTGTCCTGGTCGTATTCCACGGCGGCAAGCTGCATATCCGGGTATTGCGCAAGCGTATCGCGCACGCCGGACGCCCGCTCTTCGTGGCATGGCGCGTCCTTGGTGCCCACGAGCATGGCAACCTTGCCCTTCCCGCCCAGTTTTTCGCACAGCGCCCTGGCAAGCTGCGCGCCGTCCTCATAGTTATGCGTATTGCCCACGTAGGCAATGCGGCGGCATCCCGGCGCGGCATCCGAGCTGGAGAACGTCATGACGCGGATGCCCGCATCCGCCAGCTGATCCAGAATGGGAGAGATGACCGCTTCATCCGCCACGTCCACGCCGATCACATCATAATTGCCCTGCGCGGCTTTCAGCAGGCGGCTTTTCTGATCTTCCGCCGAAGCGGTTTCCGGCGCAAGGTATTCATAGGTGATCGTCACGCCGCGGTCCAAATACTGCTCCTGCGCGGCCTCCATGCCCATGGCAACGGCGTCCCACCAGGGATGGACCGTTTTGTAGGTTAAGTGGAAATTATAATGATCCTTTTTCGGCGTATACGAATCCAGGGACAGATCAAAGCGCACGGCGGTTTTCGCCTTCTCTTCGTTTTCTGCCAGGGCCGGCATGCCTGCCTGCACCAAACAAAGGATGAGCAGGACCGCCGCAATCATCCGCGGCGTTCGATTTTTGTGCTTCAAATCAATTTCCCCCTTTGCCAGGGCTTTCCCGACGGATTTCCGCCGGACGCGGGCGATATTGCCTGATGAATCACTGCCACCCATACTTGATGACATAATAAATAACGTATACCCAGCTCAGAAGCCCGTGGAAAATCGCCCAGCCGACGGAATGCCAGTTGACGTAACTGATGATCATGGCCAGCGCGCTGCCAAAAGAAATGCCGGTTTCCACTGTTTTCGAGATGGTTCCTTTTTTATCGCGGCTCATTGCAATACCCTCCGACGTATATTTCTCCTTCCTATTTTATCATATTCACGCAATGAATTCCAGACCGATCAAGGAAAAAGTACCGTCTTTTCTTCGCATTTCTTTACGATTCGACGATCGCTGAAAGGCGGAAACGTTTCTTCTTCGCCGGAAAACAGGATAGGCGCGGAAACAAAAATCTTGCTGCCGCATGATTCCTGTGGTACAATCTTATTGTTCAGAAGGCCGTCATTGCACGGGCATCCGGCAATTCAGCGCCGGGATGATCGGCGCGCCTTTTGTTTCCGGTTCGCCCGTACCGGCGCTGAAAGCCGCGCGCCGGACCGCGCCGGAAAAAAAGCACCGGTTTATCAGGCGATGCCTGATGGATCGGGGCTTTCATTTAGATCATGATATGAGCGGGGAGGGACAGCGGCATGATTCGGATCGCCGGCATCAAAGTGCCCCTGGACCATGAGGAAGAAGCGCCGCTGAAAACTGCCCTGCAAAAGCTGCGGGCGGACAGGCGGCAGGTAAAGGACTGGCGGGTGAGCAGGAAAAGCGTGGATGCCCGGGACAAGGGGGACGTGCATTTCGTTGTGAGCGTAGACGTATCGCTCCGCGGCGAGGACGCCATCCTCCGCGCGGTCAAGCCCGGCACGGCGGCAAAGGTGCAGCCCACGGCGCCCATCCCTGTGATTCATAATGATTATAAGGGCCTGCGGCCCGTGGTGGCGGGGTTTGGCCCCGGCGGGCTGTTCGCCGCGCTGACCCTGGCCCGGGCCGGCCTGCGGCCCATCGTGCTGGAGCGGGGCGAACGGGTGGACCGGAGAGCGAAAACCACCGCCCGTTTCGCGGAAACCGGCGATTTGAACCCGGAAAGCAACATCCAGTTCGGCGAGGGCGGCGCGGGGGCGTTTTCCGACGGCAAGCTGACCACCGGCATCAAGGATAAGCGGTGCCAGACGGTGCTGAAAGAACTGTTTGACCACGGCGCGCCGGAGGAAATTCTCTATCTGGCCCGGCCCCATATCGGCACGGACCGGCTGCCCCAGGTGGTGGCCGCCATCCGGGAGGAAATTCTTGCCCTGGGCGGAGAGGTGCGCTTTCGGGCCCGGCTGACAGATATTCGGGTCCGCGCGGGGCAGGTGGAAGCCGTGGAATATACCGATGAAACGGGAAAAAACGAAATCGCCGCCGACGCGCTCATCGTCGCCATCGGGCACAGCGCCGCCGATACCCAGCAAATGCTGTTTCAGGCCGGAGTGAATATGATCCAGAAGCCCTTCTCCGTGGGCGCGCGCATCGAGCATCCCCAAAGCCTCGTCAATCAAAGCCAGTATGGGAAATTCGCCCGGCATCCCGCTTTGGGCGCGGCGGAATATCATCTTTCCGCGAAATTGCCGGATGGGCGGGGGGCCTATTCCTTCTGCATGTGTCCCGGCGGCACGGTGGTGCCCGCCGCAAGCAGGCTTGGCGGCGTGTGCGTCAACGGCATGAGCCCCTTTGCCCGGGACGGGGAAAACGCCAACGCGGCCCTGCTGGTGGACGTGCGCACCGAGGATTTCGGCGACGATCACCCCCTGGCGGGCTATGCCCTGCAAAGGGCCTGGGAAGAACGGGCCTTTCGGGCGGGGGGCGGGAATTATTCCGCGCCGGTGCAGCTTTGCGGGGATTTGCTGGCGGGCAGGCCCACCAAGGCCCTGGGCAGCGTAAAACCCACCTACCGCCCCGGCGTGACCTGCGCCGATTTCAGGGATATCCTGCCGTCTTTTGCCTATCAGGGCCTGCAGGGGGCCATTCGGGCTTTTGACCGGCAGTTAAAGGGCTTCGCCCTGCCGGACGCTGTGCTCACGGCGGTGGAAAGCCGGTCCTCCTGCCCGGTGCGATTGCTGCGGGACAGCCGCTATGAAAGCAATATCGGCGGTCTGTACCCCTGCGGCGAAGGCGCCGGGTACGCGGGCGGCATCATGAGCGCCGCCGTGGACGGAATACGGGTGGCGGAAGCTATTTTGAAAAACAAAGGAATCATAGACGAAATTGAAAAGTGAAAACGAAAAAGCGGAGAGCGAAAGGGAGTATCGGTTATGCGCGCGGTGGTCCAGCGGGTTTCTGAAGCGTATGTTACAGTAGAAGGAAAAGAAACGGGCCGCATTGAAAAAGGGTTCATGGTCCTGATCGGCGTGGAAGCGGGCGATACGGAGAAGGACGCCGCTTACATGGCGGGAAAGATCGCCAAGCTGCGGATATTTGAGGATGAAAACGATAAAATGAACCTATCCGTCAAGGACGTGGGCGGCAAGGTGCTGGCCGTGAGCCAGTTCACCCTGTTGGGGGACGCGAGAGGACAGAACCGCCCCGGCTTCACCCAGGCGGAGCGGCCGGAACGGGCCAATGAACTGTATGAAGTCTGCTGCGCGGAAATTCGGAAATTGGGCGTGCCGGTGGAAAACGGCGTGTTCCGCACCCACATGATGGTGAGCCTCACCAACGACGGCCCCGTGACCATTCTGCTGGACAGCCATAAAAATTTTTGACCGAGGGGAAAGAAAATGAAGCATATCCTGCTGCTCGCCACCGGCGGCACCATCGCTTCCAAGCCGTCCCGGGAGGGGCTTGCGCCGGGCATTGATTCCGAAGGGCTGCTGGAATGCGTGCCGGAGGCGGCGGACATTTGCCAAATCACCGCCGAGCAGCTGTTCACCCTGGACAGCAGCAACGTGCACGCCGCCCACTGGCTGGCCATCGCCGAACAGATCGAAAAGAATTTCGAGGATTACGACGGCTTTGTGATCACCCACGGCACCGACACCATGGCCTACACGGCGGCGGCGCTGTCCTACCTGATCCAGTACAGCCCCAAGCCGGTGCTGATTACCGGATCCCAGAAATCCATATACGAGCGGGACACCGACGCCCGCCGGAACCTGCTGGACGCCCTGCGCTACGCCGCCGACGACCGTTCCCACGGGGTCGCTGTGGTGTTTGACGGAAAAGTGATCATCGGCACCCGGGCCCGGAAGATGCGCACCCGCAGCTTCAACGCCTTTTCCAGCATCGATTATCCCGAGCTGGCGATCATCCGGGAGGGCCGGGTGATCCCCTATATCGAAGCGCCGAAGCCCGCCTGCCCGGTGTTTTACCGGGCCATGGACCCCAAGGTGTTCGTGCTGCGGCTGGTGCCGGGGCAGGACGGGGCGATTTTCGATGATCTGGCGGCGCTTTACGACGCCGTAGTGGTGGAAGGCTTTGGCATGGGCGGCCTGCCCCTGTATGAGGATGGAAAGCTGCTGGAGGCGGTGAAGCGCTTCACCCAGGCGGGAAAAACGCTGGTGATGACCACCCAGGTGCCCCATGAGGGCAGCGATTTGGGCGTGTATCAGGTGGGCGTGAAGGTGAAAAACGAAATCGAAATGATCGAAGCCCACACCATGACCATCGAAGCCATCGTGACCAAGCTCATGTGGGCCCTCGGTCAAACGAAGGACCCCCGCCAGGTGCGCCGCCTGTTCTGCCGCCCTGTGGCGAAGGACCTGCTGTAAGGGAGAGCATCATGAAAATCGATACCTTGGAGTTAGGACCCATCCAGACCAATTGCTATATCGTGTACAATGAAGGCGCGGAGGAAGCCGTCGTCATCGATCCCGCCGGAGAAGCGGAGAAAATCAAAAAAGCGCTGGACGGAAAAAAAGCCGCAGCGGTGCTGCTGACTCACGGGCATTTCGATCATACCGGCGCGCTTTCCGCTTTCGCCGGCACGCCCATTTACATGCACCCCTCCGACGACGTGATGCTGCTGGACCCGGTGTGGAGCGTGGGGGAGATGATCGGAGACACCGCGCCGCGGCCCGCCGCCACCGACTATGTGCAGGAAGGAACAAAGCTGCGTTTGGCGGGGCTGGATATTCAAGTGCTGCATACGCCGGGGCATACCCTGGGCAGCGTGTGCTACCGGATCGGCGACGCGCTGTTCACGGGGGACACCATGTTCCGCGCCTCCTATGGCCGCACGGATTTTCCCGGCGGAGACGAGGCGGAGCTGTTCCGGTCCCTGCGGCGGCTGCTGAAACTGGAAAAGGATTATATAGTCTGCCCGGGCCATGGCATGCCCACCACCATTTTTCAGGAACGGGAGCTGTACCGATGAATGTTTCGATTTTCACGCCCACGCCGCAATTCGCCAACGACCTGTGCGATGTGGCGCGCATTTTCTGGGGCGGCGCGGCCTTTTTCATCAACGAGGCCGGGGGCGGCGTGACCATCCGGCATACGGAGGAAACGGAAAACGGGGTGCGCCGCTGCCGCATGGAAATGACCGGCGATTATTCCGGCGTAATGGAAAAAAGCCGCGCGGTGGACGGCGATCCGCTGCTGGAAAAACGGTATCACAAGCGGCTGATCAAGCAATGCCTGTATGAAATCATGAAGCAGGCGGCGGGCTTTGCGCCGCCCTGGGGGTCCCTGACCGGCATCCGGCCCACCCGCCTGATTTACGAAGGCATGAGCCGGGGCCTGACGTTGGCGGAAGCCGCGGAGGAAGCGCGGGAAATTTTTGATATCCAGCCTGAAAAAGCCGCGCTGCTTTCGGAAATCGTGGGCGTGCAAAGCCAAATGGGGGAACCGGGCGAACGGGATGTGGACCTGTACGTGGGCATTCCCTTCTGCGTTTCCCGGTGCGCCTACTGCTCCTTTCTGAGCGGCGAAGTGGGCAAAGGAAAGCAATTGCCCCCTTATGCGGATGCCCTGGAAAAGGAAATCGCGGGCACACTGGCGCTGATCGGGGAGAAGGGATTGACGCCCCGGGCGTTTTACATGGGAGGCGGCACGCCCACATCCCTCACCGCGCCTTTGCTGGACCGCGTGCTTTCCGCCGCCCGGCCCTTTATCAGCCGGGCAAAGGAAGTGACCGTGGAGGCGGGCAGGCCGGACACGATCGACGAAGACAAGCTGCTTGTGATCCGGGACCACGGGGCTACCCGCATTTCCATCAATCCCCAGACCATGCACGACGAAACCCTCCGGCGCATCGGCCGCAGGCATACGACGGCGCAGACCGAGGCGGCTTACGCGCTGGCGCGGCAATGCGGCTTCCGCCATATCAACATGGATCTGATCGCCGGGCTGCCGGGAGAAGACCTGGAAATGTTTTTGCAAACTCTGGCCTGGAGCCGCGCCCTTTCCCCGGAAAGCCTGACGGTGCACACCCTGAGCATCAAGCGCAGCAGCCTGCTGCACTTGTGGGAGGCGGAGCTTCCGGACGGAAGCATGGTGGCCCAAATGGTGGACGCGGGCCGGAGCGAGGCGGCGCAAAGAGGCATGCGGCCTTACTATCTGTACCGCCAGAAGCACATGGCGGGCAATCTGGAAAACGTGGGCTATGCCCTGCCCGGCCATGAATGCCTGTACAACGTGGATATGATGGAGGAAACGGGCCACGTGATGGCCGTGGGCGCGGGCGGCATCAGCAAACGGGTGGACCCGGCGCTGGGCCGCATCGAACGCGCTCCCAACGTAAGCGAAGTGAGCCAGTATATCGACCGGGTGGAAGAAATGCTGGAAAGAAAGCGGGCGCTGTGGGCGCTGCCCTGGTCCCGCCATCCTTCCCGCCCGGCTGTCAATGCGTCACGTGATGCGTAACGCGCATCCTTTTGCTTCGGGGCTCCTGGGAAAACAGGGGCCTTTTTTCTTTTATTTCACCGTCTTTTGGCGGCGTTTCGTGGTTTTTTTGCTCATTCATTGGGTTCGCCTCCCGTTTCAGTATGCCGGAAACCCTGCGAAATATACATATTTGCAAAATAATGCGCAATTTTCTGCTGGAATTTGTTAAAAATGGGGTTGCGCCTTTTCCGATTTTATGGTATGCTAAAGATAAGATTTAGAAAACAGTGTCTGCCAAAGTTGAACAAGCGCGTGGGGGTTTTTACATGATCAACATGCACATCTTTCTGGTCGGCATGGCCGGCGCAGGAAAAACCAGCTTAGGCCGCAGGCTGGCGCAGAATTTGAACTGGCGTTTCGTGGACACGGATCAGCGCGTCTGCGAAATGCTGGGCATGACATCCGTGAACGAAATCTTTGCCACATTTGGGGAACCATTTTTCCGCAACGCGGAAACGGGGGCGCTGATTGAACTGGTGGGCCAGCCGCCCTGTGTGGTATCTACCGGGGGGGAGCTTTGCACGTTTTCCGAAAACGTGACCATCATGAAGAACCACGGCATCATTATCCACGTGGACCGGCCGCTGGACCAGATCATTTCCGATATCAAAACCGACCGGCGGCCCCTGCTCGCCGGCGGCACCCATGAGGACGTGATCGACCAGTACAATCGCTGCATCGGCTATTATCGGGCCGCGGCGGACTACCGTTTGGATAATTCAAAAGGCTTCGTACCGGGCGTGAAGAACCTGACGGAACTGGTGGAAAGCATCACGTAGGCCATAGCCCCAAAGACTGACGGCCGCGCCGGAAGAAACCGTGACGCGCGGCTTTATTTTCATACAGAGGAAGGGCCGGTACATGAAAAAAACACTTGTCCCCCCTTGACCGTACTGAGGCGGTGTGGTATGCTGTGAATGGATTTTTACCGGGAGGATACGTTGGATGAAGGCAATGCGTGCGGTTTATTCATATTATTATTGCGCTATCGGTTTCAACGGTAGGGCGTGCCGCCGCATATAAAAAGTTTTGTGATCGCTGATCAAAGGCTGTGCGGTGAATGCCATCGCGGGGCCTTTTTTTATACTTGGACAGGAGGCGCGACATGATTATTCTGCTGAAAAACCAGGCGGACCAGAAGCAGGTGAACAACCTGACATCCTGGCTTAAATCCATGGGCTTTGACATTCATATGTCTGTGGGACAAACACAGACCATTATGGGGCTCATCGGCGATACATCCCGGGTGGATATCGACGTGATCAAGAGCCTGGAGATCGTGGAAAACGTACAGCGGGTGCAGGAACCCTATAAAAACGCCAACCGGAAATTTCACGCGGAGGATACGGTGGTGGAAGTCGCGCCCGGCGTGAAGATCGGCGGCGGACATTTTGAAATCATTGCCGGGCCCTGCTCCGTGGAAACGGAACGGCAGATCGTGGAGGTGGCCAGGCGGGTAAAGGCCGCCGGGGCCAGGCTGCTGCGCGGCGGCGCGTTCAAGCCCCGCACGTCGCCCTACGCTTTCCAGGGGCTGCATGAAAAGGGCATCGAGCTGCTGCTGCTGGCAAAGCGGGAAACGGGCCTGCCCATCGTGACGGAGATCATGGACGTGAACCACCTGCCCCTGTTCGAGGATGTGGACGTGATCCAGGTGGGCGCGCGGAACATGCAGAATTTTGAACTGCTCAAGGAACTGGGCCAGCTTCGCAAGCCCATTCTTTTGAAGCGCGGGCTGGCCAACACCATTCAGGAATGGCTCATGAGCGCGGAATACATCATGGCCGGGGGCAATGAAAACGTGATCCTGTGCGAGCGGGGCATCCGCACCTTCGAGACCGCCACCCGCAACACGCTGGATTTG
>JAEEGL012156650.1_pt1 | contig 10601 bp, 9 predicted proteins | sample 9134231 | NCBI WGS metagenome assembly JAEEGL01 (sample SAMN16246548, study PRJNA631951) | gut metagenome | biome: gut microbiome; feature: rumen; material: fiber-attached | host: Bos | place: Iran: Karaj | collected 2018-10 | reverse complement strand
GAAGTTGACCGCATTGCATCTTGCGCACAGTTCAACGGTATGAACATGCTCACAGGCCGCTTTGCACGCCCAACTGGTGAAAACAATGTTACAGCTTCTATGTGGCTCCACATTGGTGCTAACATGGACCAGAGAACACAGGTTTACATTGGTACAATGAGCGCAGCAGCTCTCGGACTCCGCAATGTTGGTACAGAAGAAATCATGACTCTTGGTACTCCAGACGAAGCAAACCGCGCAATCGGTACACTCGACGAAGCTATCAAGAAGATCAACAAGCAGCGCGCAGACCTTGGTGCATACCAGAACCGCCTCGAAAAGACAGTTGTTGGTTTGGACATTGGTGCTGAAAACCTCCAGGCTTCAGAAAGCCGCATCCGTGATACAGACATGGCAAAGGAAATGGTTGACTTTACAAAGAACAACATCCTTTCTCAGGCCGGTACCGCAATGCTCGCACAGGCTAACCAGAGCTCACAGAACGTTCTTGCTCTGTTGCAGTAGTTTGTGTCGCCTAGCGGCTTAGCATTATAGGATACACCCGCTGTAACTTCCAATACGGACTTACGGCGGGTGTTTTTTATTTTTAAATTGCGTTTTATTCAAGATGAAACTAATACTGACCGACCTTCAAAACCCTTCTCTTTCGGTTTCCGGCGAATACAAGATTTATAAGAACGACACGGAAATTCACTCGTGCACAGGCTGCTTTGGCTGCTGGACAAAAACACCGGGCAAGTGCCTTATAAAAGATGCAACGAATCAGTTTGCAGAAGACTTGGGCAATTGTACGGAATTCATCATAATAAGCCGCTGCCTTTACGGAACTGTGAGCCCCTTTGTAAAAAAAATGCAGGACAGAGGCCTTCCCCACCTGCTACCCTTCTTTCTAATCCGAAACAAAGAAATGCATCACAAAATAAGGTACGACAACACCTTTACCCTCTCCGCATATTTTTACGGCCAAGACCTTAGCGACGACGAAAAGGCAACCGCAAGGGAAGTCATAATGCGCAATTCCCTTAACCTGAACGCAAAGATAAAAGAAATCCAGTTCTTTACGGATGCAAAACAAATAGAGGAAAAAAGTCTATGAAAGTTGCCCTCATAAACGCAAGCCCCAGGGGAAAAGTAAGCACAAGTGCACTCCTCTTAAAAACGATAAAATCATATACCCCCACCGGGTATAGCGAAAACACAGCAAAAAGCGAAGCAAACATAGACTTTGTTGAAATACAGGCAAACAAAGAAAAACTGGCCGCAGAACAAATTCAAAAGCTTAAGCAAGCGGACACATGGGTCTTTGCAAACCCCTTGTACATAGACTCTCTGCCAGGACACTTGCTTTCGGTTCTTGAACAGCTGCAAAAAGAATGCAGGGAAAGCCATAGAGTCCATGCCGTAATCAACTGCGGATTTTACGAAGCGGCCCACAATAAAACGGCACTGCGCATATACGAAAACTGGTGCAAAAGATGCGGCTACAAGTGGTGCGGAGGAGCAGGAATAGGAGGCGGCGGCGCAATAGGCTTCATGACCTCCGTTCCCTTCGACAAGGGCCCGCTAAAAGCAATAGGCAAGGCACTTGAAAAAATTGCGCACTCACTACAAATGCAAAGCGAAATGGAAAACGCATTTGCCACCATGGGCTTTCCCCGCTTCATTTATATTTTGTGCGCCCATCACGGCTGGAAAAAAGCCGCAAAAGAAAACGGACTAAAAACAAAAGACCTCTACCGAAAATAAAGCTTCTGTTTTTTTTCTTTTTCTGGACCAGCGTTTTTTTGCTAACCCGCTTTCCAAGGCTACGCTTTCGCTCCGGCCCGCCAAAGGCGGTCTGGCTACGCCACCTTTCCAATCGGGGGTAGGCTTGAACCGCAGAAGACATGCTCAACATTGCAAAGAATCATTTGCCCAAAAGCATGTCCTCCACCTTATCCAAAATCAAAAGGTCTGCAGGAAGCCACTTTACCGAACGCAAGTTTTCCTTCGTAAGCCAAGCCGCATTTTCATGCTCCAGAAGCTCCAGCTTTCCGCTAACAAGCGTACATAAAATGCAGTGCATGGTAAGGTGGAATGCGGGATAGTCATACTCAACAAGACCCAAAACCTTTTCTGCATGAACTTCCGTTGCAAGCTCCTCGCGGATTTCGCGCTCAATGCACTGTTCTGGACTTTCCCCATCTTCAATCTTACCACCAGGAAATTCCCACCAGCCCTTCCAATCTCCGTAACCGCGCTGTGTTGCAAAGACCTCTTTTTTATTGCTTGCAGGGTTCGTGCGGATGATTACGGCTCCGCTTACTGTTATGGTTTTCATGTTTAAGCCTCTATTTTAGTTTTATCTACATCTGTAATAAAATCATTATACAAATCTTCCGGAACTTCTGGAATTGCAAAATCCATTGTAACAGGAGACTCTCCAGTTGCCGTATCTGGCATTGTAGCAACTTCGCCAAGATAAATATAGTCCTGTGGAATTGATTCAACCTCCTTAAACTTTCTGACGAACAGATGAAGATGCGTGTGCCTCTCCGTATTGTTTATGACGTCTTTTCCACGCTCGCTGTCCTGAGTCATATTGTTTGGAGATTGCCACTGGAATGTTCCACGCGTAATGAATTTATCGTGATAGTTTATCTCTTCGCGAATGTCATCCGCCTTGTACAAATCAACAAATATAAAATACTGAGGCTTCGCATTAGTCAACAATCCCGATCCCCTGAACGAGCTGTGAATCTTTTCGTAATTGCAAAGCGGTGCAATGTTCCTCATTGAATATTTGGCATACGGTTTTAGGAAAGGAAAGCCAAAATCTCCGCGGCCAAATTCCTCATCATACCTAAGCAAAGCATATTCGGTGTAATCATTAATCCATTTTACGATATATTCCTTGTTTTCAGAACTCAACAATTTCTTTACGTTCTGATTCAGTGAAATCTTTTTACCGTCAAAAATCATGACGACATCTTTGTAAGTATTTTCTTCAGTCGAATCAAAATATTTTCCGGCAAGCAGATTACATGCATTGAGTATGTTTTCTTCCTTGCAGTAATCAACATATTTTTGCATTTTGATTTTTACATCTTCAATACTGGTTAAAAAATCAGGAGTTAAAAAAAGACTGCTGATTATGCACCATTCTTCAATCCGCTTTGCAGGAAGCAATGCATCTATAAAACGGATGAATGCTACAAAGGTTTTGTTTTGAAAAAGCTGATTCAAAATTACTGATTCCGACGAGCTGATGTCGTTTTCTGCACTTGCAACAAATTCAAAATATGAGTGGTAAAGAAGGTTCCCCCTTTTAATCTTAGCGAAAACGCAAGGATCCAAATCAGAACCATGCTTAATATAATCAGTCAGATAGGGCATTCGGTTGCCATTGTCTTTTCTAAAAACAAGATAAGCTTTTTTCTGATTTGCATCGGACATGAATTTTTCTTTATCAATCTGATTCAGAATCTGCTCTTTTACAATTTTATCGAAGTGAATGAATGTATCACCAGGAATGTCAATAAAATCGCTTGCAACTTCGCGAAGTCTGGTTTTCTTATCAGGATTTGGTTCTTTTGAAAACACACTCGTCATCAAAAATGATTTCTGATAATTGCCAATAAAATCCAGAACCGTAAGAAATTCTTTTCCCTTGATTTTTCTAAGACCACGGCCGAGCTGCTGTGCAAATACAATTGCAGACTGAGTTGGACGAAGCATAAGAACAAGATTCACATCTTGAACATCTATACCTTCATTAAAAATGTCACGTGAAAAAATATACTGGAGTTTCGAATCATCATCTTCCAGCCGCTTAAGGTATTCCTGCCGTTCAGGAACAGAGTTTTCGCCGGAAAGGGCAATTGCACTTCCTTCGCCAAGCTTTGTATTAAATTCAAAGGCCATGAATTTTGCATGCTCAACTGTTGCACAAAACCCCAGGCATTTTGTCTTGTCCCCATCATGTCCGTAGAATTTTATTTTATCAAAAACATAGTCGGCACGACGGCTTTTCATGAGCATCCGTGCAACCTCATTAAGATATTCCTCCCCGTCTTCCGGCTTGTGTTCAAGCTTCGTATAATCGATTCCTTCGACATCCTTGATTCCAAAATAATGGAATGGACAGACAAGGTTCTTTTCAAGCGAATCCCGGAGCCGAATGTTAACGGCACGATTGAAATCAAAAATGCTAAAAATGTCCTTTCCATCTGTGCGCTCAGGAGTTGCGGTAAGCCCCAGCAAAAACTTTGGCTTAAAATAATTTAAAATCTTTGTATAAGAATTATCCGCCGCATGGTGTGCTTCATCTATAATAATGTAATCAAATTCATCCGGGGCAAAATCATCAAGATGAAGTGCCAGAGAATCCTCCGTTACAAACAGATACTTGCAGTCCTTGTTGTTTTTTGACCCCTTGTAAATTTCAGAAGAATAGTTTGAAACAGTTTTTCCAAGTACATTGTCAAAAGATTCTCTGGCCTTTATAAGAATATCGCCACGATGAACTACGAACATTGCCTTATTTGGGTTGACCTGCATTGCATCAAAAACCGACATGTAGGTCTTACCTGTTCCTGTTGCCGCAATTGCAAGGGCTTTTTTCTGATTCATTTTTCTGAGTACGCTTAACTTTGCAATTGCCTCGCTTTGCATTTCATTCGGCTTAACAACCTTCTCTTCAAAATTAAAAACATCTCTGTTTTCTTTTTGAATCTTTTTGATTTTAGACAGATAATCACGATACTGAATTAAAAACTCATCGGAAAAATCCTTGGAATAAGGACTTTCCCAAAGTTCTTCAAATTCCTCAAGAACTGATTTTGCAAATTCCCCAGGCTCTTTATTCTCAAGAACAGTCTCACTGTTTACTACATTCCATTCGACATTCTTTTTAAAAGCAGCACCAGAAATATTTGAAGAACCGATGATGATCGTCCATTTTTCTTTACCATCCTCACCTGGATTTAAAAAGAGGTAACCTTTTGCATGGAACCCCTGCTCATGTGTCGAAGCAAAAACCCTAAGCTGAATATTGTCAAATGAATTAAGCATCTCAAGCGCATGCGGCTGAGTGACATTCATATAAGTAGATGCCAGAATCTGCCCCTTCACGCCCTTTGCATTCAGTTCCTTAAGAAGATCCATTAAAAGCTGAACCCCGCTTATACGGACAAAAGAAACACATATTTTGAACTGTGTACATACAGAAAGATTTTCAGCAAGGGTTGAAAGGAAGTTTTTGTTTATTTCATTTGTAATCAGTTCGTTGTACATTTATTTACCTGTGGCATAGCACTTTAAACCGACGTTTTTTGTGTTGGCAATTGTGTTCATATTTGTACTTTTATTTTTGTTTTGTGACATTTTAATATACAGTCCTATAAGTAGATTGAAAAAGTATTAATATTTGTTGAATTTACGATTACTCTAGGCATTTTTCAACTCATCCATAAATTCATTTTTAGCGTCAAACTGAAAAATAGAGATATTATTTTGTCCTAAATATTTTATGAAATCCTCTTCTGTCATTTCTGCGATTTGAGAGCAATAACCTATTGAGACATGATGGCGAGTGTAATAATCAAGTGCAATCAGTTTTCTGGCATAATCATTGACTTGAACGGTTGTCATATGAGTATCATACAAGACTTCCTCCGGTATCTGAACTGCAATTTGACACATAGACCATACCTCCTCATCAAAGCAATTATACCACAAATCACATTTTCCTTCTATAGTATTATTCGCTTTTCTATAAAGCCATCATTTTCCGTACTTCGACAAGATTCTTACTTGTATCAAGGGATTTTTTGCTTATAAAAAGCTTCACAGTCTTTCTGTGCGTACCGTACAGTTTTGCCATTGCATTTTCGCTTGTTCCGGCAAGCAACATCACACTCACCGCAAGTTCTGCTCCGTCAAGCTTGCTTTTTTTAGAAGTCGATCCAATAGGACGGCCAAGCTTAACTCCTTCATTTCTCCTAAGCGCAAGGGCTTCTTTTGTTCGCTGGCTGATTAAATTGCGTTCTATTTCCGCGCTCAAACCAAAGGCAAAAGCGAGAACCTTACTCTGTATGTCGTCACCGAGCCTGTAATTGTCTTTTATAGTCCAGACCCGCGCACCTTTTTCCATCAGGATGTTCAGCACGGACATAATCATAAAAAGGCTCCGTCCCAAACGCGAAAGTTCCGAACAAATTATTAGGTCTTCTTTCTTGACGCAAGCAAGCAGCTTCCCAAGCTCCCGTTTTTTTGGTTCTACCGTTCCGCTGATTGTCTCCTCAATCCATGAATCGACAGTAAGCCTTTCCCTTTTGCAGAATTCAAGGATTTCAAAACGCTGATTTTCCACAGTCTGTTTGTTTGTGCTCACGCGAATATATCCGTAGGTCATAATCTTAAGATAATGAAAAAAATCAGAAACGGCAAAGAATAAATTGTCACTTTTAACGTCGGTTTAAAGTGCGGTAGAAAACCTAATAAAAACTACCAAGAGCTTAAAGCTTACATTCCTGATAATGATTGTGAAGAAAACTATGCGCTTCTTACACATTATCTGATGATGAAAGATGATACTGCCAAGGCTAAAAAAAAGCAGGAACTCATTGAAAAATTTTCGTTCGACGAGTCAAAACTTAACGAAGCGGAAGTTTTCTTCAAGACAAAAAAAATTCCGTTCACAAGCAAAGCTGATTCCTCTTTTACATTTGTTGACTTGTTCGCAGGAATCGGCGGATTTAGGCTTGCCATGCAGGCAAACGGTGGACATTGCGTATTTTCTTCCGAATGGGATGATGCCGCAAAACAAACCTACTACGAAAACTACGGTGAAGTTCCGTTCGGTGATATTACGAAAGATGAAACAAAAGCCTTGATTCCAGAGCATTTTGATGTGCTCTGCGCGGGATTCCCGTGCCAGGCATTCAGCATCGCAGGTAAGCGGAAAGGTTTTGATGATGATTACAAAGGTATTTGTCGAGGAACTTTATTTTTGGAGGTGGCAGAAATTGCTGAAAAGCACAGGCCATCATGTATTTTCTGTGAAAATGTAAAGGGACTTACAAATCATGATCATGGACGTACTTTTAGAATCATAAAAAATACTTTTGAGAAAGTTGGATATACAGTTTTTGAAAAGACATTAAACAGCAAAGATTATGGAGTCCCTCAGAACAGAGAACGAATCTATATAGTTGCATTTAAAAACGATTTAAATATAACTGACTTTCAATTTCCAGAGCCAACTACTCAAAAGAAATGTATCAATGACATCATTGAAAAATCTGTTCCTTCGCCAAAATATTGGCTTTCAGATGTTTATTTAGAAACTCTTCGCAGACATAAAGCTCGACACGAAGCAAAAGGTCATGGTTTTGGATTTGTTATTCGTGCCCGCAATGATGTTGCAGGAACTCTTGTTTGCGGAGGAATGGGCAGAGAACGGAATCTGATTATTGACAACCGACTTACCGACTTTTCTCCAGTAACTCATATAAAAGGTTCTATAAATACAGAAGGCATTCGAAAACTCACCCCAAAAGAATGGGCTCTGATACAGAGTTTCCCTAAAGATTTTAAAATACCGTTGGCTGATACCCACATGTACAAACAGTTTGGCAATTCTGTATCAGTAAAAGTAATAGAAAAAATTACTGAAAAAATTTGCGAGGCCTGCCATGTGGAAATATAATCGCGGCGAATGGTCTGAGGCATACGCATTTTTGAAACTTCTTGCTGATGGGAAAATGTTTCTCCAGAATAAAGCTGGTGAAAAAACCAATTCATCCTGCTCAATAAAATCTGTAATTCATAATGAAAAAGATGGCCGTATATTTGAATTTGTTCGGGAAAATAATAACGTAAACTGCCTGCTTAACTATTCATGTTACAATACAATTGCATATTCCGTTTTTGCCAAAATGGCATCATTATGCGCAGACGGAATATGTAATAAAAAAACAAAGGAAAAATCATTCCCAATTATTGAAATTGAAGAATTTTATACGAAAGAACTACATCTAGATGGGATAAAGAGTCCTGGAGATAATAAAGATGATATTGTATTAAAAATAATAGATTCAGTTGACAATACTCTTTTTACAGAAGGTTTTTCAATAAAATCGAAATTTGGCAGTGCTCCAACATTATTCAATTTTTCAAAGGCTTCAAATATTGTCTATACAATAAAAAACTGTACAGAAGAAGAAATGAAGAAGATAAATACTCTTGGAACAAGTGAACACAAAGATGTAAAGTCAAGAATAGAATACATTTTAACTTCTGAAAGACTTTCTTTATCTGCACAAAATTCACGGATGGTAAACGGAACTTACGGTGACATAAAGACAAATGGCAGTTTTTTTATGTGGAATCTCGATATTCTCGATTACAGGATTATTTTTGTTTTAGCAGAAATGCTTAAAAAAGTCTATGTGCCAGAAAGCATAACAGATATTGAGCAATTAACAAATTTACTTTCAAACGAAAATCCATTACAATTAAAAAACAATCTTGTAAAAACTCCTGCTGCTTATGATTTTTATACAATGAAAATGCGACAATTCTTATTTGCATCTTTTTGTGGGCTAACTGCATCAAAAAAATGGTCAGGAAAACAAAAAGTAAACGGAGGCTATATTGAAGTTCAAAAAGACGGAAGTATTCTATATCAAAAAGCCTTGTCTGATGAATCGTTTACAGATTATCTAATAAAAAATACAAAATTCGATACCCCATCGTCAAAAAAGGAAAAAGGAGACTTTGGAGATGTCTATTTTAGCAATGAATATAATTCTTATTGCATTGATTTGAATTTTCAAATTCGATTTAAGTGAATACATTTTTTAAGAACCGCGGCATTTAAAGATTTCTGCTTAAAGCGGGCGTTGCGGGCGGCGTTTGAGCCCGCAGAAGGGGTAGCGGAAGACACCGCAGCGAAGCGAGGAGGCTGGAGCGAGGGGAAGGCTTTCCCCCTTGTAAAATTTGAAGGGTGAGTTTGCGGAGTTTTTTATTTAAAAATTGCGAATTTTCTGTTTATACATTATAATTGAACCATGCTTAGTGCGGCCGAACTTAGCCAAAAGCTAGTCAATTTTTCATACAATTATTTTCTTATAGACATGAGGAACGACAGGGAATCTTTCTATGCCCTTACGGAAAAGGACTTTGCAGAAAACCCTATTTCTGTTTGCGGCGTGGTGCTGAACCTTTTTATGGACGGGGAGCTAGAGCAGGCAGACCAGGTAATTGATTCCCTTCCCAAAAACCAATACTTTGACTTTATTAGGCTTGGGATTGTGCTTGTTCATCCAAAGATTACCTTTAAGGAATTTATTGGCTACATTGAATACCTAAAGAAAAACAACCTTCAAATGCCAAACGTAGTTCTTACTGCCGGGCGGCCAAGTGTCCTTAACGGGTTTAACGACTTTACCCGCATTGGCCCCCTTTTGCAGAAGCACAGGCAACTTTTTATAGACGACCTTTCCTGCCTTTACGAAAAGTCCACCTGCCCCGCAATTTACAACCTCTGCCTTGCGGAATATTTTTACCAGCTGGACAAGCCCTTTGATGCGGAAGTTCTTGTAAGCAAGACCATAAAGGAATTTGACAAGGATTCAGAAAGAAGGCTTTTGTTTGCGGCCCTTTACCTTCAGGCAAAAATCCTTATCGCATACGGAAAGACGGTTGAAAGCGAAAGCTACATTAAGAACATACGCAGATATGTAAAAAAGACCGGGGAAGCAGAATTTTCCTACAACATAGACTCTGCACAGGTAATGACTTCTTTTTACGAGGGTAACTATGCCCTGATGAACCGCTGGATAAAGAAATCCGCCCCTGATGAATATGCAGACTTTAACATGCTGGATTTGTACCGCTACATGGTAAAAGTCCGCTGCTACATAATCAAGAAGAACTACTCCGCCGCAGTTGCCCTTCTGGAAAAGCTAAGGCCTCTCTTAACAGCCGGCAAAAGGCACATGGATCTTTGCGAGCTTGATTTGCTTCTTGCAATAACACTGTACCGCGCAGAAAAAAAGGAGCTTGCCTTTGACGCTTTTGAAAGGGCGCTAAAGATTGCAAAAAGAAGAAAGTACTACAGGCTTATTGGTGACGAAGGGCCAGCCGTTCTTCCGCTTTTAATTGAATTCATAAAGCAGGAGGGCAAGTCTGGTGTTAGCACGGACTTTTTGCTCATGCTTTTGGATATTGCCCGAAGCATGGCTGCAAACCACCCGCTCTATCTTATGGAGGAGCTAAAATACCTAACTCCCTTTAGCCAGAAGGAGATTGAAATCCTAAAGCTTATTGAGCAGGGAAAATCCCGCAGTCAGATTGCAGATTGCTTTTTTATAAGCGAAAACACCGTAAAATATCACGTAAAGAACATATTCTCAAAACTGGGAGCCACATCCGTAACACAGGCAGTGTGGCTTGCAAGGGTTCAGGGAATCATTTAGGGCAAACTTCGAGTTTTATATTTGCAGCAGAAAAATTGGCTCCCAGCGGTTTTTGCCCCGAAAAAAGGCTTCCGCGCTACGCTTGTGCAGAATTTTTTTCGGTTCAAAAATCGCTTCCGCCAATTTTTCTGCTGCACT
>JAEEGL011818535.1_pt1 | contig 10601 bp, 8 predicted proteins | sample 9134231 | NCBI WGS metagenome assembly JAEEGL01 (sample SAMN16246548, study PRJNA631951) | gut metagenome | biome: gut microbiome; feature: rumen; material: fiber-attached | host: Bos | place: Iran: Karaj | collected 2018-10 | reverse complement strand
GTCCGCATCTCCCGTACACAGTTCAGCGTCAGAAGCACCTGCGACGGCAGGTAAAAGATCCAGATCAGGAAGACGGCCGCGTCCGCTGCCGTTCCCAACAGGCCGGCCCGCCCGTCGAAGAGATTGTAGATCCCCACGCACAGATCGCAGAAGAAAAACAGCAGGAGGCCCAGCGGGAACAGGAGGTGTTCCCGGCGGAAGAAGGCGAACAGGACGTTCAGGGTCAGCTGCGTCATCGAATAGACCGAAAGGGCGTTCAGAAGGTCCAGCATCCTAAGAAGCTTCAGCGCACCGACTGCCGCCAAAAACACCAGCGCCCGGAGAAGGAGCGCCTTCCATCCGCCGCCGAGCCGCATCGCGTAGAACGTCTGGACGATACAGAACAAAAACACGCCCAGCGCATAGTACTGCCCCAGGACCACCAGCACGAGATCCGCGAACAGCGTAAAGAGGAGCGCCAGCGGAAGCCACGGCCGGAACCGGCGCCGAAGTGACCGCAGAAGCGAAACGCCCGCCACCGTAAGGTCCAGGGCGATGGCCGCGTATTCCAGCGCGGAGCTTAAGGCCAGGCGGTCCGTATGATCCGCCCATTTGATCCCGACCAAAAGGGCCGCCTCCAAAAGGATCCAGGCGGCCAGAAGGGTCTTTTCTGTTTTGGTAAAAGTTTCAGTCATTTTACAGCGCGAACTGATAGACGCAGAACGCCGCGTAGACCGCAAGGAGCACGATTCCCTGCCAGCGCTTCATCTTCCCTTTGATGAGCGCGGGAACGGTCAGGAGCAGCATGACCAGGAACATCACCGGGATCTCCACTGCCAGCGACGAGTTGAGCCCGAAGATCGTCTTCGACGAGGGCACGTCGAAAGGCGACAGCGCGATGGAAAGGCCGGAGACCAGCACCAGGTTGAAGAAGTTCGCGCCGATGATATTCCCCAGCGACAGGGCGCTGTGGCCCTTCACGAGCGACGTGACCGCGGTCACCAGCTCCGGAAGCGACGTCCCCAGGGCCACGAACGTGAGCCCGATGACCGAATCCGGCACATGGAGCGCCTGCGCGATCAGAATGCCGTTATCGACCAGAAGGTCCGCGCCGACGGCAATGGCCGCCGCGCCCAGGACCAGCATCACGATCTCCAGCCAGAACGGCCGCAGCTTGTTCTGAAGGCGCACGGCCTCCGGGTCTTCCGGCGGCTCGGGAGCCTCTTTCTCCTGCGAGAAGGCCCGCTTGATAGAGATCACCATGTAAACGGCGAACATCGACAAAAGGATCACGGCCACCACATAGCCGAACGTCCCCAATACATAGGCGCTGAACGCGTATACCAGGGCCGCCGCAAAGAAGAACAGCACCGGCATGCGGAGCGTCTTCCGGTCCGTCAGGATGGGCCGGATGGCCACCGAAAGCGCCGCGATCAGCGCGGTGTTGCAGATCACCGATCCGATTGCGTTGCCGTAAGCGATCTCGCCCACACCCTTTAAGGCGGACGCCGACGAGACCATGACCTCCGGCAGCGTGGTCCCGATAGAGACCACGGTCGCGCCGATCAGGATCTCCGGCACGTGAAAGCGGTGGGCGATCCCCGTGGAACCCTCCACGAACCAATCGCCGCCCTTTATGAGGAGCAGAAGCCCCAGGATAAATAAAAGAACAGGAACGAGCATGTTTTCTCCGTTCGTATGTCAGCAGCCGAAGATCCCGGTCACAAAGATCTCTACGCCGATCAGGACCAGAATGATCCCGCCGAAAACAGCGGCGCCGTTTTTCAGCTTCATTCCGATCCGATGTCCTATCGCGACGCCCGCCGAGCAGATCAGGAACGTCACGAGTCCGATGATCAGGGACGACCCCAGGGCCTCCCGGAAAACGTAGTCCGCGTCGGCAAGTCCTACCGAAAGCGCGTCGATGGACGTCGCCACGCCCTGCAGCAGGAGCATGCCTAAAGTCACTTCAGTGTTCCGCACCTCCTCTTTCCGGTCCCGGACGCCCTCAAGGATCATCCGGATCCCAAGGAACAGAAGAAGGGCCAGCGCGATCCAGGGTACGAACCGGTTCAGGACCCGGAAGGAATCCAGCACGGTACGGACCAGGAACCACCCCAAAAGCGGCATTAGCGTCTGAAACAGGCCGAAAGTCCCCGCGATCAGAAAAACGCGGTGTTTTGTCAGGTCCTTCTCGCAGACGCCGTCCGCCATGGATACCGTGAAGGCATCCATCGCGAGGCCGGCGCCGAAGATCACGCCGTTCAGGATAAAGCGGAAGATGTTCATCGCCGGCGCCCCCCATCGGTACTGGAGGAAATTATAGCATAAAGGAGGCGTACGGACAAGGGGAGACCCAAACGCCGTCCTGAAGTTTTCATTTTCCGCGGCGGTACTCAATTCCGAACTGCGCCGAAAAAGCGGTTGTCACCGTCCGGCAAAGGGGTTAGAATATATACGGGACAGGATGTCCCGCATCATCTGCAGGAGGCAAGACAATGACTCTGAATTCGATCCTCATGAAGCTGAAAAGCCTGCTCTCGTCCGGAGAGCAGATCAAGCACTCCCTGGACCGCATCGGCAAGAAAAAGGAATTCTCCTTCGACATTCTTCCGGAGAACGTGGACGAACTGCGCTCCCTCTCAAACTGCAAACTGACGGATCCTTTCGCCACCGGCGCCATGACGATCCTCGCGCTTTACGAGTATCAGAAGGATCAGGCCGCGGGTAAGGCCATGCTGGATTACCTGAAGGGGCCCGGCTCCCTGTCAAACTACGAAATGCAGTTCATCAACGACCGTTTCATGGACGGGAAGGACTATGTGGTCCGCACCTATTTTGAAGGCGCTACCGTCAGCAACGATTACACGCCCTCGAAGCCGTACCGCATAACCATCATCCGCTATGACGATGAAGAGGACGGCTACCTCACGGTCTACGCGCGGTCCGGCGGAGCGGACAGCCCCCGGCTCATCAAGCTGCGCAAGAAAGCCTCTACCAAAGAATGGTTCCTGCTGGACTTCCAGGGTCTTTTAGGAGACGTCCGGACGCCCAAGAGCCAGGACCCCTGGGCTTAAGACCGGGAGGTGCTGCATGCCATTCGTTACCTCTAAGGAAATGCTGAAAAAGGCGCAGGAAGGCCGTTATGCCGTAGGCGCCTTCAACGGGGACAACCTGGAATCCGTACAGGCCATCATCGCCGCGGCGGAAGAGCTTCAGGCCCCGGTCATGGTCCAGACCACGCCCTCTTCCGTGCGTTACGTCACACTTGGCGTCTTCGCCGGCATGGTGCGCGCGCTGGCGGATCAGGCTTCGGTCCCGGTCTGCCTGCATTTAGACCACGGCGACAGCTATGAACTTGCCATGGACGCGCTCCGCGCGGGCTACTCCTCCGTCATGATCGACGGCTCGAAGGAAGTCTTTGAGGAAAACGCGAAGCTGACCGCGTCCGTCGTCCGGGAAGCGCATCAGATCGGCGTTCCGGTGGAGGCAGAGCTCGGAAAGGTGGGCGGCAAGGAGGACGATCTGGACGTCAAAGACGGCGGCTACACGCTGCCCGATGAAGCCGCGGAATTCGTGAAAAAGACCGGCGTGGATTCGCTGGCCGTGGCCATCGGCACCGCGCACGGCGTCTATAAGGGCGTCCCGGTGCTGGACGTGGAGCGGCTTTCGGAGATCCGGAAAGCCGTGGATATCCCGCTGGTGCTGCACGGGGCTTCCGGCCTCACGGACGAAGCGGTCCGGGAGTGCGTTTCCCGCGGGATCTGCAAGGTCAATTTCGCGACCGAGCTCCGGCAGGCCTATACAGCCGCGGTGCGGAAGGCGCTCGCGGAGGACCCGGAAGCCTTCGATCCGAAAACCTACGGAAAACGCGGCCGGGAAGCCGTGAAACAGGCTGTAAAAGACCGCATCCTGATCCTGGGATCGGCCGGAAAAGCGTAAGGAAACGCCCGGCAGTCCGCTGCCGGGCATTTTAAAAAGGAGTATCTTATGGATATTTTCAGAATCGCCGGACGGGAGACCGGCCTGACAAAGGAGGAGATCCGGGACGCGCTCTCAGAGTCCCTGGAGGGACGGGAACTCCGGAAAGTTTTGATCGTCCCGCCGGATTTCACGCGTTATCATTCGAACGCGGGCCTGATCACGAACCTGTACTGGCACCTCCTGACCGAACGGGGCGCGGAAGTCGACGTCCTGCCGGCCCTGGGCACACACGCGCCCGTGACGCGCGAACAGGCGGAAAAGATGTTCGGCGACGTGCCGTTCGAACGCTTCATCGTTCATGACTGGCGGAACGACGTCGTGAAGATCGGCGAGGTCCCGGCGGACTATATGAAGGAGATCACCGAAGGCCTCTGGGACGAACCCGTGGAGGCGGAGATCAACAGGCTTCTCATGGATCCGTCCTACGACCTGATCCTCTCGCCGGGCCAGGTGGTCCCGCACGAGGTCATCGGTATGTCGAACCACGCGAAGAACCTCTTCGTGGGCGTGGGCGGATCTGATATGATCAACAAATCGCACATGGTCGGCGCCGTCTACGGGATGGAGCGGATCATGGGCCGCGACCATACGCCGGTCCGGAAGATCTTCGACTACGCCTTTGAGCATTTCCTGAAAGACCGCCCCATCCTCTTTGTCCTGACCGTCACGACCGCACCGGGCGGCAAGATCCGCACGCACGGCCTCTTCATCGGGGACGGGCGGGAATGCCTGGAACGCGCCGTAAAACTGTCGCAGGAGAAGAACATCGATTTTGTGGACCGCGGCATTCAAAAATGCGTGGTCTGGCTGGATCCCGAGGAGTTCAAGAGCACCTGGCTCGGAAACAAGGCCGTCTACCGCACGCGCATGGCCATGGCGGACGGCGGCGAGCTTTTGATCCTGGCGCCGGGCGTGGAGCGTTTCGGCGAGGACGCCCAGGTGGACGCCCTGATCCGGAAGTACGGCTACCGCGGGCGGATCCGGACGCTGGAAGCCTTCCGGGCGCCCGAAAGCGATGACCTGCGCGCCAACATGGGCGCGGCCGCGCACCTGATCCACGGCTCATCGGACGGCCGTTTCAAGATCACCTACGCAGTGAAGGAGATCACGCTTCAGGAGGTCCTGGACGCCGGTTTCGGCGCCGTGCCCTTTGACGAGGCGGTCCGCCGCTACGACCCGGAAACGCTTCAGCCCGGCCCGAACACGATGCCGGACGGCGAAGAGATCTTTTTTATTCCAAACCCGGCCCTGGGCCTCTGGATCGACCGGGAACGCTTTCAGGAGTGAAGTATGAGCGAATTTATGAACAATGATTTCCTGCTGGACACCAAGACCGCCAGGGTCCTTTATCACGAATACGCGGAGGGGCTGCCCATCTTCGATTTCCACAACCACCTTTCCTCGAAGGACATCGCGGAACACCGGCGCTTCCGTGACCTTTACGAGCTCTGGCTCGAGACCGACCACTATAAGTGGCGGGCGATGCGCGCGAACGGCGTGCCGGAGCGTCTGGTGACCGGGGACGCGGAGCCCTTTGAAAAGTTTATGGCCTTTGCGAAGATCGTGCCGCGCCTTCCGGGCTCGCCCGTCTACCACTGGGTGCACCTGGAGCTGCAGCGCTACTTCGGCATCACGGAAGTACTTAGTGAAAAGACCGCGGAGAAGATCTGGGAAAAGACGCGGGAAATGATGAAGGGCGACGGCTTCGATACGGTCTCGCTCCTTCAGAAAATGAACGTCCGCGTGCTCTGCACCACGGACGATCCGGCCGATACGCTCGAATACCATAAAAAGATCCGGGAGGACCGTTCCATCCCCTTCCGCGTCCTGCCCTCCTTCCGTCCGGACGCCTATCTTTCAGGGGCCCCGGCGGTCCTTGAGGAAAAGCGGCGGAAACTCATGGAGCGCTTTGACGCGGCGGACCTTGAGACCGCGCTGCTCCGGGCACTGGATCATTTCAAAGAGAACGGCGCCCTGGTCTCCGACCACGGCTTTACGGTCTTCCCCTACGGCTCCGACCCCGAATTCTCCGCGCTCCTCCTCTCTTTGGGCCGCGCGTATAAAGAAAAAGGCATGGTCATGCAGCTCCACCTGGGGCCGCTTCGCAACAACTCGGCGAAACTGATGCGGGCCTTCGGGCCGGACGCCGGCGGCGACAGCATCGGGAACGGCGCGGACATCGCTGCCTTAGGCGCTTTCCTCCACGACCTGGAGGCGCGGGACAGCCTTCCGAAGACCATCCTCTTCAACCTGAACCCCGCGGACAATGCCGCCTTCTCCACCATGGCCGGGAACTTCGCGCCGAGCGTCCAGTACGGCCCCGCCTGGTGGTTCAACGATACGTTCCGCGGCATCACGAACCAGATCGATGAGCTGATGGAGACGAACGCGCTGGCGTCCTCCGTGGGCATGCTGACGGATTCCCGCTCGTTCACATCCTTCGTGCGTCACGAGTATTACCGGCGCATCCTCTGCCGCCGCCTGGGCGAACTGGCCGATGCGGGCTTCTATCCGGACGACGTGGATACGCTGGGAAAGATCGTTCGCGATATCTGCTTCGGAAACGCGGAGAAGTTCTTCGGCTGAACGGCGGAGCAAAATAAAACAGAAGAAGCGGCCTCCCTCCGGGGCCGCTTTTCCTTGTAAAATTTCAGAGAGACAGAAGCGCCGCCGGGGATCGCCCGGCGGCGCTCTTTTCCGACGCGGAGAGGATGGGATTCGAACCCACGTGCCAGGTATTGCCCGGCAACTCGATTTCGAGTCGAGCTCGTTATGACCTCTTCGATACCTCTCCAGATGTCAACAGGAGAAGTATAGCGCAAAAACCTTTCCGCGTCAAATGCTTTATTTCGGGAATTCCGGCCTTTTCAAAAGCCGGCCCGGGCGGCTCTTCTTACTCGAAATCCCAATCCTTCACGAACGGGTCTTCTTCGGTGTACGGACGCCACGCGGGATCCGGGCAGCCGGTCTTGAAGAAGTTCGTCCAGGCGTCCAGCATCCGGTCGGACAGATCCTTATCCTGCGGCGTGTTCAGGTTCCGCCACGCGCGCGGATAGGTGCCGAACGTGTACCAGAGCTCGGCCGCGTGGAACGCGCCGGCATTGTCGCCGGGCATCACATGGCTGAACATGTAGGCGTAGGCCTTCTTGCCTTCCTGCTTGTTGAGCGTCTTGCACATCGCGGCGATGGACTTGAAGAACAGGCCTTCCTTGGGATCGCCGGACGCGGCCGCGCCCATGTCGTTCGCGGTGCAGCCGATGATCACCGGGATCTTCGGCGTGCGGCCCTCGTCGATATAGGTCGTATAATCGCAGACCGCGTGATCGCCGTCCAAGACCACCGAATATCCGCCGCCCTTCGGCTGCGCGAAATCGCGGAAGGTATAGACGTGCTTGAAGAGTTCTTCAGGGGGCATCTTCTCGAAATCCTCGAAGGTCTTGCCCACCGACTGCAGGTATTCCTCAAAGATCTCCGCCGAGCGGTGCATGTCGGGCATCACGCGCTGGCGCATCCCGTAGCTGATGCCGCTCTGCATGATGGCGCAGGCGACCTTGTTTTCCACATGCGGGTCGCAGAGCATCGACATCGTGGAGAAGGAGCCCGCCGACTGCCCGAAGAGGCCGATCTTATCCGGGTCGCCGCCGAAATCCGCAATGTTCGCGCGGACGAAGTCGATGGCCGCCATATGGTCCAGAAGCTGATAGTTGCCGGCGGTCCCGTCGCGCTCGATCAGCTTTTCGTGGCAGAAGCCGCCGAAGATGTTCAGGCGTTCGTTTACGCGGCAGAGGATGACGCCTCTCGTGGCGTAGCCTTCGCCGTCGAATTCGGCCTCGGTGCCCCAGCCGTGCACGTAGGCGCCGCCGTGGTACCAGATGGCCACCGGATAGCCGTTCTCCGGCTTCGGGCAGACGTCCTCACGCGGCACGGAGATGGTCATGAAGAGGCAGTCCTCGCTCTCTTCGACGTCATAGTGCGGGAATTCGTTGTAATACTCGATCGCGTAGAATTCCTTCGGATCATCCCAGTGGACCTGCCAGCACTTCTTGCCGAAGGTCGAGTAGGCGTCGTAGGTGCCTTCCCAGCCCTTGACCACTTCGGGCGCGTGCCAGCGCTTGGCGGTGGCGTAGCGGACGCCGCGGAACTCGCAGTAGTTGTCGAATTCCAGGCCGGTGATGCGTCCCAGGCGGGTGTCGATCGTATAGCCCTTGGATTCCTTGATCATGCTTTCCTCCTTGTGTAAAGTCTTGATGATATCACTTGCCGGGCGGCCAAACGGCCCGCCCGGCATTTCCTTCCGTTATTTCACACTGAGTCTGTAGATGCGGTTCTTGCCCAGGCGCACGACGTCGCCGTCCTTCGCCGCGAAACCGTTGTAGTCCGTGTATTTCTCATCGTTCAGCTTGCAGCCGCCCTGCTCGAAGATCCTGCGGACTTCGTTCCTGCCCTTGAAGGCGCCGGCTTCGATCAGCGCGTTCGCGAGCTGGATGTTCATCGGGACGTCCGAAGAGGGGTCCAGCGCGATGACCGGCACGTCGTCCGGCACTTCGTTCTGCTGGAAGACCGACACGAACCGTTCTTTGGCCTTCGCGGCCTCTTCCGCGCCGTGGTAGAGCGTGACGATCTCCGTTGCGAGCTCCATCTTGACGTCTCTGGGGTTCTCGCCCGCCTGCAGGCGCTTCTCGATCTTCGCGACCTCGTCCGGATGCAGGTCGGTCGTCAGGTTGTAATACTTCACGATCAGCTCGTCCGGGATCTTCATGCACTTCTCGTACATGACGGACGCGGGTTCGTTGACGCCGATGTAGTTCCCGAGCGACTTGCTCATCTTGTTGACGCCGTCCAGGCCCTCCAGAAGCGGCATGAAGAGCGTCAGCTGCGGCTCCTGGCCGTAGTCGCGCTGGATATTGCGGCCCATCAGGATGTTGAAGGTCTGGTCCGTGCCGCCCAGCTCGATGTCCGCCCGGATGGCCACCGAATCGTAGGCCTGCATCAGTGGGTAGAAGAACTCGTGCACCGAAAGCGGCAGATGGTTCTCGTAGCGGTTCTTGAAATCATCGCGCTCGAGCATGCGGGCCACCGTGCATTTCGCGGCCAGCTCGATCACGTCGCCGAAGTTCATCTTCGACAGCCACGCCGAGTTGAAGCGGACGTCGGCCTTGCTGCGGTCGACGATCTTGAAGATCTGGTCCGTATAGGTCTTCGCGTTGGCCTCGACCTGCTCGCGGGTCAGCTGCTTCCTTGTCGCGGACTTGCCGGTGGGGTCGCCGATCATGCCGGTGTAATCGCCGATGATGATGGTGGCCCTGTGGCCCAGGTCCTGCAGCTGGCGGATCTTCCGAAGCACGACCGAATGGCCCAGGTGGATGTCCGGCGCGGACGGATCCAGGCCCAGCTTGATGTTCAGGGGCCTGCCTTCTTCCTGCGCGTGCTTCAGTTTTTCGCGGATATCCGAGACCGGCGTGTGCTCGGCCACGCCCTTCAGCATGATCTTGATAGTGTTCTCGATCTCCTGCGCCTTCTCGTCCAGCGCGCCGATGTTCGCTTCCGGATGGTCGCGGTCGATGACCAGGATGCGCGTGGCGCAGCCGAATACCTCCTCCAGGAGGGACGACAGTTCATCCAGCGCGTGGTCCATCGCGGCGGCGTTTGCGGCCGTCCCGTCGATGGGATAGACCACGTTCTTCGCGGAGCCGTCCAGCCGGCCGGCGTTCGTCTGGCGCCAGACGTAGCGGCGCGTCCGCACGCTGCGGCCTGAGATATAGACCGGCTCGCCCACGGTCAAAGGATCGTTTTCCAGGTCGTTTTCGGGATTTTTCGTATCTTCCTCGACCGCGAGGCGGACACAGAGGTCGCTCTCCAGCGTGTCGATGTCGTGCGCGCCCACGGGCATCCGGTACTTGACCGAGATGTAGTTCCCCAGGTCGACCACGGGGCTTAAGAGCGGCAGTTCGCCGCGCTTCTGGATCCTCTGCAGGAGCGCTTCCACAGAGACCGGATATTTATTGGCATTGATGCCGAAAGCTTTCATGACCGCGTGATAAGGAGCGAGCTCCGGGAGGTTCTTCGGATTCTCCTCACCCAGAAGCGCCTTCTCACGTGCGACCTCCGCGCCCAGGATCTCCGCGGTCTTCGGAAGCGAAGCGCCGTTTTTGACGCCCTCCGCGACCACGAGCCCGATCCTCAGCTCCGGGGCCTTCTCGAAAATTTTCTCATCTACCCTGAAATTCATACCGTTACCTCATCTTCCGGTTTTTAGGACTTGTTAATTGAAAACGTCCTGAAAGAGTATTGTATCACGGCAAGCGCCGTTCCGCAAGGAAAAAGCGTTTTTGCGGCCGCGGACGAAACACGCCTCCCGTTCCGGGCTCACCGGGAGATCTCCGCGCCCTTCCGCTTGAAGACCGGGATGCGGCCGACGGGGCAGGAGACCCTGTGGAAGCCGCCCGCATAGGCTTCGCCGGTGAAAAAGTCCTCCCAACAGTCGTCCGGAAGCCAGACTTCGCGGGATTCCGCGCCTTTTTCCACGACCGGCGCCACCAGAAGGTCCCGGCCCAGAAGGTATTCGTCCCGGACCGTGTAGGCCTCCGGCTCGTCATAGTGGTAGAAAAGCGGGCGCATCACCGGAAGGGCCTGGTCCC
>JAEEGL016632118.1_pt1 | contig 10602 bp, 11 predicted proteins | sample 9134231 | NCBI WGS metagenome assembly JAEEGL01 (sample SAMN16246548, study PRJNA631951) | gut metagenome | biome: gut microbiome; feature: rumen; material: fiber-attached | host: Bos | place: Iran: Karaj | collected 2018-10 | reverse complement strand
GATGAGACTCAGGTCATCATCATAAGAATGAGAGGTGTGCCCGCACTCGATGCAACGGCTATGCACTCTCTCGAGCAGTTCTATGAGCGGTGCAAAGAAAGGGATATCCGTCTCGTATTCTCACACGTGAATGAACAGCCCATGCACACCATGCAAAAAGACGGCTTTGTTGAAAAAGTCGGTGAGGAAAACTTCAGGCCCCATATTGATGATGCTATAAGCTGGGCCGAAAAGCTGATAGTTTAGATAATGTAATACCATTCATCACCCTGCGTGATCTCCTCGGTCCTAACCGTCTTGTCACTTGACCGGTATTCCATCTCAAGGTTTCTGATGCTGACTCTGGTATTTGGTGCGATGGAACATGTGATGAACGTGTTGCCTCCGATTATCGCATTTTCACCGATAACCGTATCACCGCCCAGAATTGAAGCATTGGCATATATCGTAACGCCGTCCCCGATCGTGGGATGGCGTTTTTTGCCGGATAGTTTCTGACCGCCCCTCGTTGAAAGAGCTCCTATGGTGACGCCCTGATATATCTTAACGTTATTTCCGATTATCGATGTCTCTCCGACAACGATACCGGTTCCGTGGTCAATGCAGAAATACTTGCCTATCTGCGCTCCGGGATGGATATCAATACCTGTCTCGGAATGAGCAAGTTCCGTCATCAGTCTCGGAAGTACCGGGATGTTTAAAAGGTACAGTTCGTGAGCCATCCGGTAAACGGTTATCGCTGTGATCCCGGGGTATGAAAGAATGACTTCCTCATAGCTTTTTGCTGCCGGATCACCGTCATATGCAGCAAGAAGATCTGTTTCTATGTATTCACGTATCTGAGGGATCTTGTCAAAAAAGACCTTGCAGGCTCTGAAACTCTCTTCCCTGCGCTCATCGTCACTTAACTTATCTGAATCATCACGATAATCAAGTGCCAGATAGACCTGCTTGTTAAGATGATAGAAAGCATCCTCTATCGTTACCGCAAAACTGTGGCCGGGATTATATATCTTGTATGTTTTGTCCCTGAAATATCCGGGATAAATAACCCTGAAAAGGTTTCTTACCAGTTCACGGACCTCTGATTTATCGGGCTTATTAAATAGATTCGTCTCATCGATGTTCTTTTTGCCCTCATAATCGCTAATGATCTTTTTTACGATCGCTTCTATCTCTTTTTCGTTAACTACACTGTTCACTGGTTTCCCCTTTTCTATTCTTACGATAATGCATGCCTCCTATGAGGCGCTTTGGTTTTTTAACATTATATCACACAATGCAAATATCAAAATGTGATAATCTCCTTCTCAAGATTTAATAAGCAACTCCCGGGAAAATCATTTATATTAAAGTTGAATTTATAAACCGACGATCACGGAGAGTATTTATGTCCAAGACAAAAAAATATATGTCCGATATTCACCTTGAGGATTACACGGAACAATATGAAGACCTTCAGGCTGTCGCAGATGACGGCATTTTTATCGAAGGGAGAAATCTCAGGTCTTTAAACGGAAAATGGCATTATGCCGTCGATCAGTATGATACATGCGTGCGTCAGAAATGGTTTCTTGAACGTTATGTTGATGAGAACGGATTTACGCTTCCGGTCGACTACTCTTTTGATGAATGGCCGACCATTGATCTGCCTTCATGCTGGAATACGGTAGATGATAAATATCTGTTATATGAAGGAAGCATGATCTTTACAAAGACTTTCACATACAGCGACAAAAATGACGAAGAAGTATATCTGAGGATCGGTGCAGCAAATTATCTCATAAGGGTATTTCTTAACGGTGAATACATAGGTATGCACCGCGGCGGATCGACACCCGTATTCTTCAGGATCGGAGAAAAACTGAAAGACAGCAACAGGATAATAATACAATGTGACAGTACGCGACGTCCCGAGCAGGTACCTACCGAAAACACCGACTGGTTCAACTATGGAGGCATATATCGTGACATCGATCTTATAAGCGTTCCGAAGACACATATCAAAGACTTCAGGATCTTCCTTATGCCCACGGGGTTGTTCGATCAGATCTTTGCAGCGGTTACAATGTCAGATCCTGTCGATACGATAGCCACGGTTTCCATCCCCGAACTGGACATTGTTCATGAATTCCGTATCGAAAAGGGATACGGAAGCTGTACCATGGAATGCCGGCCAAAGCTGTGGTCACCGGAAGATCCCAAACTGTATGATGTTGAACTTACATGTATGTCAGACCGGGTAAGCGACCGCGTAGGCTTCAGGGAAATATCGGTCAGCGGAAGAGACATACTCTTAAACGGCAAGCCGATCTACCTTAAAGGAATAAGCTGCCACGAAGACAGTGTTAAAAACGGAAAAGCTCTCACAAGAGAAGAGCGTATCGAGAACATCAGAATTGCCAAAGAACTCGGATGTAATTTCATGAGGGTCGCTCATTATCCTCATCACGAAGAGATGGCCATGCTTGCAGATGAAATGGGCATCCTTCTCTGGGAAGAGATACCCGTATACTGGGCTATCCGTTTTGACCGTGAAAAAACTTATTCAGATGCGGAAAACCAGCTTAAAGAACTGATATACAGAGACTTTAACCGTGCCAGCGTTATCATCTGGTCAGTCGGAAACGAAAACGCGGACAGTGATGAGAGGCTGTCTTTTATGAAGGGTCTTGCCGACTGTGCTCATAATATTGACAAAACAAGACTCGTTTCCGCAGCCTGTCTTGTTGATGCCGAAGAAAACAGGATCGCCGACAGACTTGCCGAACATCTCGATGTTATTGGTATCAATGAATACTGCGGCTGGTACAATCCGGATTTTGCCAAGCTGCCCGAGCTTATGAAAAACAGCAATCCCGACAAACCTGTTATCATTACCGAATTCGGTGCTGATGCGCTTGTCGGATATCACGGCGGCAGGGATGATAAAGGAACCGAAGAATGCCAGAAATACGTGTACGAACAGCAGATAGCGGTTCTTAAGGATATTGATTACATAAAGGGAATGACTCCGTGGATACTGTATGATTTCAGGTGCCCCAGAAGATCTTCCTTCATCCAGAATTATTACAACAGAAAAGGCCTTCTGTCTGAGGATAAGTCATACAGAAAGCCCGCATTTTATGTTCTTAAAGATTATTATGAGAGTTTGAGCAATTCCTGAACCTCGGAAAGCTTCGGCGGATTAAGTGGAAGCGGAAATCTCGAGATCGCTATCGCTGAGCATGCGCTTGCAAATCGTACGGTCTCATCATCCGACATCCCCTTCAAAAGAGCATAAACGCATCCTGCCTTAAAGGTATCTCCGGCACCCAGAGTGCTTTTTACCTCTACGTCAAAGGGGCGCATTCTCTTTATCTCTTCGCCCTTTCTGGCATACAGCATTTCTCCTCCGCCCTGCGTTATGACCGTAAGCCCGTCGGTTTCATTCTGCATCAGTTTCATGATCTCTTCAGCAGGCATACCCTTATAATCTGTTGCCGTGCATTCCTTTGAAACCACATTGATAGCAGCGTTTTTGTGAAGATGCGAATCGTGTCTTGAATCTATGGTTACATACGGGATCCCGTAACGCTTGCAGATATCTGCTGCAAGATCGGATTCTTCCTTGAAGAAAGGATCGACTGCTGCTGCCTTAACACCTTTAATATCACTCTCTTTAGGAATGCTCCACCAGCGTTTTCCTTCATCAAAAAGAGTCTGAAAACGTCCCATAGGTGAACGAACAAGTCCGTATATCACAACGTAGTCCATCACTCCCTTATCATCTTCGACAAAGTTGAGTGAAGAAAGATCCACGTTTTTATCAGAGTAAAAATCCTTCAGCATCGGAGCAACTTCAGTTCCGATCCAGGTCCCGTCCATGCGAACTGAGGCCCCGAGAGAAGAAAGAACCGTAGCTGCAGTTCCCGTTTCTCCTCCGGGAAGAAAATACTGTGCTCCTATCTCAGCATATTCATCGGGCTCCAAAAATCCGTCCCTTAGAAGAAAGGAATGGGTTCCGAGAACCTGTCCGAAAAGATAAACATCTGCTGCCATATCAGTCTCCTTTGACCGCACTTATACTGCCTGTTATTCAGAATCACTCATTATATCTTCATATGACATATAGGGTATATGATCTTCTTCTGTCAGCTCCCTGTAACCGTTCTCAACACTCTGAGATAAAACGGTCATCTCTTCAACATTGAGCTTAACCATTACGTTCATATCGCCAACGATCTTCTCTTCGGCTTTGCGATATCCTTCCTCGTCAGTTTCCTCTTCATCGACGAAGTAAAGAATGTCTTCATCGTCATCCTCGGTGTCGAGGTTATCATAATACTGAATTGAAAGGATGGGATTCAGTTCCCCGTCAGCTATCTCATAGAAATCATGTCTTTCTCCGAGTGCTGCTCCGCTGCATTCTATTATGTTTGCGTCTCCACTGAATGCTATATAATGGCCTTCAATACCGGGTGCAACATCCGTAAGGAGCTCTACGATCTCATCATTATAAAAGGTATAAAGGAATATCTGGTCCTTGTCCCATGATCCCTCGGAACTAACAGCTATAAGCTCCGGAACCTCATCTGTATTGATGTCATAGAATGCAAACTGATCTGCCTCTTTGGCTTCAACAAGTGCCTCTATCTGCTCTATGTAAAGAGCAGCATAAAGATCTTCATCATCGAACTGATCTCCACGGCCATCTTCTTCCTCTTCACCCTCTTCTTCGATAAGATCTCCAAGACCTTCTTCTTCATCCTCCGCAACATCTTCGGTCACTTCGGGTTCTTCAGCGCTCTCCGGCTCCTTTTCTGCGGCACCGCAGGCACACATTCCGAAGATGAGCACCGAAAGGCCCAACACAGCCAACGCTTTTCTGATCATTTTTTTCATAACTTTCTCCTCCTGAAAAACAATATCTTTATCCTGTCATTTCTGTCAGGTCATTTCTTTACCTCAGTTAACGGTTGCCCGCAGAACTCGCAGATCACGGGTTTGGGTTCCCCTACATACCATTCATTGGCATTTTTACAATTACTGCAAAAGATCTTTTTAAACTCTTTACGGAATGTTTTCTGACCACCGTTTACTGCATCAAGTTCATCAAATGATAATTCCTTCATCTCACCGGTATCCTGCATATAAAACTCCCTCCTTACAGCAGCCGAAGCTGTTTTTACTTTGACCATACCTCAGCCTATTATATCACTCAAAAGCTTAAGCGCAAAAAAACAGCCGAAGCTGCTTTTCTCTTTATATTGTTTTATATGGTTTCTTCGTCTTTTGGAGTCCCGCATTAGCATGAGGTGTGACAAGTACCAATTCGACCTTAGAAATTGCTTCCAAGCCATATCCTGCTGATAAGATCTGCAGCAAATAAAGCCGTGATAACAATAAAGCAGAAAGCCGCCCATATAAGAAGTCCGAACATCAGTCCGGGTACCAGTGCTATCCTTCCCTCAAAGTTCATGAAATATCCGGTATAGTCCCAAAGGCGCGTTCCAAGCGTTGCATCGATGATATAACTGGCGATAAGCTCCGCACCGACTGCAAGGATCGTACCTGCGACAAATACCCAAAGAGGCTTACAGATCTTCAGCAGCCGGAAAATGACCATTATGATAAGGAAACCTGTTCCGTATATTGGAAGCCATGGTCCGAATAGAAAGCCACGGTTAACGAACCCTATACGGTGATATATCATACAGCACCATATCGATTCATATACCCAGCCCAAAAAGCAGTAGACCAGGAATATCTCCATATATTTTTGAAAAAAGTTCCAAACATCAGATTTGGATATCTTCCAGCTCATTGTTTATCTGTTCCTCCTGACACATCACGTAAAGCCATTTGCCATCTTATGACAGCGACTCCTATGATTATCACATAGCCTATGATGCTTAATGCAGTAGGCACCTCATGAAGGAATAATATTCCCCAGAGGGCGGCAAATATGACCTGAAGATAATCAAATACGGAAAGCTTTTTGGCCGGAGCATATTTATATGCTGTGGTTATGGCAAACTGCCCCACTGCAGCAGACATTCCGGCAGCGATCAGCGTTCCAAGCTGAACAGGCGTCATATGAACATAGCCTGATATCATGAAGGGAAGGGTCAGCAGACACGAAAAAAGCGAAAAGCATATGACTATGACAGGGGTAGCCGCACCTTTTCCCGTTGCCCGCCTTACAAAGACATATGCGGTTCCCGCTCCGAAACCACCGTACAAACCTATCAATGCAGGTACCAGCTCCATATTGCCTGGTGTCGGTCTTATGATAAACAATGCTCCTGCAAAAGCTATGATCGTAGCGATGATATCCCTCTTTGAGGGCTTTTCCTTAAGCAGCGGGATAGATATGAGTATCGCAAAAAAGGGCGATAGTTTATTCAGCATATTGGAATCGGCAAGAACAAGCCTGTCGATAGCGTAGAAATTGGCAATAAGTCCGGTCGTACCAAAAAGACATCTGAACAGGATATCCGTTCCGAATTCTTTCTTAATCTCAAATCTTTCTCTTTTTATAAGCAGTGTCGCTACTGCGATAACCAGTGCAAAAGCATTTCTGAAAAACGCCTTCTGCATTGTCGGAAGATCTCCCGATATCCTTACAAAGAAAGTCATAAAGGAGAACCCTACCGCAGCTATCACTATGCATGTTATCCCTTTAAGCTGATCCCTGTTGTTCATTACAGATTCCTTCATATCGTTTCAGTTCTGCGTTTTAATTCTCTAATGATACCACATTCATCCTTATTTGATATCAATTATATAAATATCCGCTTCCTCACCTTCAAATGTGAAGCTGCGCTCGTATTTTCCGCCGTTTTTGGCAATGGTTTTCACAGAAGGCTCATTTGTTCTCTCCACCGAAAGCTGAAGATGCTTCATTCCGATCTCACCTGCTCTTTGGATTATAAGTCCCAGCATCAATGTGGCATAACCTTTCCTTCTTTCGGAAGGTCTGACACTGTATCCGCTGTTACCGAAATCCTTAAGGAAATCATTGAGTTCATGACGAAGATCGATAATTCCCACGATCCTGTCATTATCATCAAACGCAAAGTATGTGTCGGTAACGACCCAGGAAGGGTTGACCGTATCCGAAGATGTATTATCCGTAACTGATCTTAACCATTCATCATACGAATCCATCCTGTCTAACAGTTCACTGCCGTTTATCGTTGTTTCACCGTTGTCTGTAAATTCCTGCTTAAAAGCCTTAGCTTCCGACTCATATTCTTTGATCGGCCTTTTCAATTTTATCATTTTTCTCTCCTGTCAACTGTCTTTTTATATTCCCTGTAATAGATTTAAAGACGCCCGGTTTTATCGGAACAACTCCACTCCACATTCTAACTCCCTGATATGAATACAGGATCATATTAACGATCTCTTTCACATCCGCTTTTTGGAATTCGCCGCGATCGATACCGTATTTTATCAGACCGCTCCACCTCTTAAAACTTATCCGGTTCAGGCGTTCCATAAGGTCAGAGTCAACCGTCTGTGCATACTCATATATGGCTATGCTAAGAGAATCCTCCGGGTGACCTATCTCCTCCTCCATAGTCTTAAAAGCATTTTCCAGGATAGTTACGGCAGACATACCCTTACTGATCTGCGATTGAAGATCGGGGTAGGGTTTTTCACTTATCCTTTCAAGCAAGGCCTCAAACAGCCGGTCGGTGCCTGAAAAATGACTGTATAATCCACCCCGGCTCATGTTAGTCGCTTCACATACATCCTTCATGGTCACCTGCTTAAACCCCTTTTTTGCAAAAAGAGCGTAGGATGCGTTAAGTATGTATTCTCTTGTTTTTTCTCCCTTGGTTGCCATTGTTCCTCCTTTTCGACACATGTGTCGATTATCATTTTAGACACGCGTGTCGATTTTGTCAACAAAAAAATCAGTGACCTTACGTCACTGATCTACTCATTATCTGTTTATTTAGCCCCCTATAACCACTTCTTACGCTTAAAGAATACCAAACTTATCACAACGATCAGCGCAGATACCCCTATTACGATCGGATATCCCCACACAGAATCCAGTTCAGGCATATATTTGAAATTCATTCCATACCACCCGACTATAAGTGTAAGCGGCATAAAAATAGTCGTTACGACCGTAAGCACTGTCATGATACGGTTCTGTTTAACGTCAAGTCTCGACTGATATGTATCGCGGATCTGGTTCGTATAATCCAGAAGTGAGTTCACTATTTCGTGCAGTCTTGATACTCTGTTCGAAAACAGACGGAAAAAGCGCAGCTGATCCGATTGGAAAAAGTTGTTCTCATTCTCCTCAAATTCCTGTGCCAGCTCGATCAGCTGATTGTAATGGGTCCTTAGATCACGAAGATCTCCCCTTATATCATTAAGGGTATCAAGATCGCCCTCTTTACCGCTGTCAATTTCATTATCTATGACATCCAGCTTCTTTTCATAATTTTCCAGGATACGCAGATCTTCATGTATTATCTGCTCTAGGAAATCATAGATGAATCTTTCAAGACTCGGCATCCGCCATTTTTTTGTTTCAGTTATTCTGCTGATCAGGCCTGATACGGTGTCATTAGAGTCGATAAAAACGATACCCTTTTCATCAAGGGCAAAAGCGAACTTATGATCCTCTCCGGATATTTTGTTCCTGTCGGGGATCGCAAACGTGCCGGTAACCGAATCATAGTTAATCTCAGCCTTTGTCGTGTATATCTCCTGTGTATCAGGCTCCATATCGATCCCCATCTCATAGGAATCGCATTCGGCATTCCACTCTTCAGGCGTCAAAACCGCCACATATTTAAATTTGCCTTCATGGCATTCTTCTGCAGAACAATTTCGTAATATAGTGTCGATCAGATAATACATATGTCTTTACAAGCTCCTGTCGTTTAATATTTCTCTTAGTATCTTATTTTCAACAATATTCATTATTCCGCCCAGTTAACCACTTCAATCCCATTAACTCTTGAGAATTCTTTGACATTATTGGTTACTACAGCTAATCCTAATGACTTTGCATGTCCTGCTATCATCATATCAAGTTGGCCTATGGGTGTACCTTTTTTTTCTAGATCAGCTCGTATCTTACCATACTCATCAGCTGCTTTTATAGTTGCTTTTACTATTATATATTACAATGATCATACGTCAGGGTCTCGTTTTCTGCACAAAACTCTTGTTTTATGAAGAGTTAAAAATTGACCATATTGGTCAGAAACAAAAAGGCCTCCCTTGATGGAGGCCTTAAGTATCTTAACCCATTAATATTCCCTTACTGATCATATCCCAACGCTGTTCCGGCTCTGCATAGACCCAGGTATCCGTTGTTGTCAAAGAGGTCTGTTCTTGCTGCAGGAATCGTTACCTTAAGCGGAGTTCCTTTATGACCCTCGGAAAGGAATGATGCCTTTATCGTTACATCAGGTCTTTTCTTCATTGCATCTCTTATAGCCCATCCAAATGAGTTCCAGGGCTTGCAATCGATATATACTGTTGCTCCGGGCCCGGCTTTTAATATCTTATTAGCAAATTCTACCTCAAATACTCCCATTGCGGAGAGTCCGCGTCTTTCTTTTACATCACCGCATTTGGTGCACATATATGCTTCTTCACCATCCGCGGTTGCTGTGGCTGCAGTTATTGTTTGCCACTCATAATTGTGCTCACAAGGGGGAGCTTGAGGGGTCTGAACTTCGGGTTCCTTGGTTTCCGATACCTTGTTATTTGGAACTATCGGAGCAGGATCCTGTGGAAGTTCGTTTACTACATTAATGTAATATCTTCGAGTATCATAATGTGGATTAGTGTTCCCAAGAGTAAGAAGTATTTCTATGGGTCCGTTAGTAACTGCTCTGCCTGTAAACACGTACGATTTATGTACTACTCCGTCCGAGATTTCCTCCGGTATAGTATCTATATTAAAATAATCTGCAAAATTTTCAGGTACTGGCAAATCTGTATAATGACCTTCATAATACGTATATGTAGCTGTAATTGTACATGTACCACCCACTAGAATATTAAATACAGTCTGATCTGCTGTTGTTCCTTCTCCAAATGTAGGGTCTGCAAAAGCCTTAACCGGCGCTATACCTCCAAACACTCCCCATATAAGTGACAGTGTTAATGCCATCGATAAGATCTTTTTAATTCTCTGTTTCATGTCTTTTTTCCCTGTGAATAGAAATATAAAACGCCCTTGATTGGCTTTCTAGCTCAATGTTACAGGCGTTCCCTTTGAATATATTTACTATACAATTTTATGATAAGAAGGGCTGGAATGTCAATTGTGATAAATTATGTATGATAAAGTCCTTCTACATATCTATAACTCAACCCTGTTTATCAATTCCCTCTTATACTTATAATACGTATTCCTGCTCACTCCAACAAGTTTAATGCACTCCACATCGTTAAGACTACCTTCAAAATCCTTGCTGTATTTGATGATCTTCTCTTTTGCGGGAGCTTCCTTTTTTACCTTTAACTTATTACCGGTGCGCTGGCCGATCTGTTTGCCGTTAAGGCGGGCAGTCTCGATACCTTCTCTGGTACGCTGACGAAGATCCTGTACTTCTTTTTCCGCCTGATCGAATG
>JAEEGL015383889.1_pt1 | contig 10602 bp, 8 predicted proteins | sample 9134231 | NCBI WGS metagenome assembly JAEEGL01 (sample SAMN16246548, study PRJNA631951) | gut metagenome | biome: gut microbiome; feature: rumen; material: fiber-attached | host: Bos | place: Iran: Karaj | collected 2018-10 | reverse complement strand
CCAAGTGCCTCTTTAAAAGAAGCACTTTTCTGTTTTTGTTTCTTTTTTGCCATCGTATATTTACTATTTAACTGCAAAAGTAATTGAATTTTATCAGAAAAGGGCATTTAATTGCTTTTTTTTTCTAATTTTGCAAATAGTTAGAAGAAAATGGGAAAAATCATTTATAATAAATACGATAAAAAAGAGATTGCTCGCCTGCCGGTCGCTGCTTTTGAGGGACGTATCATCGTGATAAATACTGCCGGAGAGGCAGAGCGTGCGGTGGATTATCTCCTTTCACATGCATTGTTGGGAATAGATACCGAAACACGTCCTTCCTTCCGAAAAGGAGTGACTTACAAGGTTGCACTCTTGCAGGTAGCTACGACAACCCACTGCTTTCTCTTCCGACTGAATCTTATTGGAATGACTCCGGCGATTATCCGTCTGCTGGAGGATAAGACAGTGCCAAAGGTAGGACTCTCTTGGCATGATGATCTCCTCTCGTTGAAACGAAGAACATTGTTTACGCCGGGCTTTTTCGTCGATATTCAAGAGATGGTTGGAAAGATAGGTATTGAAGATCTGAGTCTGCAGAAGTTGTATGCCAATCTGTTCGGCTTGAGAATCAGGAAACGCGAACAGTTAAGTAACTGGGAGAATGCTAATCTTACAGATGCTCAGAAACGATATGCGGCCACTGATGCATGGGCCTGTATAAAGATCTATCAAGAGTTGCAGCGACTGCTTGTGACAAAGGATTATGAACTGAAAATTGTTGATTATGACATACAAGAAAATATATCTCAAGAAGGGTAAGGAAGAGAGCCTGAAGAGATTCCATCCATGGGTCTTTTCCGGGGCTATTCATCATGCTGATCCCAATATAGAAGAAGGAGAGGTGGTTCAAGTGATGACCGCCAATAATAATTTTATTGCCGTGGGACATTTCCAGATAGGATCGATAGCCGTGAGGGTCCTCTCTTTCCGAGACATAACTATTGACAACCGTTTCTGGCATGACCGTCTGTTGTCAGCCTTTGTGATGCGCCAACGTATCGGCATTGCCGACAGTCCTTCTAACAATACTTATCGTCTGGTTCATGGAGAGGGTGACAACCTGCCGGGATTAGTTATTGACTGTTATGGAAAGACAGCTGTGATGCAGGCTCATAGTGTGGGTATGCATGTGGAGCGTATGACGATTGCCCGACAGTTGATGGAGGTGATGGATCACCGTATAGAGAATGTTTATTACAAGAGTGAGACGACCCTCCCTTATAAAGCCGATCTCGGCCAGGAAGATGGTTTCATCATTGGTGGAAGCAGTGATAACACAGCCATGGAGAACGGACTTCTTTTCCATGTTGACTGGTTAAAGGGGCAGAAGACAGGATTCTTTGTGGATCAACGTGAGAACCGTAAACTGTTAGAGCAATATGCCAAAGGCAAGAAAGTCTTGAACATGTTCTGTTATACCGGTGGATTCTCATTCTATGCTATGAGAGGTGGTGCACAACTCGTTCACTCTGTGGACAGCAGTGCCAAGGCGATAGATTTGACAAATACGAATGTTCAACTGAACTTCGCTGACGATGATCGTCATCAGGCCTTCTGTGATGATGCTTTTAAGTTCCTTGACAGAGCAGAGAATACCTATGACCTGATAATCCTCGACCCGCCAGCCTTTGCCAAACATCGAGGTGCACTTCATAATGCTTTGAAGGGATACACTCGTCTGAATATGAAAGCAATGGAGAAAATACAAAAAGGCGGCATCCTGTTTACCTTCAGTTGTTCTCAGGTGGTTACGAAGGATCATTTTCGGAATGCTGTGTTTACTGCCGCAGCCATGGCAGGCAGGAAAGTACGGATTCTCCATCAGTTGCACCAACCGGCAGATCATCCCATCAATATCTATCATCCCGAGGGTGAATACCTGAAGGGGTTGGTATTGTATGTGGAGTAGGTTCTGGTTTAGGGTTTAGAGTTTAGGGTTTAGAGTATAGGGTGGTATGGAGCATGGGCATATAATTAAGAAGGTGGAGGAACGTGTAAAAGCGTTCATAGAAACACATCGTTTGTTACAATCCGACAAACGTTATCTCGTCGCTTTAAGCGGAGGAGCAGATAGCGTTTCCTTAATGTTGATTCTCAATAGGTTACACTATCACGTTGAAGCTGTTCACTGTAACTTCAACCTTCGTCGTGGGGAAGCAGAAAGAGATGAGCAATTCTGTGTCGCTTTGTGTGAGCGTAAAAACATTCCCCTTCACAGAGTGCATTTTGAGACCCGTTCGTATGCTACCCTCCATCGCATAAGTGTTGAGATGGCAGCCCGTGAGCTTCGATATCATTATTTCTCACAGTTGAAGGATGATATCCATGCTGATGGCATCTGTGTGGGTCATCATCGTGATGACTCCGTGGAAACGATGCTGATGAACCTTATCAGGGGAACCGGTTTGCAAGGATTAAGAGGAATTGCTCCTTTGAATGGTGATATCATCCGTCCTTTGCTCTGTATCTCTCGAAAGGAGATAGAAGAATATCTTCAGGCATTAGGAGAAGAATATGTTACCGACAGCACTAATCTTGTTGCAAATATTGTCAGAAACAAAATACGACTGGGTGTTATACCAGCCATGCAACGTATCAATCCGTCGGTAGGGGAGAGTATCTCCAAAACCACGATACGTATCAGTGAAGCTTTTAAAGTCTTCGAAGCAGCTATGCAGCAGTCGGTAACCAATGTGCTGGGTGAGGAACAATCCCGTGAAAAGGGTTGTGTCATCCCGGTAAACCGTCTGTGTGAACAAGTATCTCCTGAGTACACCTTATTTTATATACTGCGAGATTATCATTTCAACTCTTCACAGGTAGAGATTATCTACCAGAATCTCACTGCCAACAGTGGGGCTGTCTTCAGTAGTAGCACACATCAGTTGTTGGTTAACCGCGACCAGCTCATTGTTGAACCTATCAGAGAAAGTGAAGAGAAATCTGTGACTTTGCGTATTCCTGAAGAAGGGAGTTACCTCTTTGGCAATGGACAGAAACTGAAGATTGAACGTATCCTGGTGGATGTTTCGTTTCAGATCAGTAAAGAACGTGCGTGTGTAAATATGGATGCTGCATCCATACATTTCCCTCTGATATTAAGGACTGTACGTAATGGTGACCGATTCCGACCTTTCGGTATGAAAGGATCACAGTTGGTCAGTGATTATATGACAAACAAGAAATTTACCCTTTTCGAGAAGAATCGTCAGTTGGTGCTCACAGACAGGGATGACCGTATCGTTTGGCTTGTCAACGAACGTCCGGATGACAACTGTAAGATAACACCTACCACCCAAGAAGTGATTCGCGTTACGTATCTGAAAGAGGAATAACTTATATACGTGTAACCTGCTTTACACCTTTAATAGCACGTAACTTCTTGATAAGAGATTGTAGGCGTGAGGTGTCTTCCACATTGATAATCAGATTGCCGGAGAAAAGTCCGTCATGACTGTCAATATTGATGGAACGCATCATGATCTTTTCTTCCTTGGAAATGATACTGGTGATATTGTTAACAATGCCGATATCATCATTACCAATGATATGTAAGGTAGTGGAATACTGGGAGTTACCCTTTCCACTCCACTGCGCCTTAACAATGCGATAACCATATCGACGACGTAGTTCGGGGGCATTGGGACAGTCACAACGGTGAATCTTGATACCCCCGTTGATTGTGGTAAAACCAAAGACCCGATCACCGTATATAGGATGACAACATTTAGCCAACTGGAAGTCAACCCCCGTCAGATTCTTGTCGATGATCAACACATCATCATTATGCTCTACAATCTCCTCGTTAGGATTCTCAAAGACGAATTCCTCAGCCTTCTGGGTCGGATTATTGGGAGTGACACTGTTTCCTTTCCCTTGCTGTTGAAGCTCTACATATTTGTCGATGACTTCTGTGGCATCCAATGTCCCGTCGGCTATCTGTTTGTAGAAGTCGCGAGTCTCTTTGAATCCCATTTTCTTGATGAGGTGGTTCATCACACTCTCCTCCAATTCGACCTTACGGTTTTTCAACCGCCTTTCCAACATCTCCTTGGCGAATAGCGCTTCCTTAACCTGTGTCTCTTTCAAGGCCAACCGGATCTTTGATTTTGCACGACTGGTCTTGACGATTCTCAGCCATTCCTGTCGGGGCTTTTGATTCGATGAAGTAAGTATCTCTACCTGATCACCACTCTGCAACTGATGACGGAAGGTAACAATCTTGTTGTTGATACGAGCACCTGTACAGGCATTTCCCACCTTAGAATGTATATGATAAGCAAAGTCAAGAACGGTAGCTCCCTTGGGGAACTTGATCAGATCTCCTTTGGGGGTGAAGACAAATACCTCATCCTCGTAGAGATCCATCTTAAACTCATCCATTACAGCATTACCATCACCGGCTTCGAGGGCAGATCGGATACTGTTAAGCCACTCGTCCATACCGCCTTCGCTACTCTTCACACCCTTGTAACGCCAATGGGCTGCCAGACCACGTTCCGCCACATCATCCATACGCTCAGTCCTGATCTGTACTTCCACCCATTTATTCTCCGGACCGAGAACAGTGATATGCAAGCTTTCATATCCATTTGACTTAGGAACAGTTAACCAGTCACGTAATCGCTTGGGATTACTCTGATACATATTGGTGATGATGGCAAACACCTGCCAGCATTGGGCATGCTCTTTCATCCTGAGTTTTTTCAAATCAGTATGTTGCAATGATTCATCCGAGTCAAGGATAATACGAATGGCAAAAAGATCAAAGATACCTTCGAAACCACATTTCTGCTTCTTCATCTTCTGCCAGATGCTATGGATACTCTTTGTGCGTCCCTTCATGTGGAACTTCAGTCCAGCCTCTTTCAGTTTCTCGTCGATAGGAGCAATGAATTTTTCTATATAGATATCACGGCTTCTCTTGGTGGCGTTCAGCTTATCCTTGATCATATAATAAGCATCGTGCTCAAGATATTTCAAAGAGAGATCCTCCAACTCGCTTTTCAATTTATACAATCCGAGCTTATGCGCCAGAGGGGCATAGAGGTAGTTAGCTTCCTGACTTACCTGCATCTTTGCTTCTACCTGTTCGGTGTCTCTTATCTGCCTCATCATATTCACACGATCAGCAATCATAATAAGAATCACACGCATGTCTTCAGCAAAAGAGAGTAACAGATTCCTGAAATTCTCACTCTCAATGACAGGGTTCTTTGTATATAACTCCTGAATACGTACTAAGCCATGAAGAATAGTGCAGACGGTTTCTCCATATTCTTTTTTTATCTGTTCCAAGGTGGTTAAACCATGGAATACGCTGGAATACAAGAGTATGGCGCATACCCCATCACGCTTCAGTCCTTCCTCCTCAATAGCTATAAAGGCGGTCTCAAGACTCATCAGGATAGGATTTAGTCCGAATACATCCCTTGGAATGACACCACTCTCGAGTGACATTTTGATATGGGCACGTAACTTTTCCTCATCTCCTTCTTTGAGATGAGGTTCTAATATCTGCAACAGTTTTTCAAACAGATCCCATATCTGAGTGATTTCTGTATCCGTGTAAGGCAATTCGTTTTCCATCGGTCTTTGGATATATTCCGTAAATTCTTTGCAAAGATACAACTTTTTCATCTAATCGTTTTTATATTTCAGAAAAACTAATTATATTTGTGGGATAAAATTGGAAAATCATTAAAATTTACTAGTTATGTTATCACAGCAAGACCTTAAGCAAATTGCCCAGAAGGGTATCACTGAAGAACAGATCAATATGCAGCTCGAAGAATTCAAGACAGGTTTTCCCTTTTTGAAGATAGAGTCTGCTGCAGGTATAGGACAGGGAATTATCCGTTTGGATGAAGAAGACCGTAATAACTATGTTGACCTATGGAATGCTTATAAGAAAGAAGGGCACAAGATCGTGAAGTTTGTTCCGGCGTCAGGTGCTGCAAGCAGAATGTTCAAGGATATGTTTGCATTCCTGGATGCTGACTATGATGTTCCCACCACTAATTTTGAAAAGCATTTCTTCGATAACATAGAGAAGTTTGCCTTCTATGATGAACTCAATGCCAAATGTGTGGAGAACAATGGTAAAGATATCAAGGCACTGATTGGTGAGAACAATTATAAGGCTGTCGTTGCTAATATGTTGAAGGCTGAAGGATTGAACTACGGACAGCTACCCAAGGGAATGCTTTTGTTCCATCAGTATGAGGAAGGTCCCCGCACACCTATGGAGGAACATCTGGTTGAGGGTGCATTATATGCAGCCAGCAATGGTGAGGCAAACGTTCATTTCACAGTATCACATGAGCATATCGAATTCTTCGAGCAGAAGGTAAAGGATAAGGTTGATTCATTTGCTAAGAAATATGATATCAACTACAATATCTCTTTCTCAGAGCAGAAGCCGAGTACCGATACAGTAGCTGCTAACCCCGACAATACCTTATTCCGTAATGAAGACGGCTCAATGCTTTTCCGTCCAGGTGGTCATGGTGCACTGATTCAGAACCTTAATGACATCGATGCAGATGTGATTTTCATCAAGAATATTGATAATGTAGTGCCTGATCGTATCAAGGCTGATACCGTAGAGTATAAGCAGGTAATTGCCGGTGTGTTGATTGACTTACAGAAGAAAGCCTTCGATTATCTCAAAGTGCTTGACTCAGGTGTTTACAATCATCACAAACTGGAGGAGATTATTCACTTTGTGCAGCAGGATCTCTGTTGTAGGAAAGCGGATATCAAAGAACTGGAGGATGCAGAACTGGTTATCTATCTGCGTAATAAACTGAATCGTCCGATGCGTGTTTGTGGCGTGGTGAAGAATGTCGGTGAGCCTGGTGGCGGTCCGTTCCTTACCTATAACCAAGATGGCACAGTCAGTCTGCAGATTCTGGAAAGCAGTCAGATAGATAAGTCGAATGAGGAGTATATGAGGATGTTTACGGAAGGAACTCATTTCAATCCTGTAGATCTCGTATGTGCTGTGAAGGACTACAAGGGTGTAGCATTCGATCTGCCGAAATATGTTGATAAAACAACAGGCTTTATCTCTTCAAAGAGTAAGAATGGTAAGGAACTGAAGGCTCTGGAGTTGCCCGGATTGTGGAATGGAGCGATGAGTGATTGGAATACGGTCTTTGTAGAAGTTCCTCTGTCAACCTTCAATCCTGTTAAGACTGTTAATGACTTACTGCGTGAACAACATCAATAAGTTTAATATAATTAGGTGAATATGAAAATTAAGTTATTTATTGCGGTTTCGCTGATTGGGATGTGTATGCTTATGAGTTCATGCTCTACAAAGCAGCATGCCATCAATCAGTTGGAGAAATTCTCTTATGAGTTGCGTGATAATAGTGCTTATTATAACTACCAGGACTGGCAGCTGGCTGCTGATCAGTTCTTGAGAATCCGTCAGAATATCAGTCGATATGATTATACTGTTGAGGAGCGTCGTTATATCGGTGAGCTTGAAGGAAACTGTGCCGGTTATATGGCTGACGGTCTGAAGACAAAGGTAAACAGTGTCGGCGCAGAACTTAAAGGTATTCTTGAAGGTATCATCAGGAGTGTTACAGGAAAATAAGTGCTTTGTCAGATATTAAATAATAATGGGGGACCGATCGGCCCCCCATTATTATTTAGTATCTATCATTAGTATTCATCATCGTCTGCAACGTCAACATCATCGAGACTCAAGTCTTCAGCACTTGTCTCTATCGTCGTGCGATAACTCTCTTCAGTAAGTTTCTCCTCATCATAGAGATCGTCATCGTCATCGGGGTCATTGTAATGATCTTCTACCTCTACGTCAGCATCCTCGTCGATAGGTGCATCACTGTCATCAGGAATGTCAAAACGGCTACGTACTCTTTCGATGACGGGCTTCTCTTTAGCGAAGATAGCCTCTACCCAAGTACCCTTGGCAATCTCCAGGACTTCGAAGCCATCATTAACTTTCTTCTCGTACATTCCACCGGGGTTATGCAAACGGTCTTTCGGTAGGGTAGTGGTACTGATATCAAAGGCACTTTGGATAATATCCTGAATACTTTGTGACAGACTCTCCCAACCGCCACCGAAATTTCGGTCTAACACTTCAATGAGTTTGGCTGCCGAGATATGACGGATATTCTCGTATGTCAGATCGGTAACCCTAGAGATAGGATGCTTCTTGATGGCCCATTTTACCTTTGTGCCTTCATCAACCTTCAGCTGACCGATCTTATATCCGCGGTTCTCATATTTCTTGATAACCTCCGGCTTGTCTATCTTTACCTCTTCAGCATCATAGGCACTACGGATAATATCCATATAATGCCGCATGTTGTCTTTCAGGTCAGTATCTTTTTCTGCTGCCTCCCACATACGGAAAATATCGTTTTCCTGAGTGTCCCAAATGTTACTCTTGTTTAAAGTCTTCAAGGTAAGCGCCTTTATATTTAACTCCTTCATCGTTTTTCTTGTTTTAATTTATTATTGGTCAATCTGTTGCTTGTAATAGACGACAGAAGACAGTCAATTTTTGTTTCTTTCATTTGCAAAGATAAAAGATTAAATGATAAAATCAAGTATTTCTCCAATTTTTTTTTATGATATCTTGATTTTTTCTGATAAACATCATTATTCTTTCTAAAAGGATTACTTCTCTTTCGTTTGGTGGTTTAATACTGAGACGCATGAACTCTACCACCATTGCTGTTAGTACTGGTGATTAAAACTCGAGTACTTTAGTATCGATTAGTCCACTTTTAATACAGGATTAGTGGACTATTACTACTCGATTAGTGGACTATTACTACTTGATTAGTCCACTTTTTATTATAGAAAGTGGTATGGTTAGTTAATAACTTTGCCACTATGTGACGAATTAACTATGCACTCAGCATAAAAAATAAGTAAACTTATTTTGTCCTCCGCTCGACTTTTTGTAACTTTGCAAACATATGGCACAACCGTTGGCAGAAAGGATGAGGCCGAGGACACTCGATGACTATATCGGTCAGAGACACTTGGTTGGAGAAGGCGCTGTACTCAGGAAGATGATAGATACAGGGCGAGTCTCTTCTTTTATTATGTGGGGACCTCCGGGCGTCGGCAAGACTACGTTAGCACAGATTATCGCTAACAAGTTGGAGATTCCTTTCTATACGTTGAGTGCTGTGACAAGTGGCGTGAAGGATGTTCGCGATGTTATTGAGAAAGCTAAGAGTGGTCGTTTCTTTAACAATAACAGTCCGATCCTTTTTATCGATGAGATTCATCGTTTTAGTAAGAGTCAACAGGATTCCCTTTTGGGAGCTGTAGAGAAGGGTATCGTCACGCTTATTGGGGCTACCACTGAGAATCCTTCTTTTGAAGTTATCCGGCCCTTGTTGTCTCGTTGTCAGTTGTATGTACTGAAACCTTTGGATAAAGAAGATCTGCTGTGGTTGCTCGATCATGCCATCCATCATGATGTAGAACTGCAGAAAAAGAAGATCATCCTGAAAGAGACGAGTGCCATGCTCCGTTATAGTGGCGGTGATGCACGGAAACTACTGAATATTCTTGAACTTGTTGCAGATATTGACGAAGAGGAGATTATTATCACGGATGACGTTGTGGTAAAGCAATTACAACAGAATCCATTAGCTTACGATAAAGATGGTGAGATGCACTATGATATCATCTCAGCATTTATCAAAAGTATCCGAGGCTCCGACCCTGATGCTGCTCTTTACTGGATGGCTCGTATGATAGAGGGTGGGGAAGACCCGGAGTTTATTGCCAGACGCTTGATCATCAGTGCAACGGAAGATATCGGATTGGCCAATCCCAATGCGCTTCTTTTAGCAAATGCCACTTTCGATGCAGTCATGAAAATAGGTTGGCCGGAAGGTCGTATCCCTTTGGCTATGTGTGCAGTGTATCTTGCTACCAGTCCGAAGAGCAATTCTGCTTATATGGGCATTGCTGAGGCTTTAAGTACGGTGAAGGAAACCGGTAATCAGCCCGTGCCTCTCCATCTGCGTAATGCCCCAACGAAACTGATGGCTGATTTAGGGTATTCCGATGGATACAAATATGCGCATGACTATCCCGATCATTTCGTCAAGCAACAGTTTATGCCTGACGATTTGCAAAACAGACGTTTATGGCATGCACAACATACGCCGTCGGAGGAAAAACTTTATCAGCGAATGTTACAATGCTGGGGTGACCGATTCAAGGAATAGACGATTCTTGCTTGCGGGAGTCATCCTATAAGTCAGGCTATGTTATTCCTTAAGTTATTAGGTTATAATAGATAAGCCAAAGGGATTATAATATAATAATTGTGTAATAAAAGGAAATCTATACCCTTTTTTGAAAAAAAACGGGAAAAAGTTTGGTGGTTTCAAAAAAACGTCCTACCTTTGCAATCGCTTTTAAGAAAAAGGCTCCCTAGCTCAACTGAATAGAGCATCTGACTACGGATCAGAAGGTTGTGGGTTTGAATCCCGCGGGAGTCACAAGAATTAAGGAATAAACGGAGAAAGCTTGCTTTCATAAGTT
>JAEEGL015349680.1_pt1 | contig 10602 bp, 11 predicted proteins | sample 9134231 | NCBI WGS metagenome assembly JAEEGL01 (sample SAMN16246548, study PRJNA631951) | gut metagenome | biome: gut microbiome; feature: rumen; material: fiber-attached | host: Bos | place: Iran: Karaj | collected 2018-10 | reverse complement strand
TGGTTTCCATTCTAGTTATCGTTCTGGAAAGGACATCAGAGGTTTTTATATCACCCCACAATATAATGATGATGGTTCAATTAGTAAGCCCGCTCCAAAGATTAAGAAAATTATCTTTGCTTATAGAGGGAGCAAGCCAATTACTACTTCACCCGCCGTTTATTATGAAAGCTATACTAATTATTCATTAAAATACGCTGCAGTTAAGGAATACCAAATTACTGATGTGATTTCAAACAAAGCCAATACTTATAAATTCAAAACCAATTTTGATAAAGAGAGAATTATTGTCACCCGTTTAGCGTACGAAGATGGATTTAAACTCACATACAAAGACGCTAGCGGACAAAAACACACCAGACAAGTATTTAATGGCCAAGGCGGTTTTGCGTCCTTTATAAGTGGAACGGGTGAGTGTAGTTATACATTAACATTCTCCACTCCATATTTAGAAATCGCTTCGTTGATATCCGGCATGGGTGTCATCGTCTATTTCTCATCATTATGTGCTTATCTCTATTTAGATCTTAGAAAACTAAAAAGAGAATCCCGTGAAGAAATAATGAGAATTAAATAAAAAAGGCTCAATTTCGAGCCTTTTTACATATCTTGTGCTAATTTATAAACTCTATTTTTTTGTTGTTTTAATTCATCGGTAACGATTTCAATTGCGGCCTTTTTGCTGATGCCTTTTGATAGGCAGAACTTTAATCTTTCAACAATCTTTTCATCACTAATTTCAGAGTTGTTATTTTTGCTTCCTTCCACAAGGACAACCATTTCGCCCTTTAAAGTTGAGAAGTCAATCTTTACAAGTTCTGATAAGTTACCTCTAATGTATTCTTCATTGATTTTGGTTAGTTCACGAGCAATAACCACGAAACGCTCTCCCAAAACCTCAAACATTAAATTGATAGTCTCTTCAATGTGATGAGGTGATTCATAGAATATTAATGTTTCTTTTCTATCAATCATTTTCTCTAACGCTCTTTTGGCTTCATTACCTTTTTTGGATAAGAATCCATAGAAATAGAAGTGGTCAGTTGATAATCCCGAGGCCACTAAAGCGTTGATAAAAGCGGAACTACCAGATATTGTGGATACCGCTATATCATGTTCAATCGCTGTCTTCACTAATAGGTATCCAGGATCACTAATTCCGGGATAACCAGCATCACTCACATAAGCAATTTTCTTACCTTTTAATAAAAGTGAAATCAAATGATTGGAGGCTTCTATTTCATTGTGCTCTCTAAGAGAAAATAGTTCCTTTTTTATCCCAAAACGGGATAAAAGTAAACCGGTATTTCTGGTATCTTCTGCGGCAACAACATCCATTTCTTTAAGGGTTTCTAAAGCCCTTTCAGAAATCTCTTTTAGATTACCAATAGGAGTGGCAATTAAATATAAAAGAGGAGAAGAATTATCAAAACTTTTATTTCTCTTCATTGTTTCTATTTCTCTTCCAACGAGCTTGTTTATTTAAATCTTGGATGGGGATGAATTTCACATCATCGGTGTTTTCGATTTTTACTACTTTGGAGATAATGTTGACACCAGTAACAGTGTATTCAACCTTATCAATCCAAATCTTAGAACCGAGTTCAGGGAAGTTCTTTCTCTCTTCACTATAGACGGCATCTTCATATTTTAAACAGCAGATTAGTTTTCCACAGTGGCCAGACAACTTAGGAATATTAATTGCGAGCATTTGGTTCTTTGCTCTATTAATAGAGATACCATCAAATTCATTTAAGAACGTGGAACAGCAAAGCGGCAATCCACAGATGCCGATACCACCAATAAGTTTGGCTTTATCTCTAGAACCGATTTGTCTAAGCTCGATTCTGGTTTTTAGTTTGCTAGCTAATACTTTTAATAATTCTCTAAAATCCACTCTATCGTCAGCGACATATGAGAGGATGACTTTAGTCTTATCGAGAGTGTATTCACAGGAAATAAAATTCATTTCCAAATTGAGCTTTTCAGCCTCAACTTTACTAATTTCTAATGCAGAAACCGCGTCTTTTATATTTCCTTCATGAATTTTGACATCGACAGAAGTGGCTTTTCTAAGGATTGGTTTGAGACCTAATTCACTGTCATATTTGTCGATAGAAATTGGTTCAATGGCAATTTCTCCGAGTTCTAAACCTCTCACTGTCTCAACGATAACTTTGTCTCCTAAAGCAACAGGTTCGTTTTCTTTTTTGAGGCCAAAGAAATAGGCACGAGGGGTATTATAAAATTTGACACCCACATAGTGGGAGTATATAGAATTATCGATTGTTTGTTCAACATTGTTTTGTTTTTGAATCATCGTTTATTCCTCCTTGAGTATTTTAAAAACCAAGTGGTCAATTAATAATGATGTATCAACATTAAGATTAATTAAATTACGGTCTTTGAGAATTTCTAACAAACTTTCATCAATGTTATTTAAACTTTGAGAAAGTTCTTGAAGAATTGTAGCATAACTTTCTAAGAAAGGCGATTTTCCTTGTTGGATATTGAGCATATCTTCAAATCCTTCTACGAGCATATCTAAGAAGAATCTTGTGCTTTCTTTTGTCTTCACTAAGGGAATGATGTTTGTTTGGGCAAAGTATATAGCTTCTCTTTTATCTTCCTTTTTGAGACATTCTAAGAATTCTATGAAGGCATCTTTAGCATCTAAATAGTTTTCCGCTTTATCTTTGTTCTCTTCTTTATTAAGAACATCGTGTATTAATTCGGCATCATTGTAGAAATAAGATAATAATTCCGCATCTTCTTTTGGAATGTTTAAATCAATGGCTTCTTGGATAATCTCACGTCTATCCACTGGTTTTAATCTCATTAATTGGCAACGGGAAATAATAGTGGGCAACACATTGTTTTCGTTATTTGTGGTTAGGAAGGCATAAACATTATTCTCGGGTTCTTCTAAGAATTTTAAGATACTGTTTGTGGCAGCATCACCCATGTTTTCTACAAGGTGAATGATATATATCATTATCCCTTTAATCTCTAAGGCTGATTTATCAAACTGCGCTTCGATATTTTTGACTTGTTCTTTTTTGATGTTGTTTTGTGAACCGTCGAGAACCACCATGTCGGGATAGTTTTCATCGTCCACACGTATACAAGTAAGGCAATCATCACACGCTAAAGGATTAGGAGCGTCACATAAAATGCTTTTAGCTAAGTATCTAGCCACTTCTAAAAGTGGTGTTCCAGGATTCCCACTTATCAAATAAGCATGTGATAAATGATTGTTTTCTAAAGCACGCACAAAAGTGCGGTAAATAATTGGTTGTTTGGTTTCGAGGTATTTGCCTACTTGCATAAGCGAGACAAAATAGCCTCCATAGTATCTTTTGCCACCTCTTCTCTAGATTTACTAGCATCGATAATGACAAATCTTTCTGGCCAACGCTTAGCTAATGCTAAAAATGAATCTCTGACTTTGTTATGGAATTCTATTTTCTCTAAATCTAAACGATTTACTTCTCTGTCCGCGTTAGCATTAATTCTGGCTAAACCAATTTCTGGTTTGATATCAAATAATAAAGTTAAATCTGGCCATGTATTTTCCGTGGCAAATAAATTGATATTTAATACTTCATCAATACCTAATCCTCTGGCCCCACCTTGGTATGCTAAAGAACTATCTAAATAACGATCACAGATGACAATTTTGCCTTCTTTTAAAGCGGGCCAAACCTTTTCCACTAAATGTTGTCTTCTACTAGCAGCATATAATAAAGCCTCGGTTCTACCATCCATCGCGGTATTGCCTTTATCTAAGATAACATTACGAATTTGTTCGGCGATTGGGGTTCCACCAGGTTCTCTAGTACGAACAATTTCATAACCCATTTCTTGAAGCTTTTTGACAGCGGCTTCAACAGCAGTGGTTTTACCAGATCCTTCCGGTCCTTCTAATGTGATAAACATAAAATTGCCTCCTAGATTTTGCGGCGTCCTTCAATAGCTTTTGCTAATGTTAACGCATCGGCGTAATCGAGATTTCCACCCATTGGTAAGCCATAGGCTAAACGAGTAACATTAACACCCTTGGGTTCTAATTTCTTTGCTAAGAACAAAGCGGTTGTTTCTCCATCAATAGTGGGGTTTGTGGCGATAATAATTTCTTTAATTTCACCTTTATCCACACGCTCCATCAATGATGGGATATTTAAATCATCAATTCCTTTTCCTTTGGAAATGGAGATTGTTCCACCTAAAACATGGTATAAACCATGATAGCCTTCAGCGTTTTCAAAGGCGATAACATCTTTTGGAGAAGAAACTACCATCAAGGTAGAATTATCTCTAGTATCATCTTTGCATATCTCACAAACATCATCTTCAGTGATGTTGCCACATATAGGACAAAAATGAATCTTCTCTTTTAGTTCTTTAATCGCAGTGGAAAACTCTAATAGATCTTCCTCATCCATTTCAAGCATTGCAAAAGCCATTCTCTCAGCGCTTTTCTTACCAACGCTCGGGAGTTTAGCCAAAGATTCTTGTAAACGAATTAAAGATTTTAGCTTCTCCATTAGAAGCCCATTCCTCCACGGGAACCAGTAATTCTTTCGTTAATTTCTTCTTTTGCTTCTTCGATTTGTTCAGAGAGTTCATTAATTGCAATAACAATTAAGTCTTGAATCATTTCTCTATTTTCTTCATCGAATGCATCTTTATCAATTTCAATTGATTTGATGGAACCATCGCCCATCATTACAACTGTAACTGCGCCACTTTTATTAACTGAGAATTCTTGTTCCGCTAATTTATCCATCGCCTTCTTTAATTCTCTTTGCATCTTTTGGGCCTGGATCATCATTTGTTGCATATTCATAATTATTTATCTCCTACATAATCAATGACTATTTTATCGGCTTTAGGAAGATTTCCTAAGGCGCTTAAATCGCTATATTTTTTATATGAATCAAGGAAATCTTTTCTGCTTATAGCATAGACAAACATCTTTTTGCCAAATACAGTTCTAACCACATTTTGAATATCTTTTTGATTTTTAATCAAATTCATCTTCTCTACGACATTGTCAGAATTATATTCAATGACCATGGCTTTATTAGTCACAATACGTGGGATGCCATCTATTAACATAGAGGCAAACTTGCCTAATTTTGGATGAGCAGAGAAACGTTTTAGGTTTTTCCAATTCTCTAACAATGTCGCTTTGACATCTTTTTTACCAACGACCATTAAGTCCACTAATAAATCGACAGGCAAGAAATAATATTCATCATCAATTGTTCCGTTGATGTAGATGACATTATCATCTGACGCAATCATATCATCATCAAACAAACTAACAACTTCTTCTTTCGGCTCTTCAACAACAGGTTTAGGTTGTTCAATTTTAACTGGTTCTGGTTTTGGAACTGGTTTAGGCTCGGGCCTCACAAATGGCTCCGGTTTAGGTTGTTCAATTACTGGCTTTGGTTCTGGTTTTTCTTCACAAATTTCAGCGTTTTGCACTGATTTTGTGGAAATTGCCGCCATTTTTAACAAGGTAATTTCGAATAATGGATTGATAGCGGTAACGTTCTTATAATCTTTAAGAGCGTCCATCAAAATGGTAATCATTTCCATTGCTGCTTGACTATTAACCACTTTAGATAAATCTGTTACATCATCCTCAGTTAAGGCTTGTAAGTATTTATTGTTTCTAGAGGTTTGATAGATGAGAACATCTTTCAAGATGAGTAATAAATCGTTTGTAAGACGTTTAATATCAGTTCCTCTTTCGATATAGTTATTTAATCTTGCTAACACATCGTTTACATCGTGATGAGCTATAGATTTAATAAGTCCAATCTTTTCTTCTTTGCTTTCCAAAGCAAAAATGTTTAAAACATCTTGTACATCAAGGTTATCTCCAGAATAAGCGAGAACTTGATCGAGCATTGAGAGAGCATCTCTCATACCGCCATCAGCTAAAGAGATAATGAGATTAACCGCATCTTCGTTATAAGGAATGTTCTCTTTTTGAAGAACGATTTTGATTCTTTCTCTAATGTCATCATCTCCGACCTTTGAAAAGTCATATCTTTGACAACGCGAAAGGATGGTGGCGAGAATCTTATGAGGTTCTGTAGTGGCCATGATAAAGATGACATGTTCAGGTGGTTCTTCTAATGTCTTTAATAATGCATTAAAAGCTTGAGGAGTAATCATATGAACTTCATCGATGATATAAATTTTATATCTACCGAGAATGGTTCCGTATTTGACTTTGTCGATTAAGTCTCTAACTTCTTCAACACCATTGTTACTAGCGCCATCGATTTCAAGAACATCAGGATGTGTTCCTTCATTAATTGCTTTACAGTTTTTGCATTCGTTACATTGGCAACCAATCCCATGTTCACAGTTAAGAGCCTTGGCTAATAATCTAGCCATTGTGGTTTTACCTGTTCCTCTTGGACCAGTAAAAAGATAGGCATGTGCTATCTTGCCTGTTGCTAATGCGTTTTTGATTGTTTTTACGATATGTTGTTGACCGGCAACTTCATCAAATGTTGTGGGTCGATACGTACGATAAAGAGCTTTATATGCCATTTTATATTCACCTTATTTTGATTATACACAAAGAGGGGTCCTCATTAAAGATTAATATGAATATTAAGGAAATAAGAATGCCCCTTTTTATATATTGTCACTATGTGATACAATACATAAGGCTTAAACGAGGTATTAACTATGGAAGAAAGTATGAGACAACGCCTAGAAGTCGCCGTTAAAAGATTAGCGGAAATCGATGAAGAATTATCTAGTGAAAATGTCATGAAAGACATGGCGCATTTTCGTGATATTTCTAAAGAAAGAGCGGTCTTAGATCCCCAAGTTGAAGCCTTTAATCAATATAAGAAAAATGAACTCGATATCATCGAAGCTAAAGCTATGGCAGATGATAGTGATCCTGATTTATCAGAGATGGGCAAAGAGGAATATAAAAGATTAACTCAAGAGCAGGAAGAACTTGAAGCCAAACTCAAAGAGCTCTTATTACCCAAGGATCCAAATGATGATAAAGACATCATCGTGGAAATCAGAGGCGCAGTTGGTGGAGATGAAGCCAACATCTTTGCGGGAGACCTCTTCCGTATGTATACCAGATATGCCGAATCCCAGGGCTGGAAGATTCAAATGTTAGATGAAAACCCCTCAGAAAGTGGTGGTTTTGCTCTAGTTTCTTTCAAAATTTCCGGCAAAATGGTGTTTTCTAAGTTGAAATTTGAAAGTGGCGCTCACCGTGTGCAACGCGTTCCAAGGACAGAAGCCAGTGGTAGAATCCATACCTCAACCGCGACAGTTTTGGTGATGCCAGAAGCCGAAGAAATCGATATCGAAATTAATCCAAGTGACTTACAAATTGATACCTATCATTCCCAAGGTGCGGGTGGTCAAAACGTTAATAAAACTGAATCTGCAGTTCGTATTACTCATATCCCCACCGGTACTGTTGTGGCATGTCAAACAGCGAAGTCTCAAATCCAAAATAAAGAACTCGCCATGCAAATGTTAAGAACCAAAATGTATACCGATCAATTGACCAAACAGCAAGAGGCAATTGGTAATGAAAGAAGGTTAAAGATTGGAACCGGTGAAAGAAGCGAAAAAGTGAGAACTTATAACTATCCTCAAAATCGTGTTACCGATCATAGAATTGGCTTTACAATTCAAAAGCTTGATAGAGTGATGGAAGGCGAGCTCGATGAAATCGTTGAAGCCTTAATTCATTATGACCAATCGATGAAAATGGCAGGTGAATAATCGTGCCCACCAATAGAGAAATCTATTTTCAATTATTAAAAGAAAATAATAAGTATTTAAATAAAAGCGTTATTGTTTCATTGCTTGCAGATGCAAGTGATTTTGATGATAGAATGACACTATATTCTAACTTCGATAAAGAGGTTAAGAATGTCGAGAGACTTTTTAACAATATTAAACATGTTAGAAAGGGCGTTCCTTTTCAATATGTTCTTGGCTATTCATACTTCTTAGGAAACAAAATTAATGTTGATAAAAATGTCTTAATCCCAAGGCAAGAAACAGAAGAACTAACTGTTAATGTTATCGTCTTTATTAAGAAGTATATGAAGGAAGATGAACACTTTGTTGTTGGCGATATTTGTACTGGTAGCGGCGCTATTGCGAGGGCTATTGAACATGACGTTCCGGGTGTGAAAATTTACGCTACAGATATTTCTGAAGATGCTATTAATATTGCAAAGACAAATACTGAAAATGTAGAGTTTTTACAGGGAAATTTAGTGGATCCGTTAATTGAAAAAGATATAAAACTCGATATATTAGTTTGTAATCCTCCATATATTGAGAACGAAAAGAACATCGATGAACAGGTTTGGAAATATGAACCACATCTTGCTTTACTAGCTAAACCAGGCACCAAGTGCTATGAAGAGATATTTAGTAAAACCAATAAAATTATGAATGAACATTATTTAATGGCGTTTGAGATTGAAGAAGATATGGAAAAACCATTAATCGAGTTAATGAACAAATATTTAGATGGTGTTAGTTATTCATTCGCAAAAGACTTATATAATAAAACTAGATTTCTTTATATAATAAAGTAGAACTTAGAGGTGATTGATATGTTAAAAATCGCAGTCGGATCAGATCATGGTGGATTTGATCAAAAAGAAGAAGTTGTTAAATATTTAAAATCCAAAGGATATGAAGTTTTAGATGTTGGCACTCATGACCATGAATCTTGCCACTATCCAATCTATGGTGCAGAAGTTGCTAAACTAGTCTCTATTAAAGAATGTGACTATGGTATTGTCATTTGTACATCTGGCGAAGGCATCGCTATGGCGGCAAACAAAATAAAAGGCGTCCGCTGTGGCATTGCTTACAATGATGAAGTTGCCAAATTAATGAGACAACATAATGATGCCAACGTTATCGCCTTTGGTGCGAAGTTTATGGACATCAAAGATGTTCTTAGAAGAATTGATATTTTCTTGTCAACAGACTTTGAAGGTGGAAGGCATCAAACAAGAGTTGATTTAATATCAAATCTAGAAAAATAAATTTTTTACGACAAGAAAATAAGAAAAGCCCCCTATTTATATTGGTAGGAGGCTTTTTTAATGGCGGCAAAAGATAGAGGCGACGCAAAAATAAAAAAAGTCGGAAGGACACAGAGCCATCATAACGATGAACGTGCAACAATTACATCCGACACAAGTCTTAATGGACCTGATGTAAACATTAAAACAAGAAGAAAGAAAAAACACAAGGCAAAACAAGTAAATGTTTTCGAAAGACATTTTCGCATTTATTTTAAAAACGGTCACCCCGCTTACATTGTTGATGAAGAGGGTAATCTTTATGTTTTTCACAGAGTTACTCATTCAAAAACTTCTGGTGGTAGAAAGAATTGGAAAAAAGAGAACCCTTTAATCGTTGGAGGCGAAAAAACAACATATATTGTCAAAAAAGAAGAAAAGGACAAAAAGAATAGATTTAGCCCATTTATTTTAGAAGTAAAACCCGGTGTTGATATATCTTATCCAGAAATAAAAAAAGCTGGTCGATCACAGAATGATAACACTAGTGTTATAAACGTGAATAATAATTGCACCAGCATAGATGGACTGAAACCATCTACAAGTATTAAAGCAAAGAGAAAACATAAAGGCAAGGGAAAATAAAATGTTTAAGACTTTTGCTTGTCCTGTTTGCGGCAACACTGATGAAAAATATATTGGTTATAGAAATAACAAACCATATTGTCGTAGGTGCATAACTTTTAGAGGCCAAGAAGTTGCTGGCTCTTTTGTTCAAAGCGATACAGCGGAGTACACACTGCATTATCAATTATCAGAAGATCAGAAGAGACTTTCCAAACAACTAGTGGACAATTTTAAAAATGGGTATGACAGTTTAGTTCACGCTGTATGTGGAAGTGGAAAAACCGAAATTGTTCTCAGTGTAATTGCTTGCGCAATTAATCACAATTTAAAAGTTGGTTTTAGTGTACCCAGAAGAGATGTTGTTAAAGAATTATACGCAAGATTTAAAGATATCTTCACTAATAACAAGATTGGTGTTGTTTATGGTGGTCATACTTGGGGTCTAGAAGCAGATTTAATTTGTATTACCACACATCAATTATTTCGATATAAGAATTACTTCGACCTTTTAATAATTGATGAGGTTGATGCTTTTCCCTATCGAGGTAACGAGGTGCTTGAAGCTTTCTTCCATCAAGCGGTTAAAGGCCATTATATTTTGATGTCCGCAACACCTCCAGAAAGTGTAGTTCAAGAGTTTAAGAAAAGAGGTAAAAAGACATTAAGACTCGACACCAGATTCCACGGTTATCCTCTTCCGGTTCCTAAGGTAGAAATACATCACGGACTATTGAAATATGTCTATTTAATGCGAGAATTGCGAAGATTTTCGATGGAAAACAAGCCTGTTTTTGTATTTACACCCACAATTGATGTATGTGAACAAACCTATAATGTTTTAAGATTTTTATTTTCTAATATTGATTATGTTCACTCCAAGAAAGAAACCAGGGCGGAAACTATTGATAAATTT
>JAEEGL013664431.1_pt1 | contig 10602 bp, 26 predicted proteins | sample 9134231 | NCBI WGS metagenome assembly JAEEGL01 (sample SAMN16246548, study PRJNA631951) | gut metagenome | biome: gut microbiome; feature: rumen; material: fiber-attached | host: Bos | place: Iran: Karaj | collected 2018-10 | reverse complement strand
GTAACCGTTCCGCTCGACCGCTATACCGTCACGGGCAAATTTGTCCCTTCGGCGGTCGGCGATGCGGCTGGAAACAACATCTACAAGACACCGGCCTACTCCATTTCGGACGAGGTGCTGGTTGTGGAATCCACGGACGAATACTCCGTTTCCGCAACCTATGATTGCTTCGCGCTGGTCATTGACTACGGCGAATCGGCGGCATACAAACACTACCAGTACAACCAGCTTACGGAGTTCGGGTATTTCACGCGGACGGGCGACATCGGCATTGCCTATATCGGCCTCGACTATGCGTGGAGCGTAAACCCCTACCGGCTTCTGGTCGTACCGGCTGACTACACCGAACACGAGGATACGCAGTATTTGCTCATCACGGAAGGAAACGGCGTGAAGGTGGAAAAGGGCAAGTGGTATTGCTTCGGCGCAAACGAAGTAACAACCACGAGCGGAAGTTTGGGAATCAATCTGCCCGGGTGGGCGCAAGGAAACTGAATATGGAAACGAAACAGGTAAACGAGGTAACTGTTGAAGGAAAGGTCGCGTTTGACTTTTCCAACCCCGATCCGCTTCTCGACCGTCGGCTCTATGTCGACATATATAAGCTGGGCGAAGCATTGTTGCAATTCGGCCCGATGAGCGGGCCGTTTGATGTAGTCTTAACGATCCGTAGAAAATGAAAAAGACGGTCATACAAATCGAAAAGGCGCACAACGGATTCATCATCAGTAATGATTCCGTGAAGCTGATCGCCATAGACGGCGAATCGCTGACGCAGATTCTCGCCAAGCAACTGTCCCTCTCTTTGCACCTCGAGGACGCGAAGACCAGCGATGTGTTTAACATTGAGTTCGATTACGGGAAGGAGGCAAAATGAGTTGGTCGTGGCTCGTTGCCGGTTATGTCCTAATGTGGATTATAACCGGGTGTATAAGTTGTAAGGCTGACGGCAACGACCCCGATACAGCGACATTCGCCGGGTTGTTTTGGCCCGTGTTCCTTCCAATAATGATTATAAGATTTATCGTGGAAAAACTAACGAACTATTGATATGGGAAAGAAGATCAAAATCGAATACGGCGCGATGAGTAGCAAATACTCAATCGAGGCCGACAACAAACTTACGGCCTATGTCGGAATGGTCGCGCATTTCGGAAGGAATGCGCACCTGATTGCCATCTATTCGCCGGAAGAATGCCGGGCGGATATGTGGTTAAACCCCTTCGGGAAGATAGCCAAAAGGCTCGATGAGATATTTGGCGGCGAGGGCGCTTTCGATAAATATGCGCATGAACACGAGGACGAAATAAAGGCTGCTGTTGAATCTATTAAGCAATTAGTGTAATATGGAAAAACTTTATGTTGTAAAGCCCGGCACGAACCAGCTTGTCGCGCCGGATGAATGGTTGAAATCCAAAGACCCCAAGAGCGCGGAGTTCCTCGCGCTGATGCAGGATGACGGCAAAGCGCTGGTCTTCCAGAAGAAATTTACCGACGAGGAATACAAGTTCGACGAGGCGCAGAAGGTTGCGGCCAAAGTGAAACTCTCGGCGTTGTCGGGCGTTGCATTCCGCTGCCCTACGCGCAAGGAGTTCATCGACCTGTACGACAGTATCAAGGACGGCCTCATTAAAATCCTCGACGCGGTTGGCGGAAAGATTTTCGGCCCGGGCCAATGGTTCTGGACTTGCGAGAAGGTCGCGCCGGAGATCAAGGAGCAATGGGAAGATTGGTTTGCCCAGAGGTGCTACGTGACCGGCGCTTGGAATTTCGGCGGCTACAGCGGCAGCCTCAACCACGGCAGCGTGGGCAACGCGTATCAGGTGGGAGCCGTCACGCTTTGTTCGGTGTCCGCCGAAGGCGACACCCTAATCCTTAAACCTTTGGGCGAAGGCGCTCCCGCGCCAAGCCGTGCGGCGCAAGCCGCAAAGAAGGAGCATTACGCAGTCTACAACGCAGAAGACGAAATCCTGCACACCAGCGACAATCTCATGGAAGCGCTGGAGTTTGCGGCGAATTTCACGACCGAGAACTGCGCATCCGCCTTTGTCTACAAGTTCATCAAAGGCTACACCGCCCAAGTTATCATTAGCGAGATAATCGAGCGATGAGTAAACGAATTACAGTAACCCATTCGGACGATGTGACCCCGCTTGATGCGATTGCGGCCATCCACGCCTCTCTCGCTCACGGGGCCACACCCGGATCGGTAACGACACTTACAAATAACCTCAAGGTCGAGTATTCCGACGCAACCAAATTCCCTTCGTTCTATGTCTGGAAGTCGAGTGTCCGATAGCGATGTGATCATCACGCTTCTTGTGTACATCATTTCGATATTGAAGGACGGGTTTATAGGATGCCAGAGTTGCCGCAGTCGTCCGAAATCATCGGACAACTGGAAACCCAGCGACAGGCAGTTAGGGGCACTTTTAACCGCTTTGGGAGATGAGAAAAAAGCCGGAAGTGATGTGGCCACTGAACTCAGAAACCTTTACTACGACCTCAAAAAACTGATGTAGTATGACCGACATTGATACATTGAACAAACTCGCACAAATTAGTGCAGAGGCAGAGCAAAGATGCGTCGATGTGAATACATGGAAACGGAACGCACGCCAAGAAACTTTGAATGTTTGGGCGAGCAAGAACCATAGGTTCGACATCGGGGACATCATTAGGAGTTTCAGCATTACCATACGAGTTGATGGATATTATGGTCAAGAATATCGGGGAAAATTATATGTTACATATCGAGGCCACGCACTCACAAAAGCGTTAAAATTGCGTGCAGACGGATGGGTTACGGACATCTGCGACGATGGGAGAGAGATCGAAAAAATTAAATAGCCATGAAAGCAGAGGAATTATTTGTCGGTGCCCTTGTCTGTGTTAACCGCGATGGATTGTGTATTAAAAAGGACACAATCGTAGAGGTGCGAGCGGTTGACGCGGATGACAAGCTGATAGAAAAAGGACTTATAGGTTCAGCTCATTGCCGCCCATTGGACGACAACCAATTCGATGGTGGGATTTGGTGTGAATATCTTGACCCCATCCCCATCACGCCGGAGATTCTGGAGAAAAACTTTGAAAAGAAGACATATTACGGCATCTTCGACGACTACTATGATTTTGAAATCCGCGAATACAGCGACGGGATGTATATCATCAACTATCATAGCTGCGAAATGGCCTTGCCACCCACGCAGATCGTCGGAATTTGTTTCGTCCACGAACTCCAGCATTGCCTCGCTCTTTTGGGGATCGGCAGGCAGATTGAACTACCAGAGGAAGACTAAAATGGACGCAAACTCATTGTTTACCGGAATGCTCATCGGGGTCGCTATCTATGTTTTAGTCGAGGTGTTTTCGATGATTAGAAACAGGAGGAAATAGTATGAAAGCAGAAATAAAATACGGTCGCTATGAAAAAGATTAGCCAAGATCCATTTTCCAATGGAACGGAGTTTATGAATTGGGAGTCCAACAACTGCGACCGATGCGTGAAGGCATCACGGTACATCGAGAAGGAGGACAGATACACCCCGGTTCGGTGTGCTGTTCAGCGCGACATCTTTATCCGAATGGGAAGCAGCGAACCGATCTCGCAGCGGTCGTATGACGCTTGCCAGCAATGGAATTGCCCGTACCGCAAGACCGAGCGGAAACGCAGGAATCGGCGCAAGCCGAGTGTAAGGAACCTACCAAAATTGTTTTAGAACAATGTCCGTATTCAAATGCGAGAAATGCGGGTGCGCCGAAAATACCGCTCTTGGCTGGTATTGGTGCGCCACCCTCAATGCCGAAGATGCCGATTGGACGGATGTTGGCGAGGAGTACAAAGGAAAGCACCTGTGCTCCGAGTGCGCACCAAAACGATATAAGGACGGTACGCCCACCGGCTTCGGCAAATGGCATGATCACTTTCCAAAAGAACCGTATGACAAATAAATCTATGACACCGATTTTGTTTACCGAGGAAGCGTGGATGGGTAGCCAGCTTTCTGTCGCCCGCTATTATGGCGGGATTACCTACGACGGCCAGAAGTATATCATCGTGAATAAAGAAGGCCGCGACCTTTTTGAATGTTCCGCAATCGCCAAGAAAGAAGGCCGGGAAAAGGCCATCGAGCCGGGCGAACCGGCAGACCTTATCCGTAAGGATTTCCAGCCGATTTACCGCAAGATTGGCCGCGACAAGTTCATTGCAACGCTCGAGGCGCATCCCGAGATTCGGGAGCCGAAGCAAATGAAAAAGATTCTGGAAGATGAATAAAAAGCTGCGACTCCTTGTAACGGCTGAGTGCGACCGCCATTGTCCGCTCTGCTGCAACAACCGCTTCGATTTCGACAAAATCCCCGTTGTGGAAGACATGGGTGCTTATGACGAAATCGACATCACGGGCGGAGAGCCGATGCTCTTCCCGATACGGACATACAAGCTGATCCAAAGCATCCGAAAGAGCGACGAATACACCGGGAAGCACACGATCATCTACCTGTACTCGGCGCAATTCCCGTCCTTGCCGACCCCGGTTGCGATTGACATTTTCCGTGATCTGGACGGCATTTGCTTTACCCCGCACGACGAGCGTGGTGTATGGGATTTTATCAAACTGAACAGCGCAGTCAGTTTCATTAAGAACGACAAGATTTCGCTCCGCCTCAACATCTTCCAAAGTGTGCGTCCGCTATTCCGAAAGATCAACGCCTTTCGCGGAACCATCGAGGAAAACTACCCGAGGTGGAAGGTAAAGAAGATGAAGTGGATTAAGGACTGTCCCGTGCCGGATGGAGAGGATTTCCGAAGGATAAAAACCATCTGGACGAAGTAATGTGGAATAGCGCAGAACGCTACAAGCCGGATGTGGGCCGCCCCGTGTGGGCCATCCTTGACCGCAAACCCTCCATTTGCGTCCGGGCGTTATGGGATGGTGCGACTTGGATGGTGGACGGAAAACCGTGCGAGGATGTCTTCGCGTGGCGGTATCCGCATCCTTACGAAAAAATATGAGCAAGAAAAGAAAGACCGATCCGCGACCGCCGAAGGTTCAGCTTCAGGACTATGTTCTTGACGGGATTTACTGGTTCGAGCACACGACCGGGCTTCGCGTAACGAGCATAGAAATCGAGCGCAAGCGGCCTATTGGTTTCGGAAGGGACGAAGTAACAACAATTAACATCATAACAGAATGAACACTATTATCATTGTGGTTGCGGCGCTGGTTCTCGCCGTGGCCATTTTCTTCTACTGCAAGGGTAGAAGCCTGACCAAAGAGGCCGAACTCCGAAAGAAAGACCTTGATACGGTCTACAACGGCCTTATGAAGAAAGAACGCGAACTCGACCTTTGGGAGCGCCAGCTTCGGACTACGATGGTCGATTTCGCCGCCTGCCAGAAAGTCTGGGGTAACTATGTCGTGGAGGCCGGGGCGAATGTCGACGACAGGGCGATTTACAAGTCCCTCGCATCCAAACTGGGTTACGCCACGATGAAGTTCTTTAACAACCGCATCCGAATGACGGAGAAAGAGGATGGCCGGAAGGTGTACTCCATTGAAGTCAATGTGATTCCGTATAAGAAGACCAATGGCTAAAGAAGTTAGCGTTACGCTGAAATCGGAACTCCAGAACCACGAGCCGGAGGTCGTGGAGAAAATCAGGAAGAAAATTATCGGCGTACAGATGCTCGCCTGCGTCCAGAATAACCTGATGGATGACATCAGGCGGCTACTCGAGGAGAAGGGCCGGTGGAAATACGAGATCAAGCACAACATGAAGCAGATTCAGGAGTTGTGCGCCCGTAACATCAAGAACGATTCCTTCTTTGGCCGGATGTCGCAGGACGCGATAGATGTCTATTTTGAGGGCTATGAGCGTCTGGAAAAGATGATTTACGATTTCGTTGATTCCAATGGCTGAGTACACGATTATCAACAGGAACACCTACCCGGCGAAGTTGCCGGAGAGGGGCGCACCCACAATGCGGTTTGACACGCGAAACGGTGTGGTCTGTTTCTCGCGCAGGGCCTGCCTGCTGCTTGACATTCACGAGCACGAGCGTATCTATGTGGTGCAGGATAAGGTAGACAAGACAAAGTACGGGATAATCAAGACCGAGAACGACGACGGATTCAAGCTGCGGTTGCAGCGCTGCGGCCTGCGGTTTACGGCGGTCGGCCTTACACGAAGGGTTGTGCCGCTTTACGGAAAACAATTCGGAGTGACCGTCCAGATCGGGACGGAACCGAAGGATGGCATATATTGGATTATTCCACCGAGCGCAAGATGACGAAGGGGAGTGACCGAAACGGTTGCTCCCCTTTTTTTGTTTTACCAGCTTACCAAGTTGTACTGCAAGCCGATTCCGATGTACGGAGCAAGGCTGACGACGCGTTCTTTCGATATGGTTGCGCCGAACCCCGCGGAAATACCCACCCCCCATCGCGGAGGCTTCTTTGTGAGCGTCTGCGTTACATACACCGTCTTGTAGTCAACCTCGTAGCGGTCGAGGCGCGGCTCGTACCCGGAAACCCAGATGCGCACCCTTGCGGAATCCTCCTCGTAATACTTCTGTTCGCGGGGAAGATAGACATAGGTCGTATCGTGCAGATAGGCCGTTTCTGTCGCCGTGACCGTGTCGACAATAAACTTATACCTCGGCACGGCGATAACGCCGATTTGGGCTGTTTTTGTCACATCTGGGAAGTCTTTATAGACCGTCGCGGTTTTTACTATCGTATCCGTCTTCGGTTCGTAGCCATCAAGGGCGTGTACGCGCCCCCGATGGTCGCCGACAAAGAAGGCCACGACCGCACCGAGCAGGAGGATTACGACGACACAGATGGAATACTTGCTCATTTTTCGTAGTTGAAGTCGATGATCCGATTGAACCACCCGTTAAAGTATTTCATCTGCGATGCCTTATTCTCGATCTGCGTGACATACCTCTTGGCCCGGGCGAGCTTTATCTTTCCATGAAGGGACTCTTGTGCTGCGGAATTGATGGCAAAGACGGTCTTCGGGCCAACAACTCCGTCGGCCTTTGTCCCTACCATCGCCTGCACCCTCTTGATCTTGTCGATTCCGGCATTGATGCACCAGTCCACGAATATCTCCGCTACGGACTGGTTGTTGATCATATCCCCTTTGCACTTATCCCAAAAGTAACCCTTCATTACTCCGCGCCATTGATCTTCGGTCATGTTACGAAGGTCGTCTACGGTTTTGTCCGCCCCGTAGACCATGCGGAATGTGTCAAGGGTAACACCCTTGTTGGTGGCCCCGCCGTAATCGTCGGGGTCGTTAACGAATTTGTTGCCCTCCCACTTACGCAGCTTCGGGGCGTATTTGTCAAAACTTGCCATCGTGATTTCTTCTATGTGGTTCTGTAAATTCTGGTTCCCCGTCATCGCCATCCTGATCCTTGATCTCGATGGTCGTATTGCCGTGCGTAAACTTCGCGCCCAGACCCTCGCGGATGGCCTCGCGTGTTACGACGAGTGACGCAAAGGCGAAGAGCCACGATGCGAATTTCAGTATGCTGGGGTCGATGACACCCGTCGGCGGAACGATGAACGAGGCAATGGATAGTCCTACTGCGGCCATAATGCAGGACATAAGGGCAATCGTGGTGCTTGTGCGCACGTTGCAGGCGAATTTCTTGAGTCCCATAGCTTAACCTCCTATCAGGAATATCGCGGCGTAGACGGCTCCGAAAGCGGCCATTTCAAGCCAGAAGATGTAGCTGGACTTAACCGTGGCGCTGGCATAGGCCATGCACCAAGCAATAAGCAGCGACACCGGGAGCAGCCAGTAAATCTTGCAGACAAGGATGACCCAGAGTGTCGCTATCACAGCGCAGGCTGCGGCGGCGAAGGTGTGTATCTTGCGGTTGCGCTCCTTGCGTTTCTTGTCGTCTTCGCTATCCTTGTCGGTTATTTCCTCCAAAGGAAAGATGGCCACGATAATCAGGTATATCGGCGCGAAGAATCCCAAGAATTGCCACGGGTTGCTCTGGCCGAGTTCGCAAAGGGCCGGGATCAGCAACGCGCCGAAGAATAATGTGATGATGCTCCAGAGGTGCATATTGTGGATCGGAACCGCCTTGTCCCAAAGCGGGCTGAAATCCGAATACGACGGCTGGAACTTGAACTTGCGGATGGAGATTGCCAAGAACCCCACGAATATCGCGAGGCTTGCAATCGTGCAGATGAGGGAGATTTTTTCCATTGTGATGTGGTTTTAATATCGGGCGGTTTCGTCCAAAGCGCACGTGGTTGGACTGCTGACACGCTGCCGCCTACTCCCGCCCGATGGTGGTTAATTTTCGTTTTCCACGGGCTCGCCATTCGGCTCGTCCTCGTCCTCCGGGACGATGGCATCGAGTTCGGCGATGCGTTCCTGTGCGGCGTTGATCTGCGCACGGAGAGCGTCACGCTCGTCGAAGACGGTCAGCGGATAAGGAAGTGCTGCGGCCATAGTGGGATACTTGTTGCAGAGAAAGCGGATGGCCGCCTCGCACATCTTGTGGTCTTTGTAGTCGGCCCCAACGAGGTCAGCTTGTGCCTCAAGAATCTTGGCCTGCTCAATGTTTTTGAGCTCTTGAATTTCTGCTTTTGTCATTTCGTTTGAGTTTTAGATGATATTTGGTTACGAGTCTTTCATTCGGTTTGTATCCGGGACGGTATGCGACGCATTTCTTTTCGTCGTTCCATTCGCACATCGTCCACCACCCGGCATCAGCCATATCGACGAGCGCAAGCATCCGCTTGTAGTCCGTCCTGTTCTTGAGCAGACCGATGTAGCTGTTCATTGTCTGCACGAAATGGTCAATGTAGGCTAATTTGTTCGGCAGGGCGTTAAGTTCGCCGATGCGCATTCTCGCCCTTCCGTAAGTCTTGTTGTTGAGATGCACCCTATTCAGCTTGATATGGCTTCCGAGAAACTCGAAGCCGCGATAATAGGGCTGGTCATAGAACTTGTGTTCGTTCAGCCTGATACCCTTTGCCGCGAGCCTGCGCCGCAGTTCGGGGAACAGGGATAACGCGTACTGGTGCTGCCATTCGGGTACTACCTCCACGCAGTCATCCATAAACAATGTCGAGCGGATTCCGCAGTCTTTGTTGAGCCATACGATTTCGTCGTTGAGATATAGGCCCATTCCGATCTGGCTTGCCTGACGACCGATCGGGCAACCGATTCCCGGCGGCTTTCCGATGAGCGATTTGTCCGGCTTGATGTGCTCGCCCCATAGCCGCTTCGGTGTCCGAAGCTCGCAATGCTGCGCGGGGTTGCTATGTACGCAGATCATCGCAAGCCATTGGAGGAAGTTCGGCATTTCGTCGTCGTATTCCGCCGCAATAGCTTCGCGGTTGTGCTCGATAAGATTGCGGTAGCAGCGCTCTATGTAGTCGTTCTGCGCATTCGGGAAGAATCCGCTCAAATCCCATTTGATTATCCGGCAGGGTTGCGTAAAGCCCTGCGTCACTTCGTAGATGTCCTCGAGGACTTGATTGATGGCCGCCTGCATACCCATACCCTTGCGGTTGTTGAAGGTGCGGGGCGAGAGCCATGTTGCGGCATACTTTTCAAGGGTGTCGCAGAGCAGATGGTCAGCCGTGCGACCCTCGAAGATCGTGGCGAAAATCTCTCGCCACTTGGGAATGGAAGTAAGGAAGGCGTAGTTGTGGTCAACGCGGAAGGTTCTCTCTTGTAGCTGGTGCGTCATGCGGACAAGACGCGGAGCCCAGTTTCTCTCGAAATCTGCGCTATCGCGCCCGTAACGCTTGTTTTTGCGAGCGTTAAACATGGTCTGCACCATAATCGAAAAGAACCTTTCGTCGGTCATAAGCGTAAATACTGTTTTCGGTAATATCGTGACGGCTCCCACCTGATTCGCGTTGTTCACGTTGTTGTTGTTGAGGTTGCCGTTGTTGCCGTTGAAATTCCAAGCGTTGTTCACGTTGTACCTCTGGGCAAACCAACGGTTCGTGGAGTGTCTGAACGCATTTTGTTGATACTATAAATGATAGTAGCGTCCCCTTTTACCTATTCATACTGGCAGCGAGCTCTGCGGGGATTCCGTGACCGCCCGCTGCGCCTGACTCTTAGGTGAGCGCGTTGCGTTGCGCCACTTGTCTACGCCTTCCTGTATCCGTTCTAATTGTTCCGCTATGCGTAATTGCAAACTATCCGTAAGAAGCCCGAAAGAGATGCTCAACTCGAAGGCGGCGAGAAGGGCTCCGTATTCGCCGGTCATCTTGTCGATGTAGTCCTTTCTCACTTCGGGGCTCGCCTTCGCAATCGTAAAATAGCGGATCATGTTATAACACGCCATTTTCATTTCATGCGGCGCACCTTCCGAGCGCTCTATCTTGTTCATATTCTGGAGCGCCGGATGAAGAATTTTCAGGAGATTCTTCACATCTGCAAGAATGGAATCCTTGTCCCTCTTCGCCTTGTTGCCTCTCGTTTGCATCTGGGTACGGGTTATGGCTGCACCCACCCTTGCGGGATGGGCGCAGACCGTTTAAGGATTATTTGAATTTACAAAGCGTGACGGCTCCCACCTGAACCGCGTTGCTCACGTTGCCGTTG
>JAEEGL012573533.1_pt1 | contig 10602 bp, 11 predicted proteins | sample 9134231 | NCBI WGS metagenome assembly JAEEGL01 (sample SAMN16246548, study PRJNA631951) | gut metagenome | biome: gut microbiome; feature: rumen; material: fiber-attached | host: Bos | place: Iran: Karaj | collected 2018-10 | reverse complement strand
ATGAGCATGAGCGGCGTGAACTACAACGAGGATTCGCCCTTTGCCAACAGTGAGAACGCCAAAGAGTATGTGGACACGGCTATCGCCCACAACATCCAGCACTCCCTGCGCTGCTACCAGCAGTCGGGGCATTTCCGCAAGCTGCAGGAGCTTTACGATAAGAACGAGCTGACCAGCGCCATCAATCGCGTTGTGGAGGAACAGACGCACCGTTTCACCGTAGAGGTGTTGACGCGGGAGTTCAAGTCCAACGACCTTGCCCTGTCGGCACGAAATATGCGCCGTGACCGGAAGCGGCCCAACGACATTCTTGATCGTGTGGACACGCAAAATGTGACGCGGAGGCTCATGGAATTGCTGGAGATACGAAACCAGGCAGAACAGACCGTAGAGCTGGAACCGGCGCATGCAGCGGAAATCCAGGAGTATCTGACCCTGCTGGATCTGACGCAGAATGTGGACATCGTGACCATGCCAGGCGGGGAAAAGCTGTCGCGTACCGTGATCGCCCAGCCCGGACTTCGGTATGCTCAGGCCAAGGCTTTGATCGAAAGTCTGTTGCTCGATCCTACGTTCAGCGACCTTTCCATCATTGAGCGAAACAGCGTACAGGAACGAATCCTCAGTGAGATCATGGGACGCATGATGGAAGACGCCGTTCTCCTGGAGACGAAGCTGGCAAAGCCCAAGAAGCAAATCTTCGTGATGCAGTTTGCCATTGGTGAGTTTGATATGGTCGTATTTGATCCGGCGACCAGCAGCTGTGAGATCTATGAGATCAAGCACAGCACAGAAATCGTTCCGGAGCAGATCCGGCACTTAATCGATGAAGAGAAATGCAGAATGACCGAACATCGCTTTGGCACAATTACGGGCAAGTATGTGATTTACCGCGGCCCTGCCGAAATGGCGGACAATGTGCAGTATCTGAACGTGGAAGAGTATCTGAAGAGTATAAATGAAGCCGCCGAAAGGAGAACATGACATGACTGAGAATCATACAGAATGTCCCGAGGGATATACGTATTACTACGTGGAGTGCAGGGATCTCGTCGGGCGATCGAAAGACAGCGGGTTCAGCAGCGAAATATGGACTGCCGATGAAGGGTGGAAACACGATGGCAATCACGAAATCAGTGATCGTATCATTGGCTATGATCCAGAAGAAGACCCGGGATGGAGAATCGGAAACAGCGATATTATGGATGAGATCCGCGAGATTTCCCGTGAAGAAGCGCACCAGCACATCCTGCGGTTGTCCGAGACCAGGAAATTACAAGACAACTGAACTATCTTATGCAGTTTTAAAGCCAATTAGCAAAGGCGGCGCAAACTGCTACATGGCATCTTATAAACCTATACCGCGGGAAAACACACGCCAAAGCAACATCCGAAGTAATCCTTCATATGGTTATTTCAATATAGAAATACCAGTCGAAGAATTGGAGCCCGTGTTAATGGAGATTAGCAATGTGATTTTGCGAATAGCAAGAACGGGATGAATGTGACAGGAGCCCGAGAACCGTTGATGGCGGCTTTCGGGCTCCTGTTTTCTCAGTGCATTTTACTTTTCGATTCTTCCGTGCTCTTTTTCAAACTCTTCGATATACTGGAACCACGAAATATGTCCTGAGAAGTAGTGCGCTGTCTCCGGACGTTAGTTATTTCTGACGTTGGCAGCAACATGTCCGTTTTATTGGCCACCTTTAGGCATATCCTTGGTTTGCTGGGATCAGAAGTTTTTGACTGCGGAGGACTGAAATATGTTATTCTCATTATTACAGGCCTTCAAAGCTGCCCTAGTGATGGATTGTTATTTTGAAGCGAAATAGCATGTTCTGGATACTTAATCATCCAGAACGCAGGAATTGAGCGTGGAAATGGAGTACGAAAAGAGTTTTATGATTGAACTGACGACGACACAGAAACTGTTAATATACGGGCTGAAACAGTATCCGAAATCCGAGGAGAATCAAGAGGCAGTGTATCTGTTCCTGTACAAGGACGAGGAGAAAATGCGGGAGATGATTAAGTTCCTGGCGCTGAATTTGGACGCGACAGAGGATCAGATCATGGAAAAGCTGACGAATATTCTTAAAGAAGAATATCCGAAGCGTGATGTTTGAATGGTTACCTGTGCAAATGAATTGGAGGCGTGAGCATGATTGGAGCGATCATCGGAGATATCGTCGGTTCAGCCTATGAATTCGGCGGGACAAAGAGAAAGGATTTTCCCCTGTTCAGCGATACCAGGGGCAACAGATGCACCTTTACGGACGATTCGGCCATGACTCTGGCCGTTGCAGGCGCGCTGATCGACTTTATCGGCGGCGGGGGTGGGCTCTCAGAATGTGCTGTCAAGTGGATGCAGTTGGTCGGACGGCGCTATCGAGACCGAGGATACGGCGGGACATTTATCCGCTGGTTGGTCACGGATGATCCTCCTCCTTATAACAGTTTTGGCAACGGTTCGGCCATGCGTGTCAGCCCCGTGGCGTGGGCAGCCGAGAGCCTGGAGGAAGCGCTTCGCTTCTCGGATGCGGTCACTGCCGTATCGCACAATCATCCGGAGGGTATGAAGGGCGCTCGGGCGGTAACTGCCAGTGTCTATCTGGCGAGAACAGGGGAGGACAAGGAAACGATCCGGGATTATGTTCGCAAGCATTATTATCCGCTGAATGAGAGTTTGACGGAGATTCGTCCAGGCTATAGTTTTGATGTGACCTGCCAGGGATCGGTTCCCCAGGCGATCCAGGCGTTCCTTGAGGCCGAAAGTTTCGAGGATGCCATCCGAAATGCGGTCTCCCTCGGTGGAGACAGCGATACTCAGGCTGCCATTGCCGGGAGCATCGCAGGACCGTATTTCGGTATTCCAAAGGTGCTGCGCGAGAAGGCGATTACATACCTGCCGGAGGATCTGAAGGAGATCCTCACAGGTTTCGAAAGTCTGTTTGGTGCCAACAAAGAACCTGAGAAATGAATTTTAGAGAAGATATGAAGACAATGTACATCATGATAGGGATCCAGGGCATCGGCAAAACGACGTTCTGCCTGAGGCATCTTCCCGAAATTCCACGCGTCAATCTGGATACCTTGAAAACAAGGAACAACGAAAAGCGTATGATCTTGGAATGCCAGGCTAATGGCCTGAGTTATGTCGTAGATAATACGAACCCGACCCGAGAGGATCGGGCAAGATACATTACAGCCGCCAAGACTGAGGGGTACCGTGTGGTCGGATACTTCATGCAGTCCCGGCTGCAGGAGTGCATACGCAGGAATGATCTCCGCCAAGGAAAGGAAAGAATCCCCGCCACGGCTATTGCGATGACTTCAAACCGGCTGGAAATGCCGAGCCGCAGTGAGGGATTTGATGGACTTTACTTCGTGAAGAACGACGGAGAACAGATGGATATCTCCGAATGGAGGGAAAACGTTGAAATATGATGATCTGGACACCAAGATGCGCGTATATGAGCAATCCCTGGATCAGGTGCTGCTGCCGGAGCTGTATCTCGTCGCACGTTTGGATGGCAACCGCTTCACACGGCTGACGAAAGAACTCTGCAAATTCGAAGCTCCATTTGACGAGCGCTTCAGGGATATGATGGTCGAGACCGTCAAGGCGCTCATGTCCTACGGCTTTCGGGTGATATACGGCTTTACGGAAAGCGATGAGATCTCTCTGCTGTTTCATCCCGAAGTGAACGACTTCGGTCGAAAGGTGCGGAAGTACAACTCGTTGCTTGCTGGCGTGGCCAGTGCGTCATTCTCTATGCAGCTGGGCCGACAAGCCATCTTCGATTGCCGGATGGTGCCGCTGCCGACTTTAGAGCGTGTGCAGGATTATTTCCTGTGGCGGCAGGAGGACGCACATCGCAATTCCCTCAATTCCCACTGTTACTGGATGCTCCGAAAACAGGGGAAGAACGTGGCGGAGGCAACGGAAACACTGGAAGGACAATCTATAGCATTCAAGAACGAACTGTTGTTCCAGAACGGGATCAATTATGACGAGCTTCCCAGCTGGCAAAAGCGCGGGATGGGCGTTTACTGGGATACATACATCAAGCAAGGATTCAACCCTATTACCGGCGAGACCGAAAATGCGGAACGGCACACACTGAAGGTGGATACTGAGCTCCCGCTCCGGGAGGAGTATGCGGGCTTTATCAAAAAACTGCTGCTCGGTTGATGCAAAGCATTGGGGCAGTCCTTTTCAGATTCGAGGAGTTGTTCGATGGCTCGAAAACCAAGTCCTGATACGATCAGATACTACAGAATCGAATTACCGAACGGTGAAAGGGTTTACAGATACTCTGCTGAAAAGCTCCAGCAGGAATTGAATGCCCTACTGGTGGGGCAAAGGATCCGGGGCTTGTATGTCTGCTTATACGGGTATCAGAACTCGCTGCACAGCCAAACGAACGTTATAGACATGTCGTACTTGGGCGGTGGCGGCGCTTTACTGGTGTTTGAAAAAACAACCCTTGAACTCGATATTCAAGCGATTGGAATGATTAAGTACAGGTATTTCCCCAGCAGTGCGGTCACAATCACCGAAATAGCAAATCAAGAGCCGGATAACCTGTGGGACTACTATTTCAACCTTGAGGATCACAACATCGCTTTCGATTACCAGAATGCGCTTGTCAAATCTGTATCTGTGAAGGGAACCAACTGCTGGGCATTCCCCCAATCGGATTATAATGAACTGTTAGCAGAGCAAGCGAAGGAGAGAAGCGACCTTCCCAGAGAGATCGACATTACGACAGATAGCTGTTTGCTGCGCTATTATGCCGATTTTAACGAGTACTATTGGGTCGTTATGGAAGCGCCTCCTGCGAATCCTGAATGATGTCCGCTGCTGTATCCATAACCGAAAGAGGTAGATTATGCTGACACAGAATAACGGGGTCATACAGCTTGACGTATCACAGATGACCGAACTTCTGTCCAATGCGTACAGTGCGCTGATCAATAACCATACGCCGCTGCGGAACTTCCCGTCGGTTATGCTCTGGGGGCCTCCTGGCGTTGGAAAATCCCAGGGTATCCGCCAGATCGCAGAGAAGATCAGGGAGAACACCGGAAAGACGGTGTATGTGACTGACGTCCGGTTGCTGCTTTTCAATCCTGTGGATCTCCGCGGGATCCCCACAGCAAACGAGGACAAGACCCTTGCCGTATGGCTCCGTCCGCAGATCTTTCAAATGGATGATTCGCATGATGTGATCAACATCCTGTTTCTTGACGAGATCACCGCCGCGCCGCAATCGGTACAGGCTGCTGCATACCAGATCACCCTGGACAGAACCGTCGGCGAGCACCGGCTTCCGGAGAACTGCATCGTGATCGCTGCGGGCAACCGGATCACAGATCGCAGCGTTGCCTTCAACATGCCAAAGGCGCTGGCGAACCGCCTTTGTCACATCGAGATCAAGGGAGATTCCTCCGCATGGCATGATTGGGCAGTCCAGACCGGCATACACCCTGTCGTGGTCGGATTTCTCGATTACAATTCTTCCGTCCTGAACGGGTTCGATCCTTCAAGCGATAATCTCGCGTTTCCTACGCCGCGCACATGGGAAATGGTAAGCAATATTCTGAGAGACGTTTCAGAAAACATTGCGGAGGTCTATCCGCTGATCGCCGGCTGTGTCGGAGCCAAGACCGCGGCGGCGCTGCAAACCTGGTATGAGGTGTACCAGCGCATTCCCAACATGAAAACGGTGTTCGGGAATGGGACCAAGAAGGATATGTCATCGGAGCGGCCTGAGATCCTGTACGCGACGGCTGCCGCGATGGTAGGCTATGCGCGGAGCGGCCGGACGCTGGCAGAACTGCAAAATTCCGTGGAATACGCATGTAAAATGCCGATGGAGTACCGATTCCGCCTTTTCAGCGATTACTATAACATCCGTCATATCCGTCAGGATCTCCAACACGACAGGACGTTCTCAGACTGGGTCTCGTATTTCAGGGAAGAGGGACGTCTTACATGATTTCCAGACAGCGTCAGGACAGGCTCCGTACGATGATCCAGCGCTCCCGGGCGCGGCTCATGGTGGATAATCCGGAGTTTGCGCTTATTCTCATGTATCTGAAATATGTGGCTACGAAGCAGGTGTTCCGGATCTCTACAAACGGAAGGATCATCTATTTCGATCCGGATTGGCTTCAAAAGCTGAGCGGGAAAGAGATGGATTATATCCTGAGCCATCAGGTGCTGCATCTGGTGCGTGACGACGTAAAGCGGCCGGCCTTTTTCGCCGGAGACAGATACCATCATGCGTGCGATATCATCCTGAATTCCTTTATGCGTGAACTTGGGCTGACTGCAGAAGAGTATCAGCACATCGGAAAACTGACGCACACGACATATTTTCCGGAATATGAGGGGAGCGTCCTAACGCCGATCGAATCCTATCGTGCGGTTCCCTTCGATCCCATGAAACTCAAGCCCGGTCAGCGACGCGCTTTCCGCATCGATTCCGATGAATGGTGGGGGCATTCCGGGATGCCGGAGGATGGAACCCTGATCCTCTGTCCGGGCTACAAAGGACTGTCATCAGAAGTCGTCAGAGAGAAAGAGGAGAAGGGTCCGGTTCTTCATTTCAAGGACCTCAGGACATTCGGACCGCCGTTGAGTGAGCCCATAGATAACAGTGAGCCGGAGGAAATTGAGGCGCCCGGTACCGTGACAGTCGACAATGGCCCCGCTTCTCCAGAAAACCATGACACACCTATACCGGAAGCAGAACCTGAAGAAAGAAAAGGCGCCGACAGCAAACAGGATGACCTGAACACGCAGGAGCTGGACGATGCGATCAATCGGCTGATCCACATGATCGAAAATATGGAGGCGGCGACGTCAAAACACAAAGACGTTATGGATCGTATTCTGAAAAGCGTGTCCAGCGCAAATCTGGAGTGGAGGAAACTGCTGAACGGTTTCCTCCAGGAAGAGATCCATGACTATTCGTTCCAACCGCCCGACAGGCGCTTTGACGATACCGGTTTCTTCCTCCCGGATTTCAATGAGCGCGATGAGAAGCTTCGGGACGTCCTGTTCCTGATCGACAGTTCCGGTTCCGTCAATGATGAAATGCTCTCCATCGTGTACGGGGAACTCAATGCTGCGATCGAACAATTCAACGGCAAACTGACAGGATTGCTCAGCTTTTTCAACACATCGGTGACAAAGCCGATCCCGTTCTGTACGGTAAGGGAGCTGCTGCGGATCAAGCCTCACGGCTACGGAGGGACCGACTTCGGATGCATCTTCCGGTATATCCATGAAAACTCTGATCTGGAGCCCTCCTGTATCGTGATTTTTACTGACGGGAAAGGCGAATACCCGCCGGAATCAGCGGCGGCAGGGATCCCTGTCCTATGGATTCTGCACGGCAATGAGGCGTTTCCAAAGTGGGGCTGTACTGCAAGATTGATTTGATCCTCCGATGATAAAGCATAGGATGATTTATCAAAAAGAATTAGGAGACAAAAGTAATGGGAACGACAACTGACGGAAGAGAATGCGGTAATTGGCTGGAGTGGACGACTCTGGGAACAAGGGTAGGGTAAAGGAAGGGCAGCCATGGAAGACGCAGCACTGATAGAGCGGGTGGTCTCCGCATTTGCGAACAACTCCGAAAACCTATACCGGCAGCTCTATCTCTACGGAAAGGATTCTAAATGTAAATCTGTCAAGGAAAAGCTTGTCGCGGGGTATAAAGCCGCACATCCTTCTGCAGAAGTGTGCAGCTTTACAGGGAATTCGTTCGTTGGTCGAGTGCTGGATAATTACGCGATCGATTCCCGTGCCACCAATACAAGATCAACCTTTATTTCTTTGTTGAGCCGATGTGATCTGCTCGTTCTTGAGGATGTACAGGATCTCGCTTCAAAAGCGGTTGCGATGGAGCAGCTGTATATTGTTCTGGACAAACGGCTTGAAGGCAATCGACCGTTTTTGATTACCGGAAATGCAATACCTTCAGCAATACAAGGCCTTGCTCCAAGAATCAGCGCGATCCTGGAAGGATCGCTTATATTGAGACTTTCGTAGGCATTTCGACGCAACTGATTTCGGAAATTATTGCTGAATTGATACTCTGCGTGTTGACTCGATTTATAACGAAAGCGGGGAGGTGAAGACGTGGCCTACAGCGAACTGATCAAAAGTTTTGAGAAGATCCGCGGGTATATGCGTGAGTTCTACGTCTACGGCTTCAAGAGCCGGGAACAATATGACCGCAAGAGCGCCCGCAGCTATGATAACGAACGCCGACGCATCGAAAGCTGGCTGGGAGATTATGTGGAATTCCGGCAGGACAACGGCGGCAAGACCGTATTCCTGACCGTAGACAACAGAAGCGTTCCCCACAATCCGCTCTACAAGGCATTCAAGGCCAAGAGCTTCACGGCTAACGATATCATCCTTCACTTTTACATACTGGACCTGCTGGCAGAGGGGGAAACACTGACCGTCCGGCAGATCGTGGACTGCTTGACAGGTGATTATTATTCTGCTATTGACACCTGTGAAGCGCCGGACGAATCCACCGTGCGGAAGAAGCTGAAGGAATATGAGGCTATCGGCCTGCTGGAAAGCGAAAAGCAGGGACGTGAACTTGCCTACCGCCGGAGCGCAGATCATATCGACGCAGAAACCTGGCGTGACGCGGCGGACTTCTACTCGGAAGCCGGACCGTTGGGCGTCGTCGGTTCCTATCTGCTGGACTGCTTTCCCGCAAGAGAGGATCATTTCAGCTACAAACACCATTATCTGCTCCACGCCCTGGACAGCGAGGTTCTGTATGCGCTGGTCACGGCGATACGCGAGCACAGGACCGTTGAGCTGACGACTTTCGTCAGTCGGAAGAACACCGTCCACGTCAACACCGTGCTTCCTGTGAAGATCTTCGTCAGCACCCAGACCGGGCGGCAGCACCTGCTGGCTTATCACTATCGGGTCAAGCGCCCCATGTTCTTCCGTGTGGACAACATCCGCTCCGTGAATCCCGGAGCCGTCGAGAAACGGATGGATAAATACGGCAGCTTTTACGAAAAACTCAAAGAGAATCTTTGGGGCGTATCCTTCGGGGCTGGGCATTCCCTGGACCACCTGGAGATGACCGTCAGAGTGGAAAGAGGAGAGGAGTATATAATTGACCGCCTGGAACGCGAGAAACGGTGCGGGTATGTTGAGTCCCTTGGAGATGGCCTGTATCAATTCAGCGCCGATGTTTACGACGCATCGGAAATGCTGCCCTGGATCCGAACATTTATCGGGAGGATCACAAACTTGACATGCTCCGATGAATCAGTCGTCCGGAGCTTTTTCGAGGATCTGGAGACCATGCGGTCCATGTACGGAGGTGACGGTCATGCTGTTCAGTGAGATATACGGCACCTACTATCGGGCAGTGGCATCTGTGCTCGATCGTGCGGTTTCAGGCGATCTGAGCGGCAAAGATCTCCCGGAGATCGTGCGGAAAACCGCATTTGGGGAAAGCGTGCTCACCATTCCGGCGGCGCTGACCGACGGCAGCTGGCCGCTCCTGTCTGAAGACATGTCAACGCCGCTCCGGCATGCTCCGACCACGCCGCTGACGACTCTGGAGAAGCGCTGGCTGAAATCGCTGCTGGCTGACCCGCGCATCCGACTTTTCGATCCAACCTCCGAAGGACTGGAGGACGTGGAGCCCCTATGGGAGCCGGATACGTTCGTTTGCTACGACCGTTATTCCGACGGTGATCCCTTTGAGGACCCAGAGTATATCGCGGTTTTTCGGACGATCCTTCAGGCAATGAAGGAAAAACGGAAGTTCCGGGTCAAGTTTCACAGCGGCCGGGGCAAGCGCCACAGTTTTATCTGCGTTCCCTATACGCTGGAGTACTCATCAAAGGACGACAAATTCCGGCTTCTTTCATCCTTTGAGGGCAAGATGCTTACCGTCAACCTGGCGCGCATCCGCTCCGTGAAGCTGATGGATCCTTATACTTCGGATGAGTATCATCCTGTGAATTATCGGGAAAAGACGGTCACGATGCTTCTGACAGATGAACGGAATGCCCTTGAGCGCGCGCTGCTCAATTTCTCCGATCTGGAAAAGGAGACGGAAAAACTGGACGAGAAGCACTACCGGATCACTCTTTGGTACAAGCAGGGCGACGAAACGGAGATCCTGATCCGCATTCTTTCCTTCGGGCCGGTTCTTCAGGTCCAGGGTCCGGATTCGATACTCAGACAGCTTCAAGAGCGGATCGGAAAGCAATTCGCCCTGAAAAGCCAGTAAAACAGCGGAAAATTGCGAACTATCCGGCCAAAACGGACAGTTCGCAACTTTTTTCCCATGATTATCCTGGCGTGATCTGATAGTTTATACCCGCGAGCAGGCAGCATTGAGCGCCTCCTGCAATGGAGGAAGAGCCCCTACAGCTGCCCGGGCGCTCGGCCCAGCAGCCAATCCCGTCCGGGTAACTGGACCCGTAAAGCACGAACAGCAAAATATGTACAGGACTTTAAATCCTAAGAACAGACGGTGCTTTGAAGACGCATACAGCAAACACGTGAAATTCCATGTCGGGTAAGTT
>JAEEGL011767299.1_pt1 | contig 10602 bp, 7 predicted proteins | sample 9134231 | NCBI WGS metagenome assembly JAEEGL01 (sample SAMN16246548, study PRJNA631951) | gut metagenome | biome: gut microbiome; feature: rumen; material: fiber-attached | host: Bos | place: Iran: Karaj | collected 2018-10 | reverse complement strand
TTTCACAGTGAAGAACGATGTGGGCAAGGATGTGTTGCTCGCCGAGTATAAGGGCAAGGTGCTGCTGATTGTGAACACCGCTACCAGATGCGGATTCACGCCACAGTACAAAGACTTGGAACCGCTCTACCAAAAGTATAACGCTCAGGGCTTCGAGATCCTCGATTTCCCTTGCAACCAGTTCGGCCAGCAGGCTCCAGGCACGATTCAGGAGATACACTCGTTCTGCACGGCCAACTTCGACATCCACTTCCCGCAGTTCGACAAGATTGACGTGAACGGCGAGAATGCTCATCCACTCTACACGTGGCTGAAGGTACAAGCCGGCGGTGGTGACATCAAGTGGAACTTCACCAAATTCCTCGTCGGGCGTGATGGCAAGGTTGTCAAGCGCTACGAGTCACGCGATCAGATTGCCGCCATTGAGGCAGACATGCAGATGGAGGTCAATCCTGTGCTGAGTAACATGATGGCACGTCGCTCTATTCGCAAATATCTCGACAAACCCGTTGAGCACGATAAACTCGAAATTATCGTGAAGTGCGGTATTAATGCACCCAGCGGCATGAATCGCCAACCATGGATTGTCCGCGTGGTGGAAGACCAGAAGCTGATTGCCGACGTGACGGAGGTGTTCAAGCAGGAGAATCCTGAGCAGGTGGCTCGCGACAAGGACTTCAAGAATATGTTCCGCAATGCGCCGAATCTTATCTGCGTTTGCACACCAGCCAAGGGCGGTGGCGAACTGGATGCAGGTTTGCTGGGTGAGAATATGATGCTGGCAGCACAATCGATGGGATTAGGCACCTGTTGCCTTGGTGGTCCCGTGCGCTTCCTGCTTTCGAATGAGAAGTGCAAGTTCTTCCTCGACCGTCTCGACATCCCCGCTGATTACAAGCTGAACTACATCCTCGCCATCGGCTACCCCGACGAGCAGCCCGACGCCAAGCCTCGCGATGCTTCGAAAGTAAAATACATCAAGTAAAGAATCATCAACTATAAAGACCGAAATATGAAACGTGCGGAAATGACTTGTAAAGTTGGTAATGTCGTCGAAGGGGCGAGATTCCTAAAACTACGTAGGGATTTCCCCTTCAAGGTCTGCATGAAGGAAGGTAACTATGTAATATGACAGAAGATGTATGACGGAAGATGTAAGTAAGGAAGATGTAAGAAGGAAAAGGGGAATGACAGCTATCAAAGCCTGTCAGCCCCCACTCTAATTTATATGGTTTCATTTTCCTGTAATTGCCTTCTTTGCCTCTTCCTGAGTTTTCTTGATGGTCTCGGTGGCTTTGTCCAGAACCTTAGTGACGGGATCGTCCTTCTTGTTCTCCATATCCTGCGGATAATTGTATTTCCAAAGGGTCTTGGCATCCACGAGCGTAATCTCCTGCGACCAGTCGGCGATATCGATTTTCCAAAGCTTTACCTTCATTCCGACGTCAGCACTGACACCAGCCTTGAGCGATGCTTCGAAAGCCAGCGGCTTCTTCGTGTCGAGGGGTGCAAAGGACATCTCTGCCTTGGCTGTAATCTTCGGACCAACGGAGATCTTCGGACCTGCCAACTTGTCGATGATGAGGTTGACGCCTAAGAAGAGACCGCTTTCTGCCTCAGCTCCGAAAGTACCGGTTGGGGTGATGAAGGTGAAGTCGTTCTTCGTGACATTCGAACTCTTATAGGTGCTCCAGCCACCGCTATACTTTGCACCTGCCTTGAAGTTGTTCTCGTACTCGTACTTGAAACCGCCATAGAACTTACCGTACACGTCGGCCTTGAACTTCATATAGAGGTTGGGGTTCACGTCTACCCAGAAAAGTATCGGACCAATCCAGAATGTGAAGCTGTAAGCTGTAAAGTCTACCAGATTGACCTGCTTGTTTGCCAGGTTGACATTCTTCTCGAAGCCCATGATGAACTCAGGCGAGAATGCGAACTTACCGTAAACACCAGCCTCAACGTCCTCGACCTTGGGAACAACGAAGTTCCTACGGGCGATATAGAGTCTGAACTTGCAGTTGAGACTGAAGTCGATGGGCACCTTGACGTGGACATTGATAGTATCGTTGTTGGCACCAAACTTCGCATCGCGCTTGAAAGTATTCTTCACCTTAATGATGGAAGCGTCCTTGTTGACGTCGCAATAGGTACCGTTCTTAAGTCCACGTGTATTGTCAAGGCCAAGAATCTGCTCTGCGGAATAGTATTCCATAGGACAGCTGTCGATGCCGCGAGTCATACCTTCGCCAGGCACCTCAGGACGATGGAAGAGGTGTACGCCTGCAGGGTGAATCACACCATCAGCATCGGTGTATGCACTGGCCATGCTGCCTACGCCACGCGTTAACGGAGCATCGTTGTTCATATAGAACTCCGTAGAGAGTTCCAAATCCTGACCTTCGGGAACAAACTCTGCGATACCGGCCTGAACAACATCGAGGATGTAACGGTCGCCCATGAGAACCTGCTTCGTGGCACGGACGTGATACGGACGGATGTGCTCACCCTCCCAGACGCCCATCGGATGGTCTACAAACGAGTTGACACCCATTTTGTCGGCCAATGCCTTGCTGACACTTATCTGCGTGGTGTCGGGCGTCAATATCTGAACGTCGCCTGAGGTATTGAAGTCAAAGTAGTTGAGTGCAATGGGATCGAGAAGTACTCCGCCAGATACCTTTTCCTTGGTATCGTCGGTAGCCATCTGACGGCTATCCATCGAGTCGAGGTCATCAGAACATGCTGTGAAAGCGAATGTGAAAATGGCTGCGGTAACGATGTTCATGAACATCTGGTTTACCTGAGAATTGTTAGTCTTCATAATGAGTAATTTTTTAAGTTGTTAGACATTCGTTGTTTGTTCTCTCTGGTGCAAAGATATATGGTTTTTCGGCAGGTGGCTCTTTTTCTTGCGTTTTTCTTTTTCAATTGTATGGACATACACCGATTTTATGGACAAAACGAGGAAAAGGCTTCATTTTTTGTCCAGACACATACGAAAAACGGCCTCATTTTATTGTTTGCGACTTCTATTTTTAGAAGACAATTATCTTTTTCGTTTTTTTATTTGGTTTTTTCGAAGAAAAATAATATCTTTGCAGACAAAATCTTAAAAGTAAAGAAACTACTTATTTCTGGCATGAAACAAATGCGCAAGATATCACTACTGACGTTTTCATGTATCGTGAGCGTATGGACGTTGTTGGCTTACAACATACCGTTCTTTAACTATGTGGTTCAGAACAGCAATGAAAGCATGGGTGGTAAGCTATTTCTGCTGGCGTCAACGTGTATCATCATGTTGGCGTTCAACTTTCTGCTGACATATCTGGCGATATGGGGATTGAGGATAGTAGGACGCATTTTGCTGGCCATCTTTTCAATTATCAATGCGACAGCTGTCTACTTCATCATTACCTATAGCGTGATGATCAACGCGACGACGATTGAGAATGTGTTCAATACCAGATACTCAGAGGCATCCGGATTCTTCAGCTGGGGACTGTGGCTGTTCATACTGGTCTTAGGTGTGCTGCCAGCACTGTTTTGTCTGCTGCAACCTGTTATCATCGGCAAGGCTAAGAAACTGGGCATCTATTGCGGCGGTGCGTTGGCCGTTATCCTTGCAATAGGCGCCATGAACATCAACCAGACGCTGTTTATCACTCAGCACGACACAGAATTGGGCGGACTGATACAGCCGTGGTCATACGTGGCGAATACGTGTCGCGTCATCAGCTTCCAACACGATGAGCAGGCTGAGGAGATAAAGTTGCCCGACGCCACCATAGCAGACCAAGAGAAGGCCGTCGTGGTGCTCGTCATTGGTGAATCGGCACGTAAAGCCAACTTCCAGCTCTACGGCTATACACGCGATACCAATCCGCTGTTGTCAAAGCAGCAAGGACTGAAGGTGTACGAGGCGACCGCATGTGCCACATACACCACAGCTGGCACGAAAGCCATTCTGGAGCCACAGAACAGCGATGAACTCTACGAACTGCTGCCCAACTATGCGTTCAGGACAGGCGTCGACGTATCGTGGCGTACGTCCAACTGGGGTGAGCCGCCGATACACATCGACGAATATATCACAGATGATGACCTGGCCGAACATTATCCTGACGTGAATAAGGACTATGACGGCATACTCTTTACGGGACTGCGAGAGCGTATTGAGTCGAGCAAGAAAGACAAGGTGTTCATCATCCTGCACACCAGCACCAGCCACGGACCGAAATATGCGGATAAATATCCCAAGGAATTTGAGACATACAAGCCTGTGGCCAATAGCGTAGAAGAGGGCGAGAAGCACATTGACCAGCTGATTAATGCGTACGACAACACCATACGCTACACAGACTTCCTGGTGGACAGTCTCATCAACACGTTGCGTTCGATGACAGATTGGAAGAGTGCGATGATTTTCATTTCAGACCACGGCGAGTCGCTGGGTGAGAAGGGAATGTTCATGCATGGTCTTCCCATGAAACTGGCGCCGAAAGTGCAATACGAGATACCATTCCTGGTATGGACATCGGACGGTTTCAGGCGCTACAAGTCAGCAGACGAATTGCCTGCCGTACTGGAACAGCACTACATCTTCCATTCCGTGCTCAACTTGCTGTCCATTCAGTCGCCAGCATACAACAAAGACTTTGATATTTTTGAACAACATAACCTCGAATGAATATGAAGACAAAAAAACTGATACACGTTGCCGTTGCTACGGGATGCACCATGATGACGCTGTCTTGTGCCCAGCAGACACAGACGGCCAAGGCGGAGATGACCACCGTAGGCAACCCTTACCTGCCGTTGTGGGAGCACATTCCCGACGGAGAGCCCTACGTGTTTGAAGACCCCGATCAACCTGGTAAGCAACGCGTATATATATATGGTTCGCACGACAACATCAAGACCGACTATTGCGGACGCGACCAAGTGGTATGGTCGGCATCGGTAGACAGTCTGAATAACTGGCGATACGACGGCGTTATCCTTGTTGTAGATAAAAACGGCAAGGGAGAGCGCTTCGATTCGGCAGGCACGGCCGATGTCTTGTTTGCACCCGATGTGACGCTGGTGACTGATGCTAACGGCAAGAAGACATATTATCTGTTTCCAAACGACCAAGCCGGTGGACGCAACTCGCTGATAGCCAAGAGCGACCGTCCTGACGGTCCGTTCGAGGTATGCAACTGGAACGCAGACGATCCGAATAAAGTGGATGGTGTCTATGCCTTTGACCCTGCCGTATTCGTCGATGACGACGGGCGGGTGTATGGCTATTGGGGCTTTGAGCGTTCGTATGCAGCAGAGATAGACCCCACCACGATGTGTACCGTAAAGCCAGGCACAAAGATTGTCGAGGACATGGTATCAGGACGCTACCAGCCAGGCAAGTTCCGCTTCTTCGAGGCCTCCAGCATCCGTAAAATCAAGGATAAGTATGTCTTCATCTATAGCCGCTGGACTGAGCCTGGCGAGTTTGGATTGCCAGACACCAACTATACCCTAGCCTATGCCTACAGCGACCATCCGCTGGGTCCTTGGACATACGGCGGAACCATTATCGACGGACGAGGACGTGAAATCGACGAAAAGGGCGACACCATTGCATCAGGTGTGGTATCGGGCAACACCCACGGCTCTATTTGTGAGATAAAAGGCCAGTGGTACGTGTTCTACCATCGTCAGGCAGGTCTCGACGAGTATGCCCGTCAAGCTATGGTGGCACCTATCGAGGTTAAAGTGCAGGAGGGTGCAGGCGGTAAAGTGGAAATCAGCGAGGGGGAATACAACTCTGAAGGTTTCGCACTTGACGGTCTGAATCCGCTGGAGCGCCATTCGGCAGGTATCGCATGCTGGATAACAGGTCCAAGGGTGGCTGACCACGAGTGGCCCAAGCACATATATAACGGTTCATACGTAGAGACATCGTATGGTACGGAGAGCAATTTCGAGGCACCCTACGACATCAAAAACAATACCAACCGCATTGTGAACAATACCGATGGTTCAATTGTGGGATACAAATACTTCAACTTCAGCCTGCTTAACGGCAAGACGCGCTTGTCGCTGCGCCTGATACCAGAAGGTATCAATGGCACCATAACCATCATGGCCGATCGTCCGTGGACGTCGCAAGGCGGCAAGCTGATTGGCACTATCGGACTAAAGGCCGACATGCCGCAGGAGTCCACAGAGATGAGTGTCGACCTGCCTGCTCTAGCAGACTTTACAGGTAAACATGCGCTCTTCTTCACATTTGCATCGGACACCAAAGAAAAGTCCCTCTGCAAACTTGAAGACTTTGTGTTTGAATAATAAAAACGTTGCTTCCAAAATGCTACAACTGCCTAAAATCATAAGAAGAGTCTTATCAGTACGCATCAGTTTGCTGGTAGTGTCGGCTATGGCGATTTTGCTCATGGCTTCTATGGTTGTGATGCTGTATTACTCGCGAAAGGCAGTGAAGGAGGAGGCGACGCAGAAAGCACAACAAACACTGGATTGTACCATCTATACCATCGACAATATTCTGCTGAGCGTAGAGCAGACCACAGGAAACATTTTCTGGAGCATGATGACGCAACTGAACAATCAAGACATGATGTTCACCTATGCCCGTAAATTGGTGGAAACGAATCCATACGTGGCAGGATGCGCCATAGCCTACAATCCAGACTACACCAAAGACGGAAAGCCATTCATGGCCTACATGCATCGTGCAGACAGTGCTGGTGTGGCCTATGCTGCCCCTGAGATAGTATCCGACGATAAGTTTGCCGACTCACCTTATACGGAACAGATATGGTATACCGAACCCATGAAGACGGGCAAGGCCAGATGGCTGAATCCACTGAAAGGCATGGAAAGCGAAGAGGCACCCATCATCACTTTCAGCCTACCTATATCGTCTGGCACAGATCAGAAGCCTGTTGGTGTAATAGGGGTCGACGTGTCACTCAGCCTGCTTTCGGAAATCGTCGCCAAGAGTAAGCCGTCGAAGAACTCGTACTGTACACTGATAGACAACGAAGGCACATTCATCGTACACCCCATCAGCAATAAATTGATGAATAAAGCGGTGCAGATGGTGAAAGAAGAGTCGGCCAAAGAAGCTGCAGAAACCGTGATGTCTGGCAAGACAGGTTACAAGTCGTTCAATATGGACGGCAACGACTTCTACGTATTCTACAAACCCTTTAAGCGCATTGCGGTACCTGGCCGTACTGCAGAAGACCTCGGATGGAACGCAAGCATCATATATCCTGAAGACGATATCTTTGGCGACTATAACGACCTTTCGTACTACGTACTGGTCATTGCAATCATTGGGCTGTTGCTGTCGTTCGTCATCAGTACGTCAGTCATCCATTGGCAATTGAAACCATTGCTGATGTTGACAGAGCAGGCACAGCGCATAGCCAAAGAAAAAATGGACGAGACCATTCCCGATAGTCAGCGCATAGACGAAATTGGACGACTGCAGGACAACTTCAAACAGATGCAGCATTCGCTGGCAGCCAATATCTGTGAGCTGGAACACTTGACAACCGAGTTGAAGGAACACGGTAAGGAACTGAATGCTGCCTACAAGCAGGCGCAGAAGGCCGACCGCATGAAGACGGCATTCCTGCACAACATGACAAACCAGATGATTGAACCAGCGGAAAGTATTAACAAAGATGTGGAAGTGCTATGCGATTTCAGTCAGAAGAGGACACATCAGGACACTATCCATTTGACTGACAATATTCAGCAAAACGGAAACACCATTGCCGAACTGCTGAAGAACCTGATTAACATATCGGACGAAGACATCAGAAAGGAGGCCACAGATGCTTAACAGAATACGCAAATCGTTCTCGACAAAACTCAGCATCGGCATCCTGCTGATGGCGATAACAATCTTCGTGGTGTCGCTGGGTGTACTGTTCACGCAATCGCGTCACTTCATACGTTCAGAGGCCATAGGACGTGCCAATGCCGTGCTGAATACCACCATGCAGCGTCTTTCACGCAACCTCATGACCATCGAGAATGCTACCAATGCCTATACATGGATGATTGAGCAGTCGTTCGAACCTGAAAAGATACTGGGATATACCAATATGATTGTCAGGCTGAATCCGCACATCGACGGATGCTCTATCAGCGCCGAGCCTGACATGTTCAAAAAATACGGCAAGCACTTCTCAGCATACACCGTCAGGGAAACGGACACCATCAGAACCGTTATCGAAGAGCCATACGACTACTTCAACAAAATATGGTACAAGAGTCCTCGCAACCTTAATGCAGGTTGCTGGGAGGTCTACACTGACGAAGTAGACTCGCTGGAGCTGACATTGGACGGTATGATAGCCTCGTACGGCAAACCGTTGTACAGCGCCGACAGCAGCATTGTGGGCATCATATCAACCGATCTCTCCTTCTTACGGCTGTCAAAAGTTATGTCGGAGGTTAAGCCCTACCCCAACTCGTACTTCATGATGATTAACGAAGACGGACGATTCTTCATCCATCCGGACTCGACAAAACTATTTACGCAGACTATTTTCAGCAATATAGGAGAACAAGTACATCGGCAAATAGACGTCATAGCTCTGGGACACGAGATGACATCAGGAAAGAAGGGACATATGCTTGCCCACATAGACAACCAACCATGTCTAGTCTGCTACCAACCAGTGGCAGGCACCAAATGGAGTCTGGCCATCGTGTGTCCAGACAGCGATGTATTGGCTGGCTACAACAGACTGACGTATATCGTGGTACCACTGCTTGCCATCGGACTCATCATTATCATCCTATTGTGCCATAGAGCAGTCACCCACACCATCCGTCCACTGAACCAGTTGCTGGACAAGACACAAGCGATAGCCTCCGGCAATATGGAAATACACATCAGCAAGAGCCAGCGCGAGGATGTCATAGGACAGCTACAAAACAGCTTTGCCGCCATGTTACAGTCGCTGAACTTCCACATGGGTAGCGTTCGCTTTACCACAGAACAAACCCGTTTGCAAAATGAGGAACTGGAGAAAGCCACAAACATGGCCAAGGAAGCCGACAAGCAGAAGACCATTTTCATACAAAACGTGAGTCACCAGATTCGTACACCGCTAAATATCATCATGGGATTTGCGCAAGTACTCAGTGACATCAGCAATGAAGGCCTCTCTGATGAAGAAATGAAGAGCATTACTGCCATGATGGACCACAACTCGAAACTACTCAACCGTATGCTCCTTATGCTCTTTGACAGTTCGGATACAGGTCTAACGGAAGAACTGAATGCACAGAAAAGTGATATGGTACAATGCAATGACGTTGCACACGAAGCGATTGCATACACCAATTTGCACTACCCCAAAATGAAAGTTAACTTTGAGAGCGATGTCGATGATAACTTCTGCATACAGGCCAGCCAGCTCTATCTGATGCGAGCCTTACGTGAATTGCTTTATAATTCCGCCAAGTATTCGGACGGAGAAAACATCAAGTTGCAAATCAAGCGAACTGACAATATGATTCGTTTTGTGGTTGAGGATACAGGAAAGAGCATCACAGAGGCAGACAGCGATACTATCTTCAAGTTCTTTGTGAAAGTCGATGACCTGACAGAAGGACTTGGATTGGGCTTGCCTTTGGCAAAACGGCATGCGCAGAACTTAGGAGGCGACCTGATACTGGATACCGACTACCAAGAAGGCTGCCGATTCATTATCGAAATTCCCTGTTGAGATTTCTCCTTATTGATATATTTCCTCCAGTTTCTCGACTAAACTTGAGCCTCGTAAGTCAAGCGCTACGATGCGACCTTGCGGGTCGACAAGGATGTTTGCAGGAATACTGGTGACACCAAAAACGACAGCACCAAGACTCTTCCAACCTTTCAGGTCACTTAATTGAGGCCAAGCCATTTTGAGGCGCTTGACGGCCGACAACCAAGCATCTTTCTTCTCGTCAAAAGATATGCCAACGACCTCAAAGCCTTTGCCGTGATATTTCTCATAGCAGCTGATAACATTGGGAAGTTCTCTCAGGCATGGACCACACCATGAAGCCCAGAAGTCAATCAACACATAGTTACCATTACCACACCACTCACCGAGTTGATGTTCCTTGCCGTCTGCATCAGACATCGAGAAGTTGGTTACCTGTGTACCAATAGCACGATTGCCCTTGGCCATATGATCTACCTGAGCCTTAACATCCGCCAACTGTGCATGTGCCGTCAGAGAGAAGACTGCAAAAAGCATGATTGATATAATTTTCTTCATAATCCAAAATTTGCGTGCAAAAGTAATCATTTTATTTCAGAAACACAAATATATTATTTAATTAATGTTTGTGCGCGTGTAAAATTGACATAAACATGCATAAAAATTACACATTAAAAATTTTTATGCAAAGATGCTTGGTAGTTTGCTAAAATCTTCGTACCTTTGCAGCCCAGAATGCAATCAACATACACAGCAAACGATATGACAAAACAATTGAAAAAGGTGCTGGTTTTAGGTTCAGGCGCCTTGAAAATCGGACAAGCTGGTGAGTTTGACTATTCTGGCTCCCAGGCACTTAAAG
>JAEEGL010302712.1_pt1 | contig 10602 bp, 1 predicted proteins | sample 9134231 | NCBI WGS metagenome assembly JAEEGL01 (sample SAMN16246548, study PRJNA631951) | gut metagenome | biome: gut microbiome; feature: rumen; material: fiber-attached | host: Bos | place: Iran: Karaj | collected 2018-10 | reverse complement strand
TAATAAATAAAATAAAATAAAACATAAAATATAAAATATTTATCTTAAAAAATTTTTATTCATTTGATTTATAAATTTACTAAATAAAGAAAAAATAGCATTCTTTTTTATAAATACACTTAAAAATTCTTTAATTAAAAATAAAAACATGAAACATATGAAATATCTAGCCTTAATTTTACTTATTATTCATATTGTTGTATCCTTTGAACAATGTCCAGACAATATGAATCAAATCAGTTTAACTAATTTGAAAAGATTTTCAAAGGATGAAGTCATTACTTATTATTCAGGAGAAAAAGTTCAAGTTTCTTCAATGGAGATCCATTTAGAAACTGAAGAAAAGCAAAATTATTTCTCCATAATTTTAACAAACGATTTAGATAAGCCTGTAACAAAAATAAAAAAATCGCTTGTAATTGAATTTATTAAAGATAGAAAAAAAGGCAGTTTTTTCTATATAAAAAAATGCTTAGAAGAAAATGAAAATGATATATGTCCAAAAAAGGAAATTCCAATCCAAATAAAAAGTTTAGAAGACTCAAAAGTTAATAAAGCTAAATATGATATATTCTTTAAAGAAAATGGATTTAAAATTTATTCAAAAAATGAACTTATTCATGAAGAGGAGTTTGATTTCCAAAAAAATGTCGGAGAAACGTCGTATTTCGAAATTAAAACTGAAACAAACTACCAAAATTTATCAGGCAAAAATTTTGCAATATGCTATATTCCAGATATTCCAGATATAAAAAAAGTTTTTAGAAATTTACAAGAGGGTGGAAACGGAGATGAAGGAGGTGAATTTGACTATTTAGAAATTGATGACTCTTGCCTAAAAACGACTCCTAATTATTTAAGAGAAGGTAATGTAGAAATTATTCCTTCAGTAAAATTAAATCTAAAAGATAAAAATGGAAAGTTCCCCTCAAGTTACCCAGTGGAAGATTTAGAAAAACTGGTTAATTTAGAACATAGCCAAGGTGCGGTTGTAACATGGCAGGCAGCAATTAATTGTGAAAATTTATTAGTTATTAATTTACAGACAGATTTTCCAGGAGAAATATATTTAACTTCTAAATACTTTAAAAATATTGATTTTGATAAATATATTATCAAAATTAATAATATGAAATTAAATACAAAAAACACTATGGTTGAAATGGAGCCAGTTATTGGAGGTAATTTAACTTTAAAAATATATCCAAGAAGCAAATATGGCTCACCTTTAACTTATATGGCTCAATCTGACATTGAACTAGTCAAAGTAAAAGCAAAATTACCAGATAATTCTGTTATTGATGTTAAAGAAGGGGTATTTAACCAAGATGAAAAAGCTATTATATTTAATAAAAAATTTAACACTACTGGAGAAATATCAATTACAATTGAATATAATAATTCAGATATTTCTTGCTCTAATTGTAAAGCTAATGTTACTTTTGAAGATATAGATTTCAAAATTAGTGATATTCAGTATTCAAAAACACTAGAACTTGGTCAAGTTTCAAATTTGACAATTATGCCAAAAGATAAATATGATATAACTATACCAATAAAAGAAATATTTGATAAATTGGATATAAAATGTGTTTTTGATAATAAAGAACTTAATATTGTTTCAAAATTAGATGAAAAAAATAATAAAATTATATTAACTTATGATGACAAACTTACTAAGTCTGGAAATGTAAATTGGATTATTACTTATAATGGCGTATCTATTGAATTTACTGTTATACTTAGTGGAGAAGCTGTAATTGATAATAGTAAATTTTATCTTTGGATTAATTCAACTGAAAAAGAAATAGAAGAAAACAATACAGAAATTGAAGTAGATGTAGATTCAGATTTTCAAATAGTTATAAAATTATGTGATGTGTTTGAAAATTTTGTGGGAAATATAGACTCAGCAGATTTAAAAGAGGCTCAAATGTATGGAAATGATATGACTCCAATAGACTTTAATATAACAAGAATAGAAAATGAATTTTATTTATCAATTCCAGATGATAATATAGAAGACTTTAAATATTTAGTGTCAGGGGACAATTATGAAATTAAATTACAATTAATTAAAGAAGGAAATATCGCATACTTTTATTTTCCAATATATTTAGCATCTTCAAGAGATGATGAAGGTTATGGAAATGGCCTATATGATGTGAATCATTTTACTGTTGAGCCAAATGAAAAGATTAAAATGAATGCAGGGGAAAACTATACATTTTATCTAAATTTAAGAACAGAAAAGGATTTATTATATCATAGAGAATTAGATATAAATGAACATTTAAAATATAATTTAGCTATTGAAGATCCAAGTTTTAATTTAACTGCATATAATCAAAATCAATTAGGAATATATAAAATTGTAATATTTAGTACAAAAGCAACAGAAAATAAATTAGCTTTAATATTTGATAATATTGAACTTAAAAAAAAAGTAGAAATAACGATTCAATCAAATCCAGTTCCTAATCCAGAACTTTGTGAAATTATAAATAAAACAGAAATTATCGATGAAGACCTTGACCCAATAATTATATCAGTAATATTAAGAGATACTTATAATAATGAATTTATTAATAGAAAAGATGTATTATATAAAAAAAATTTATTTATGATAGTTGGAGATGAAAAACCAGAACAAACAATTGAATTAGATTCAGATTATAAAACTTATGTTCTAAAATATGTTCCTGAAAATAAAAAAGAATCATTAAATATAACTGTTGTATTCAATGATTCAAATATTTTACTTCCTATAGAAACCAATATAATTGTTAAATTAAACATTAAAACATATTGTGAACCTGAAGAATTAGTTGTTAATATAGGATATAAACCTGGAAGAGTTTTTTTATACAGATTTAGCAAAAACATTTCTTTAACTGGTCAATTAGAAGAAAATATTGAAACAAAAGGTATGGAAACTGTTGCTGATTTTATTTTATATATAAGAGATAAATATTTTGAAAGGGGAGAAAATAATACAAAAATTGTATGGTATCAGGGTTATTTTGGTATAGTATATTATATATTTCAGATAGGTTCAGAATTGAAAGGGGATAGTTTTATTTATGATGAAACTTTAAAAGATATTATAAGAGAAAGAAATGATTTTACAGCTAAAGATTTTTATTATTCGTTAATTGAAAATAATAAAAATAAGACAGATAATATAGCTTTTATTAAAATTGATTTTAATGAAAATGGAGAAATTAGAAATATATATTTTCCCAGAAGTGATAAATTTTCTTTAGATAATATGGATATAATTAATGAAATAAAAAATTTAGTTATTCCAAAAATTTCATCTGAATTGTTTTCGGATGATATATTCGCTGAATTAGATGAAATGTTAAAAGAACAAGAAGATGAAGATAAAAACATCACTAACAATGACTCTATTATATTCAGAAGACTTTCTGAAGCGACTAAAAAAAGACAAAAAAAATCAAAAAAGGAAATAAAAAAAATAAAAAAAATAACTTATAATGTAACTAGAAATTTACAAGAAAACGAAAATGAAACTCTAATAATGGAACAAGAATTACTTCCAAATAAACAAGATATAAATATTGATTTAAGACAAATAAATAAATCCAAGGATGATAATTCAAGTGAATTAATATCATTAAGTCTTCAAAATGTTTATAGTGAAAAAGCAAAATTATTAGGTAGTTTAGATAATAAAACAGTATATACAAATGTAAGTAATGATGGTATGGTAAATTCTATTAAAACAATAGAAACTGCTAAATTAGTCAATAAATCTTATGATGCATATCAAAATGAATATATTTATGGTAATTTTTATACTGAAGATAGTTTATTTAAAAAGGAAGAATATGAATTTGAGGAAGTAAATGATTCAGTTATAAAGGGAGATTTTGGTTTCAAAAAAATGGATATTAGTAATATTCATTCAATTGAGCTTTTAAGTGATTTTATGGATGAAAACGGAACAATAATAGAATATTTTAGTGATGTAGAATATAATGAATATAATGAAAGTATTTATGAAGATTATTTAATAACTAAAATGGGAGGGGAATATTTAAAAAATATTAATGCAACGAATCATACAATTATAAGTATAGAAGAAAGGATAATAAGTGAAACAGCTAATTCATCAATTTTAAGACGATTAGGAGGTGAAGATACAGCTCCTTATTATGGGCAAAAATTGATTAATAATTTACAATATACATTCAACCAAACAATATTAGGATTATCAATAACAAAATATATAGAAACAACTTTTTTTCCTAGTAATGGTAAGACTCTTATTGAAACTAAATTTACTTTGGGTTCTTATGTATTTACTTTGCATTCGGATGAAGTATTTTCAAATAATCATATTATAATAAAAAACCAAAATTGTTTAGGCAATGATTTAATTAATTTAATTGAAGGTAAAATAATGATATGGAAATTTTCTAGTGATGATCCTAAGTTAAAAATAAATTCATATTATGATGAAATTTCTTCGATTTTAAAAGTAGAAGATTTTTCATATGTTTTCGATGATTTTACCGAATTTTCAAAAAATTTAAGTTCATATTTTGATACATATAATTTAATATATGATAAAATTATTGAAATGGAAAAAAATTATACAAGTCATATAAATGAACTTAATAATGGTAATTATAATTATTTAACTAATATAAGACAATCAATAAAAGAAAAATATACTAATTATAGTAATGCAATGCTTAATCAAGCTGAATCATTTAAAGAGCAATTTTTATCTTTTACCAAAAATATTAAAAATTCTCTAAATAATTTAGAAAAAATAGAAGATTCTCAAATGTTAAATGATTTAATAAATGCAATTAATGATTGTAAAAATATTTTCACTAATTATTATTCAAATTTAAATAGTAAAATAGATAATGAAATCAGAGCTTTTCTTAAGAATATTAATCCAAGTCAATCAAATAGAGAGGATGCTTATAAAAAATCTTTAAATAAACTTATAAATATTATTACTGATAATAATAATAATCTATATTTCTTCAATAAAAATTTGAGATTTATACTAACAATACAAAGTTTAACAATTTATAAAGCTAATATTGCATCTAAACTTGAATCACAAATAAAAGAAGATTATGAATCTCAAAATTCTAATAATGAAATAAAAACAAAATTAGAATCTTTTAATAATGAAATAGAATCAGAAGCAAATGAATTTATTGAATTTGTAAATAATAAATCAACCGAAATTGATTATTATGACCAAATTAAATTATATATAGATAATTTTAACTATATAGAATCTGGAATAAATAAAACATTATTTGAATTATATAATGATATAATTAATACTGTTTATGATAAAATATCTTTTATTCAACCGGAATATTTAGATAAAAATAGTATTTTAACAAAAACAAAGAAAGAATTATTTGATATAGCGAAAAATATTCTTAGTAAAAATTTAGATAATTCAGATGAAATGACAGATAAAGAAATATCAAATTATAAAAATGAAATGAACTTATTATTAAAAAATTATAATAATACTTTATATAAATATTTATCAGAAAGTATATTTACTGAAATATTAAAAAATATTTCTATTACTAAAGATGATTTTAATTTAGATAAAATTGAAAATAATTTTAAATTAATAACAGAAGAATATAATAAAACCTATTATTCAAAAAATCATTCTTCATTTTTGGAAAATCCGAACGAAATAACTGATGACTTAAATAATTTTCCTATTGAATATTTAAAAAATTTTATTCAATACTCTAAAGGTAATATAAATAATTGGCTTTATTCCGTTTTAGAGAATTTATATGAGTTGACTCAACAATACATAATAAATATGATTTCAAGCCATAAAAATTATATTTTATCACATTTAAATAATAATAGTATTTTATATACTATAGAAGGAGAACAAGAAATATTTGATAATATGTTTGAATCATATAAAAATTTAGCAAATAATATTTTTGAAGAAAAGCCATCTCATTTAAAATATATATGGGAAGACTATGAAAATTTTTATTTAACAGAAGATATTTATAGTAATCCCTTATTAACAATATTATCAAATTATGAAACTTTCAAAGATAAATTTATATATGAAGTTGAAAATTATTTTAGTGTAGAAAATAATTCTTGGAAAGAGCCAAATTCTACAGAAAAGGAAAAATTTGAATATAATTTATATACAAGTATTCTTAATCGTAAAATATTTTATTCAAATTATTTTCTCTCTAATATGAAAAATGTATTTGATTCAATAAATGAAAAAGATTTTGAAGATTTTATATTTTCTGAACCTGATTTAGATTATATTAAAGAAGATTATAATTATAATAAAAGTTTTTATGAAATGAAAGATGAAATGTCAGAATATTATACCAATTATTCCCAAATTGTATATGAAATATTATATAATAAATTCGAATATTTAACAAAAACTTATAATAATAAAAATTATAGTAAATTGGCGGAAGATGTAAATAATCTTTATCGAGGGAATATTGAAGATTTCAACCTGTATTTACAAAATTATTTGAATAATACAAATTCATCAATTTATTATTATATAGAAGAATATAATAAAACTTTATTTAGCCTTATATCAGGATATGCTTATCATTTTGATAACTTTATAGATATTAAAAAAATATTTCTGGAGTTGATATCTAAAGTTTTAAATAAATCTAATGATATAAATGAGCAATTTAATATTATATACAATAACCATGAATATTATGTAAATTTTTGTGCTTATATCAAAACTAATATATCTAATATAATAAATGAAAGAAAACAATATTTTTTAAATATGGTTGAAGAGAAAAATATTGAGTTTTCAGTATTTAATGAAAAGGTTAATTTGTCTGACTGTATCAAAAATAAACTAAATGAAGATGATATTAAAAATGGTATAAATGATATTAATAATATAGAAGTAAATGAAGTATTATATTATATAGTAAAAATTGAAAGAAAAATTATTGATTTGAATAATTATGCAAGAAAATTATTTGAAAATGTAACAAACAATTTTTTGACATATTTTGAAACTCATAGAAATGCCACTGATACAGACCTAAGAAAAAAGAATTCTGTAAAATGTGGCGATTGTTGTGAATTTTGGGGTCAAGTATTAAGTGATATAAAATTAATCGATCAAAATAATTATTTAAATTATTTGAGATATATTTCAAGAAAAGCTTATTCTCAAATAGCTTGTATGGTTGATGGAAAAATTGATTATCAAAATTGTATTTATAATGAAGAAGATCTTATCGAAGTTAAATATGAAAATATAACTGAAAAGTACATAGAATGTCAAAATAAAGATTTACTTAATCGAAATAAAGTAGTTTATTTTACTTCAAAAACTGATTTTGAACCGATTAATCCAAAAATTAATAATATTATGGGTAAATTGGATAAATATTATACTTTTCAAGAAATAATAACTGATTACATTTATGATAGATATAAATTAAATAATTTTAAAATAAATAATTTAGATATAGATAAAAATGAATTAGAAAATGAAATAAGTAGAGAATTTAACATTATAAAAAGAGATTATATATCAATATTAAAAAATGAATTATTTAATAATTTTGAAAATATATATAATGATTATATTTATAACCAATTATATAAAAGATCTGATAATATTCATTATTTATTTAACTATTATAAATTATCTTATTATGATGAATATTTCCTTTATTATAAAAATGAAAAAAATTTTTACGAAAATATTATGAACAAAATGTTTGAGAATTCTATAAATATATCTTCTTCTCTTTATAATAATTTATCTAATTTATATAATTCATTTGAAGATGATTATAAAAAATATAAAAAAGATATATTTCAAAGAAGAAAATCTTATTTAAATAATTATTATGATAAAGAATTTACAAATAAAATAATTAACCAATATAAAAATGGTTTAATGAAAGAATATTTTATTAAAGAAATAAAAATACCTTATTTAAATGATTCTTATGACGATATTAATAATGATTATGAATTTAATGATAAAATAAAAAATAAAATAGAGGAAATAATCTCCGAAAATTATTTAAAAGGTTCTATTCCTTATGGGTTTGATGTTGAAGAGGAAGAGGAAGAGGAAGATGAAGATTCTTCAACTTCAAATGAAGAAGAAAATAATGCAGATAATTATTATGAAGATCCAAATTCTATTCAATATTCTATTAATAATCTTTTAAAGAATAATTTGAAAATATACCAACAAAATAAAGAAGAAAAAGCCATTTTAGATTCTATAATTAATTATAAGATAAATATGACAAAAATAAATGATTCCAAACTTAATTTTAAAAAATTATATTCATCAAATTATAATGAATATATTGATAGTCTTTTTAAAAGCTCAGATATAGATAGGCTTTATATTCAATTAGAGGAAAGTTTAAACAAATCTTCTATAGAAAATGTAATAATACCTCAATATAACGAAATTTATAAGAATAAATCATTAGATCATTTTAGAGAAGTTTTTAAAAGAGTGCAAATTCAATTAAAAGGAATATCAAATGAAATGCTATCTTTTATTGATGAACTATTAGATGATTTAGATGAATTTGTAAATTATTTAATTGATTATACGATTATTTATAATCTTTCATATGTAAGAAAACCTTGTAGAGGAGATAATTGTAGAGCTAAATTAGATACTAATAATATTAAAGAAGAAATTCTAAAAAATATTAATAATAAACAAGGAAGAAATTTAGAAGAAAATAAATTTATAGAAACAATTATAAATATTGCAAAAAGTGTAAAAAAGGAAAAACATCATACTCGTAATTATAGAAATTTAGATTTTTTATATAACCTTCAAAAAAATTCAGAAAACAACAAAAAAAACACAAAAAGAAAGTTATATGATTCAACAAGTGGAGCAAAAGAAGAAAAAGATGTAATTTCAGCTTTATCAAATTTACAGTTTAATATTGATCAAATAAATGAAAATTTATATCAAAAAAAAGAAGAAATGAAGTTTCTGGTAACTTTATATGTAAATTCTATGAAATTTAATGACCAAACTAAAATATCAAATAAAATAAATACTTTTCTTAATGAAGCTTATTCAAAATTTAGTTCAGAAACATACAAAATAATAAAAGATACTTTAAATAAACAATATGATTTGACGGTAAAATATATCAATAATATTTCAAATAAATTAACTAAAAAATTTAACGAGAATTTGGAATCAATAAATAATGTATATGATTATGTTCATATAGTTAATGAGTTATGCTATGTTAAATTATATACTTATTATAAAGTATTTCTTCTTATAATTTCATCAAAATATGCAACTTTTAAAGAAATTTATTATAAAAATAATTTTAATGTTGTTCCAACTAAATTCGATATTATTAGCAATCCAAATTTATATAATACATTTGCACCAGATCCTTTATATATCAATTTATTTGATGAGGAATTAATCAAGAATAAAGATTTAATTCAAAGAGATATAAAAATAAATTATGAGGCTCTATTAGCTGTTCAGATTACGCTTGAAATAGGTAAACTTAAAGATGATAATGAAGAAGAAGAAGATCCTGATATCATGGATTTGGACGATGATAACGATTTTGATGATGATGATGATGATGATGATGATGATGATGACATGGATGACATGGATGACAAGGATGGCAATAAAGGCGATCAAAAAGATGGTAATATAGGTGCTGATGATGAGAATGTTCCTCAACAAAATCAGAAAAGCCTACTTGATGATATTGAGCCAAAAATTGAAATTGAATTAGATCTTCAAATAAAAAATTGGACAATTTATTTCAAATTAAAGTTAACATTTAAACTTGAATTAAAAAAAAAGGCAGAAATTGGTGAAGAAATAGGTTTTTGTTTTCCAGCTTTTCCCCCTTTTCAACTTAAAGTAGGAATTGGAATGGAACTTGGTTTTACTATTGCGGCGGGGTTGCAATTAACTTTTGGTAGAAGTGAAAAAAAAGGTTTTCAAATGGATTTTGCAATTCTAATGGAATTTGAGTTAAATGCAAAAATTTCAGCCTCTGCAAAGGCAGGATTGTTCCTTGGGGTTTGGAAATTTGAAGCTGGTGTGTATGGAGGACTTGAAGGAGTTATTTTAGAAGCTAAAGCTGGAATTAAATTACACATTCATCCATTCAAAAACGAAAATGAATTTTACAAATATTTTATAATTGATGGATTCTATCTTAGAGCATTTATAGAAGCTAAACTTGAAATTTGGTTTGTTGAATGGAAGGAAACAATAGTTGAAGAAAGATTTGGAAATAAAAAAAGATTATATGAGAAATCCCTTTATATAAAATATAACTTTTATGGTGAAATTCTTGATAAAAAAGAAAAAGATGATGCAAATTTCCTAGATTGGTTGTGATTAATTTCTACTTCTTAAATTAAATATTTTTAAATATTCATGTCTAGCAATTAATGTTTTAAAATTAAATATTATTTCAATATGAAATTATTTTTATATCTTAAATTTATTAACTGAATTAAAATTATTATATAAGTTAAAAAAAATTATAATTTATTTTAAATATT
>JAEEGL016898180.1_pt1 | contig 10603 bp, 7 predicted proteins | sample 9134231 | NCBI WGS metagenome assembly JAEEGL01 (sample SAMN16246548, study PRJNA631951) | gut metagenome | biome: gut microbiome; feature: rumen; material: fiber-attached | host: Bos | place: Iran: Karaj | collected 2018-10 | reverse complement strand
GTATAATTCCATATCGGCATTTTAATTCATAAATTTTTTCAAAGGATTTATTGATTTTATTTTCGTCAATAAGTCCTTTTTTAACGGCAGATTCAATTTCCTGAATTAAGGAATAAATTTCCTTTGTTGTATCCCTGAAAATAAACATATTAACCCCTGCGTTAATTGCTTTTATGCAGGCATCTATTCTTGGCATGCCTTTAATGCCGTTCATTTCCATATCGTCTGTTATAATCAGGCCGTTAAAGCCGATTTTATCAGTTAAAATTTCCTTTATAATTCGTCTTGAAACCGAAGCGGGAGTATTTGTATTATCTATGGACGGGTATAAAACGTGTGCGACCATAATAGCGGGCAAACCCGATTTTATAACTTCCTCAAACGGTCTTATATGAACATTATACAGTTCTTCTTCGGGTAAATTTATTACGGGCAGAGTTTTATGAGAATCCTCACCCGAAGCCCCATGACCTGGGAAATGCTTGCCAACGGTTATTATATTATATTTTTCATATTCTTTAACAACAACTTTCCCGGCCGCTATTACTTCATCGGGGTTTGAAGAGAACGCTCTTTCCCCTATAATTGGGTTATCTTCATTTGTATTTACGTCTAATACAGGCGCAAAATTCATATTTATCCCGTAACTTTTTAATTCAAGCGCTATTTCTTTTGTCTGGTTTTGCAGATAGGAAAGTCCCATATTATAAGCGGGTTTTGCACTTAAATATTTTTTACCGCCATGGATTTTTTCGGTTCTTTCAACCCTTCCGCCCTCCTGGTCGATACTGAAAAACGCAGGAATTGAAGCATTATAAGCAATATCGGATATTAAACTTCTGAATTGCTTTTCGCTGTCTATGTTGTGCGTAAAGAAAATGACACCGCCAAGCCCGTTTTCAAGCATTTCAAGAAAATAGTTATTTGAAGCAAAGTTCTTACCGTTAAATCCGGTTATGAACATTTGCAAAATTTTCTGCTTCAAACTTAAATTATTTAAATCCATTTTTATCTCTTTATTTTGTATATACGAAATTCGGAGGGCTCAAGTTTATCAATTTCAATGGTTTTGACGTTAGGTGCGCTGTAATGGGCAACAAAATCCTTTTCCTTTTCGTCATAGACGTATTCGAGTGCAAGTTCAAAATCACCTGGGATTTCTACTTTCTTCTTTTCAATTGCCTTGTTTGTTTTTATAGTGTATTCCATTATGCCTTCTGCGTTTTGTTTTAATATCTTTTCGTTTGAAGGCAGATAGTTTGCGGCAATAACAAAGCACTCTTTGACGGTTTCCTTTGAAATCATCCAGCTGATAAACCCGTTTTTATTTTGATTTATAACCTGCGCTTCGCCATCAACCGTAAGTTCATCATTTAAGGCTAATCTTCTTATGGCTTCAAATCTGTTATAAAAATCCTCATCATCATTTCTTATTAAGGAAACTTCTTCCTGTATAGTCGCTTCAATACCGTCTTTTGAAAAGGATTCATCACCGTCAACGTACATAACAGGTCTTTGGGCAAGTTTACCGCCCGGCAAAAACTTGAATTTAAACCATTTAAACAGTGCTTCATCTCTGTCCATCAAACCCAAATATCTGTTTACGGTTCTGAAATCACCGTCCTGGTTGTTGTACGTCTTAAGCACAGACAGCAAAGAATTTTGAGAAAGGTTTGAATTATAATCCTGCAATTCTCTGTTGTCGTTTATAACCTCAACGGGAGTTTTTTCATAATCCGTCTTTGTATCGTTGCCCCAGAGAATATCAAACTTCATATCCTGATGATATTCTTTATAGTAGGAATTCCAAAGTCTGTATTCAGCCATAGAAGCAAAATACGGGATTTTCTGTTTAAAGGTTTCGTTTATTTTGGTCAAAAGTATTCTCGGTGCACGATAACTTATGGGTTTTAAGTTCTTTTCACTCATTTCATCAACAATAAAGTCGGTATGAGAAATTCTGAATCCGTCAAAGTTGTAGTCATTTTGAAGTTGAACAAGGTAATTAATATAGAAATCAATTACGGGCATGTTATATTCGCCGTTTTCAAGATATACAAAGTACAGAGGAGTCTGGCAATCGGATTCCGCAAACTCCGATACATCGTGTCCTTTGTCGTTAAAGTGCTTAAATACGGGGTAATCGCCCGCTTCTGACATCTTTTCAAATACTGGAATGCCGCTTGAACACCAGGCACCGTCGGGCAGAGTCCATAAACCGTCTTCAATGAGGGCATTAATTATCTCGCCGCGTTTTGTAATATCCTTATCACATTTGATTTTATTGGGCTTTACCTCTTCGATATCCGAAACGATTTTTACAACCCGTTTTTGAAGTTTTACCTGTTCTTCACGTTTTGTCATATAATCGGAGAGTTCTTTGCGTTTCTGCTCCAATTCCTGCGTAAAACGCTTGTAAATAGGCATAAATTCGGGAGTTAAATCAACCGAACCGCTTTTTAATGTAGTTCTGTAGATGTTTTTAACTATGGTAACATCATCTTCATCAAACTCTTTTGAAATTTTTATAGCCGCAAAATCAAGCGCTTTGGATATTTCGCCTGTAAGGAATTTTACGTCTATCCAGCGTGCAATTTCGGGGTGAGCAAGCACGGTTTTTGAAAATCTTCCGTTTTGAGGGAAAACATCATAAATAACGGGGTGTCCAGTTAATTGAGCAAGTGCAATAAATAATTGTATCTGCTCTTTTGCCGATATTTCAAGAGCAAGGAGGTCTTTATCCGCGAGATTTTTGCTTACTTCCTCAGAACCCGCCGTTAAATATGCATTCCCGAAATCTCTCGGGTGGAAAGGCACTAAATATACGGTTGTTGAAAGAATATTTCTTTCAATATTTCCTGCAGGCAGAATGACTATCTGTCTTAACCAATCAATAAACTTTGCGGGAGAACTGTCTGCAGTACCGTCGCCTAAGGCGGCAAGGTTGATAAGTTTTATATCGTGCTGCTCCTGCTTTATCCAGTCAGCATTATCAAAACCGTTTCTTTTAACGGCACTTATTTCATTGTTTTTTATCAACAAATTTCCGTCTTTTAAGGAAGAATTTATCTCCAGTTTCTTTTCAAGACAGAAAATTACTTCAGATGGTGTTAATTCCTGAATGGCTTTCATTTGCGAATACGGCAGATAACCGTATTTCTCAATAAGAGATGAGAGTTCATTTTTTCTTTCCGCTTTTATTGTTTCTTTTGAATACAGTTCTTTTATCTTTAAATATTGCGATTTAAAGATATCCGATTTATTAATTTCCTGTTTTTTAAAGAGAAAATCAAACATAAATTCACCTCTTATCTATCCAAACACACAATTCCCGCCACCATTTAACTATAATATTTTTTTCGGATTAAATCAAGAATGTTAATCTAAAGGTTTAGATTAATTTATAAATCATTCGGTTGATGTTTCACCATGAAAATATATATAAAGTATTAAAAAAGAGGGTAGTATTTTCGTTGGGGAAATATGGAAACAGGGAAAACAATTAAACTCATAAAAAAATGCTTATTATCAGGCGGTATTATTTTATTTTCCGCAATGAATGTTTTTGCTGCCGATAATTCATTATCCGCAATTAACATAGAACAAAACGGAAACAATGATTACAATATAACCGTTAAAGTAGATAAGAAAACCAATATCAAAAAATCCGTTAAAAATAATCAGCTGATATTACTGGTAAACTCCACTCTTCCTTCGGATTCAATGGAAATCATATACGATAATGCTTCCAATTTAAAAAACGTAATTGTTCAAAAGAAAAATAAACACAATACACTTATATCAATAGAAGGCGATTCTGTTGAAAATGCACAGGTTTACACGCAGGAATTATCAACAGGGCTTTTAAAACCCGTTAATGAAAATGTATTTACCGCAAAAGCACTTGTTTCGAGCATAATCGGTATATTACTATTGTTATTTTTGATGTCTGCTTCAAAGCGCAGAAATAATAAATATACGGCTGAAACTGCACAAAAAGCCGTAAAACAAAGAAGAAAGACAAAAGCCAATACTTTGAGAAAGAAAAACCGTGTACAATCGGGCAATATTCCCTCAATAGGATTTAACGTAAACGGAAGTTTCAACTCCGCAAAGATGTATATGAGCATGCCCGCTGATTTGGCATACGATGAAATGTACGAGGAAGAAGAAATCCGTAAAGCCGGTTAATTTCCTGCCTGTTTCTTCTGTTCTCTGATTTTGCGGTATTGTTCAGCCGTAGGCCGCCTTTGAGTGTTTGCCGATGAATTATTATATTGAGAATTATTGCTTAAACCTCTTTCTTCTCTTATTTTACGATACTGTTCGGCAGACGGTCTTCTGTTTTGATTCGAATTTGTATTACCGTAACCACCGGAAGTATTACCGTTTTGACTTGCCTGCTCTCTGTTTTTGCGGATTTGTCCTGCACCTAAACATTTTTGTCCGTCTTTTTGGCAATCAAGTTTTGAATAACTAATTTGTTGTGCTTGAGTTGGCTGTTCCGCAGGTAATTGAACTTGCGGAATATTCACGGGCGATATTTTTATATAGTAATCACTTAAAGGTTTATAGCCCAAATCTGCAGTTAATTTATCCCAATTATTCGGCAATTCTATTTTAACAGTTGCCATACCTCCGCCGGGGACGGTTAAAACTTTGTTCCTGTTTGCATCTCCTGTTACCACAATTGCGGTTTTATTTTGTGTCATTACAGGTACCGTTTCTATAGTATTAATACCTGTCCAAGCAAGCCATTTTGGTATAGCGGTTACCTGTGCACCTTCCTGCTGTGCTATTTTTCTCTTATGCATATCCGTCGAATAATTTTTGTCTTCAAAAGAACTCCCCGGGTTTGCCCAATAATTAGCATAGGCTCTTTCGTCCAACGGTCTGCGTGCGGTTTGAATTAAAGCATTTTCAAGTGAATTTTTATCTTTGTATTTTCTTGCCAAATCCCTTGCAACGTATTCGGTTATAAATATTGTTCTGTATACAAAAGGAGTACCCCCGCCAAGCGCAAACTGTTCCTTTTCAACACAATCCCAAGCCATTAATTCTAAAATTTTATCGGCATCAGATGTTGCAGGGGTTAAATTATTTCCCCAATTCAATGATGAAGCCGCCGTTATGGTACTATCATTTATATTATAGCCTTTTTGAACGTGATACGGCTGCCAGCCTATTCTTGATAAGGCTTCTTCATCTTCCGCCATAGCCCACGAAGAAAGATATCCGAAGGTGCCCATTCTGTTTTTCTTTACGTCATAACCGCCAAGATTTATCATAGCCAAATCAATAAATCTGCCTATTTTTTTGTTGTTTGGTGATGATATTTCGCCCTGCCCCGCATCAATACCGAGTTGTCTTGCAACAGGGCCGTTTATCCAAAGAAACGGAGTCCACGCATGAGTAGAGGATAATGTTTTTCTGAAATCACCGTTCATCATCGCCTTTGTGTACGCAATTAAAACAGGCATGTATTCGGGCGGACAGCCTGATATTACCCCGACAGTTGCGACATTCTGAACGGTTACTTTCCTGTATGACGGCGGAATAGTACCGATTACAGTATTTTTAGAATACGGAGTAAACTTCAAGAACTCATCAATTTTTTCCTGCGTGGGCGGTGTAACGGGCAAGCCGTCCGTCCAACCTTGTGCTTCAAAATATTGCTGTACTTCCTCAAACGTTCCGGAGAATACCGTTTCACCGTTGTTACTGCTTAAATTTGCAAGCGATGCATTAATTTCTTCCTGCGTAATCGGTTTTGTAAGCCCGTCTATAATTTGTTTCCATAAAACTTCTCTTGTATTTTTAATAAGTTCATCGTGAGTATGAGAAGCAAATGCCCCCGGATATTCCGCCACTCGCTGAACGGGAACACCTGCTGTCAATGCCGTTGCTTTTGCCTGTTCCACAAACCCCGGAGCCGCTATCATAACAGACGGTATTCCCAAATATTCTGCCGTAATGCAGGAGCCTTCCTCTTTGGGAGTACACAAACCGCACCCGCCGTTTCCAGAAATTACGGCATCAACTCCCATTTCTTTCAACTTCTTTTCAAAATCGTCTTTTTGCTGCCTTTTTACTCCCGGTGCGGGGTACGGACCTGCAGAACCTATCTCGCTTAATAAAATCACTTTTGCATTAGGGTAATGCTCAAGTATCAGTCTTTTAATTTCGGGGTGAGTAACACTTGCCATAAAACTTCCGCCAACTATGGCAATTGTTTTGCCGTTTAAATCGGAAAGCCTCGGTGCTTGTTTTATCTGTTTTATTGATGATTCTCCTGCAGGTGAATACACATCATATTTTGTGCCCTCTGCCTGCGCCTCCAATATATCAGGCAGGGGACAGCCTCCCGAGCCTTTTATAACCTGAACATCTTGAGTTTTTGCAGTTTCAGACTTATGGTCTAACTTTACGGGTTCATTCTTTATTTTGTTATAAATGCCGAAACCGGCAACAGAAACCGTCGAAGAAACAAGTGCAGTAATCAGCACAACTTTTAGTAAATTGCTTTTATCCATTCTCACCTCATTTTAAGAATTATACAAAATTTTTAAGGAAAAAGTAACACTTTATATATAACTGATTTTTTATTTAAAAGTTCATTTTTTAATTGCCGTAAAAACTTACATTTTTCTCTAAATATCTGCGTTTTTTGATTGTCGGATATTTTGAATTAATATATTTGTACCTCGGGCAGTTTTTATCGTGGTCGTTTATAATCCCCGCCGCCTGAAGATGAGAATAAATGGTTATTGTTCCCATAAATTTAAAACCCCGCTTTTTAAGGTCTTTGCTGATTTTATCGGATAATCCGTTGCTTACGGGGATATAGCCCTCATTGTGCTTATCGTAGAGAATGGTTTTGTTATCGGAATATGCCCATAAATAAGCACAAAAACTGCCAAATTCTTTTCTTATTTTCTGAAAACACTTTGCATTGTTGATAACCGCTTCAATTTTTTTTACGGATTTAATCATACCCTCGGTATTCATAATCCTGTTAATGTCTTTTTCGGTATATTTCGCAATTAAATCGTACTTAAAATTATCAAAGCATTTGCGGAAGATTTCCCGTTTGTTAATCATCATATTCCAATTGAGCCCGCATTGCATAACCTCCATCATAAGATATTCAAACTGCGTGCGGTCATCATGAACGGGGATTCCCCACTCTTTATCATGGTATTTTTTATTTAATTCCGACGTTTTATCCCAATCGCAATAAGACATAACCCACCTTTTTTGTCTATTTTAGCATAAAAGGAAGAAGATTAATTTCTGCGGCACGAAACATCGCACGGTGCGGAATTAAACTTTATGCTATTATTATCCTGTTAGGATTTTTCAAAAAAGGTGCGGAAAATGGATTTAACTGAACGAAACAAAAATCTGATGAAAAAATTTGAAACAATGATTAATACGGCTGATGAAAAACTTGCGGAGGAATTGGTTGCAGGTGATGCGCCTTTTTACACACCCGCAAGCCCCGAACCGTTATACGGAGGTAAGGGATATTTATCCGTTGTACATTGGATGAGAAAAGGATTTAGTGATGTTCAATGGCATATAACCGATTTGGTGGCGGACAAAGACAAAGTTGCGGTTAAATGGGATTTGACAGGCACGCACGACGGCGAATTTATGGGAATTGCACCGACAAACAAAAAAATTTCTGTATGTGTAATGAATTTTTATTATTTCAATAAAGACGGCAAGGTTACAAATGATATAGCCGCAGAAGGTATGATAGGTATCCTCCGTGGTATAAATGCCTTGTAATAATAAAGTCAGGCATTTTTGCATAAAGAGAAGAAGATTAATTTTTTGGTGCGAAACATCGCACCCTACAGACTTCGGATACGGATAAAATATGTACGTTAAATATGCTTGATATAGAGATAAAAGGATATGGCATTATCAAGGAATGTCATAGTCGTATGAATAAAACGGAATATCATCAGGAAAATCAAAACCAACTACATCATCGTGATCTACTAAAGCATTTTTATATATATGTATTTCTTTATCTCCACCTACTATATTACCGGAAATACCTCTTAGTTTATTCAATTCATTGATACAAGAATGGTCGCAATATGCAACTCCTCCAACGTATTCAAGATTGTCAAGATATCTTATAAGAGAATAACGAAAATCTGCATTTCCACCAATACTTATAAGATTACCGAGGTCTTCTATTTCGGAATTGCAAAAATACGCATTCCTTGTGATATATTTCATATTACCGAGGCTTTTTATTTTGCTATCTCTGAAATCAGCATTACCACCGATTCTTTCAAGCGCTCCGAGGTCTGTTACTTCGGATTTTCTAAAGTTAGCGTCACATTTAATTTCTCTAAGATTGCCAAGGCTTTTTATATTTGTATATCCGAAATCGGCATTACCGCCAATAAATCGAAGTTTTCCAAGGCTTGTCAGCTCTTTATTAGAAGGGAACCTTACATGCCATCCGATAGTTTCAAGATCGCCAAGGTCAGTTATTTTAGAATAATGTATCTCTGCATTTCCTCCGATAGATGTAAGTTTATTGAGACTTGTTATTTCAGAATCCGTGAAACGAGCATCTCCTACAATTTTCCTTAGGTTACCCAAATCTTTTACTTTAGATTTTTCAAAATTAGCATCTCCGCCAATAGTACAAAGGTTACCAAGACTTGTTATTTCAGAATAACCGAATGTAGCATCTCCGCCAATTTCTTTCAGTTTACCGAGGTCTTCCAGATTTGAACGGTCAAAATTAGCATCCCCTTTGATAGTTTCAAGATTGCCGAGACTTCTAAATTTAGAACAATCAAAATATGCATCACCTTTGATAGTTTTAAGTTCACCAAGATCTGTTATATCAGAATACCTAAAAGCAACACTTCCGCCGATTTCCTTCAGTTTACCCAAAGTTTTTATTTTAGAACTCGCAAATCCGGCAGAACCACCGATTTTCTCAAGTTCTCCGAGATTTACCACATTAGATTCTTTAAATGTAGCATCTCCGCCTATAATTTTAAGATTTCCAAGACTTGTTGCATTTGAATTTCTAAAATCTGCATTGCCCCAAATTTCTTTAATACCTTTGAATAATTTATTTTCATTAATTTTCAAATCATTAAAAGTTAAATTGTCGCTTGGCTGATGATATTCTTTAATAATTAATAATCCGTCCTCATCTGTTTCGGTTTCAATTCCTATTGCATTAAATAACTGCTCAGTTGTACATGTTTTTAAATTTGTGCCTATGCTTAGAAGTTTATCTTCTATTTTTTTGATTTCTGCTTTAGCTTCATCATCAAGCTGTGTTTGCTTTACGGCAGTAAAAGATACCGAATCAAAAGCCATCGGTTTTGTTTTGTAATTATCGCTTTTTACAATAGTATTCCTTAAAAAAGCACCATTAATTGCACTAATTCTCATGTTATATCCTCTCTTAATAAATGTGTTTATACAAAATTACTGATAAAAAATTTTTGTTAGAAATGATATTATTTTTAACAAATATACATACTCTTTAGAAGCAAATGTATAATCCCCGCATGATAATATATATATTATGAGCATAGAGAGTAAAATTTTTGAAAGATACACTGTCGATAAAGCCAAATTAACAAAATACGGTTTTATCAAAAATAAAGATATTTATTCCTTTGAAAAAGTTTTTTATGAAGGCAAGTTTAAAGCGGTTATAAATATCAGCCCCGATTGTGTTTCGGGTACTGTTTTTGATTTGGAAAACAATGATGAATTTCTTCCCTTAAAAGTTGAAAATCATCAGGGGGCTTTTACGGGGGAAATTCGTGCGGAATATGAAAAAATCCTCACCGGAATAAGAGATAATTGTTTTAGTGCAAACTATTTTATTTTCCCGCAGTCAAACAGAATAACATCACAAATTTATAAAAAATACGGCAACCCGCCCGAATTTTTATGGGAAAAATATTCCGGATCCGCAATATTCAGAAACCCGGATTCAAAAAAATGGTACGGGCTTATTGCAGATATCGACAAATCCAAACTTGAAAAGGATAAAAAAGGCAGGGTGGAAATCCTAAACATAAAACTTGATGAAGAGGAAATACAAACTCTGCTGAAACAAAAAGGCTTCTACCCTGCTTATCACATGAATAAAAAGACCTGGATTACAATAACGCTTGATGATACTCTTACAGATAAACAAATAATGAAACTTATCGACGAAAGCCACGGTTACACGATTAAAAAATAAAATCCGAGGTTTTCCCCCGGATTTTACGGATATTAACTAAACATCGGTGAAGAAAGATATCTCTCGCCCGTATCGGGTAACAGAGCCACTATTACTTTACCTTTGTTTTCAGGTCGCTTTGCGAGTTGAATTGCGGCATAAACGGCAGCGCCCGAAGAAATTCCCACAAGCACACCCTCTTTTCTTGCAATATTTCTGCCCGTTTCCAAAGCCGCTTCATTTGAAACGGCTTTGGTAGCGGGGAGAAATATTGCGAGGGAAGAGAGTGTGGATGTGGGAAGTTGTTGGGGCGCTGAAGAAGATGCCGAAATGCAAGTCGGAAAGCGACAAGCAAACAAAGATAAAGTAATGGTG
>JAEEGL016692047.1_pt1 | contig 10603 bp, 13 predicted proteins | sample 9134231 | NCBI WGS metagenome assembly JAEEGL01 (sample SAMN16246548, study PRJNA631951) | gut metagenome | biome: gut microbiome; feature: rumen; material: fiber-attached | host: Bos | place: Iran: Karaj | collected 2018-10 | reverse complement strand
GGAACATTTGTCCCAAACATATCCTTCGCAAGGCCTGAGAAATGTCTTGCGGTCTCACAAAGGCAGTCATCAAAATCCACGTAAATGTTCACTGATCAAATCCTCTACAGATCTTTGATGAAGAATTTATTCATAGTCGAATGAATAACTCCTTCAGGCTTATCTATCTCCCTGTAACCGCTCTTTTCATACATATGAATCGCAGTGGGGAGATTGGTGTGAGTCTCCAGATAAATCTTATCGTATCCCAGCTCGCGTGCTTTATCTTCTATCATCCGGATCATTTCATAGCCGTAGCCATGGCCTTTAACAGAATCGTCCAAGTAAAGCTTTTGAAGCTCAGCACAGTTTTCAAAAAGGTCCAGCTTATCCACTCCGATTCCGCCTACAACCGATTCATCTTCTGTGGCAACAAGGTAAAACCTTTTGTCGGCATCCGCCAGATAATAATCGCTTAAGTGATCAAGATTATCATCGAAGTATGCGGTACCGGGAATATCCAGTTTATGCGCCTTCAGATTCTTCCTAATGATAATTGCAAGTGAAGGATCATCCGATTTTTCTATCTTTCTGTATTCCATATATTTAGGGGTATCAGTTTTTGGTAAGTATCAGGTGATTAAAGAATGCGATCCTCTTGTACTCATCCATGGAGCTTGCCTTGTTTTCAAGTTCAAGCATGGAGTTGTACCAGTCCTCAGTGTACTTAATCTCGTTGTTCTTGGATAGTCCGAAGAATGCTCTAATTCCATAAACATTCTCAAGTTCCATCTCTCCGGAAAAGAAACCGGTCAGATACTCGTTAGGATATACATCCCTGTTTCCGAACATGCTGTCCTCAGATTCTCCGTTTAAAAGATCGAGAGATGCTTTGGGATCATCACCGAAAACCGCACTTGCCAGTGCTCTTCCGTAAATGTTGTGCTTGATGACGGATAACTTTCCGCCGGACTTTAGCACTCTTCCAAGCTCTTTAAGAATCGCGTCCTTGTCATCAACATATTCCAAAACGTTGTGGCAGATGACGACGTCATAAGTGTTATCAGCAATCTCTGAAAGGAACTCTATTCCCTTTGTAATAAGAGTATAGTCACCTTCAAATCTTACGCTGTACATTTCTTCGTTAGGTTCAACTGCAGTTACATCATGGAACTTTGCATAGTGCTCCGATGTTATACAAAAACCGGCTCCGAAATCAAGAATCTTTAATCTCTTATCCTCAGGCAGACGTAGCTGAGTAAAGATCTGCTCATAAAACATCTTGCCCCAGGGCTGCTCAACCATGTTTCTGTAGTTTGCAATAGAACCCGCCATAAGAACTCCTTACCAAATCAGAAAATCTTCTCTCCGCAATGAACGCAATATTCGCCGAACCCATGCTTGCCGATAGGTTGTCCGCAGAACGGACAAAACATCGCCTCGCTAAGCAATCCGTAAAACAGTGAAACTATCACCACAATAATTCCAATTACAAGAGGCACCCAGGATGTCATCGCCATTGCACAACCGATAAATGTTATGAATAAGCCGGAGAACATCAGAGCATACATGATTATTCTTTTTCTGTGGAACGCGGCAAGAATCTCTTCCCGGCCCTCGGTAGTTTCGTTAACCTGCTGCTTGAAATCGCCGATCTTTCCCAGCACACTTCCTAAGCTGTGATATTTGCCGGAATATATAACCGGATCAAATTTAGTAAGATCCACATCAAATGTATTTTCGCAGAAAACATTCTCATCCATCTGAACGTTACGAATTGGGCAGAAGAACGTGGTGGACTCACCTGTTTCTACAGACCTTGCAACTTCACATTCATAAACCCAGGGGCTTTCATCCAATGTGGGAACGTCCAGAACTTCTCCGCTTCCTACACCGTAGTGCACCTCAGCTGTATTTGCTTCAGCGGAATGCTTGGTTCCAAGATAATCCATAAGAGGAAGCATTGACTTGTTAACTAGATTCGCGCTGAACTTCCCGTTTCTGATAACGTTCTGTTTTGTCCTCTTGGATCCGTACATGCTGATTACAAGCATGTAGTTATCTCCGCTTTCGCATGTGGCGCTTACCCATGTGATGGGTGCAAAATTATATGATCCGTCTTCATTGTAAGTTCCGATGATAAAAGACGGCTGAACACACATCGAATAATTAGGTGCTACTGATTTTCTCTTCATAATGCCTTAAAGTATTGATCCTATAGTCTTAATGTAATCGGTATTTATCAGCGTGATGCTCTCTCCGCTTTCGGAAAAGCCTTTGATAAATTCCCTGTTATCGCGTTTAACGCTTTCTACCGTGTAATCCGGATCTGTGATTCTCTTCTCTATCTCGGACTCGCAGCGGACAATGTCATCAAAGTGATTCTCAACATACTCATCCGTCATTGCAAGACAGATGAATCTGATATCCGCAAGGTACTCCGCGTCAAAATCTTTACGCCAGTCAAAAGGAATATAACAGCCTTCAACGATAAGATTCTGCTTATTTTCTATCGCGGTCTTTACCATCTCCCGGACTATGGGCCAAAGATACCCGGTAAGCTTATCGTCATCCATTGGAGTAAGGGATGTATTGCCGCTTCGGATAAGCCCCATCTTCAGATGATCGATTGACAGGCAGGGATATTTATATTTTTCCAGCATCTTCTGAGCCAACAAAGTTTTGCCCGTATGAGATGCTCCCGTAATCAGGATAACCATCGCTTCTTCCTTTCAAAAATACCGTTATATTTTATCATATAATTTGGTATAAATGGGCTCAGGTTACCACTCCGTTATTCGGATCATCCCAGTCAATCGTAGTCACAACGCCCGTCATACATGCAATGGAAGCCATACCGTGGACAATAGCCCAGGTTTTAAGCAGGTCCAGCTCCTGTTCCTTTTTAGACTTCTTCAACCTATTTTCCTGCAAATGCTTCTTATACATATCTCTCAAAAGAAGGAATGGGGGATAATCCTCTTCATGAGCCTTGTCCATGGAAAGATGTGCCACAATGTTCTGCCTTCCGAATAAGAATGTAAAATAATCCGGGTTTCGTCTGAAGAAATCAATGTAGGCCCTGCCCATGGCGATCATCGCTTCATCGGCATTATCCGCTCCTTCGCATGCGCTCTTTAGTTCCTCGGTAAACTTATCCGTCACACTGCTCTTAATCGCTTCAAGCAGTTCTTCTTTATCCTTAAAATGTGCATAGGGAGCAGACCTGGAAACCCCGCACTCCGCAGCAACTCCGCGGAGCGATAAGTTTTCTTCACCCTTTTCGTTAACAATCTTGATACCCGTATCGATAAGAGCCTGTCTTAAATTACCGTGATGATATTTGTCACCCATTTAAAGCCCTCTCCTTAATAGACCTAAGCACTTCACAAGTTTCAGAAGGATTCTCCCACAGCGGACTGTGTGCCGAATCCGGAATCAGATAAAATCCTTTGTCGGGAGCATCTATAATCTCCCAGTATTCCTGAACCAGTTCCCAGGGACAGTTATAATCCATTTCTCCGCTGATAAAATAAACCGGAATCTCAAGGCTCGGTATGCTGATCCTATAATCAAATCCTTTAAGTTCATCTGCAAAAGGAGTAGTGCGATACATCTTCATTCCCTTTACATATGCGAACTTTTCAGAGATTGTATAACACCTGCTCGTAAGTATCGGGAGAGTGATTCCTTCAAACTCTGTCTTATTAAGGATCGTTCCGCCGCCCGCATCATGCAATAAGTAAACATAGTCATACCAGTCCTTGCAGACCACCATGTCGGTTTCAACGGGATCAACCGCATTCTCAAGCTTTTCCAGCGACGCTTTGTCCCCTCTGCTTTCAAACACATCCTTCATAAAAGAGTACATCAGCGTATCATTCTCACATGAATCCGTTACAGTCTGAGCCATGTTTATCAAAGCGTAGTAATCCTCGGGGTGCTCCGCCGCTGCTCGAAGTGCGATGTGAGTTCCTCCGGAAAAGCCCATGATGAATATCTTATCCCGGTTAAATCTTTCCTTCAGATACTCGGTAACTGTCTGAGTATCCTTAAGAATGTTCTCCAATGTGATCTTGCTTACATCTATGTTTTTATCGTAAGCAATGCCCATGCCGCGATAGTCCCAATAGACTACGGTGAAGTCATTTTCAAGCTGCATATCCTTGTACTTCTCGGTAAAGACATAATCATCCGTGCCCGGACCGCTGGACACAAAGAGTAGCACAGGATTGTTAATGTCTCTGCTGTTTATGAAAAATCCGTTGGGTGCTCCGTTAATATCCATTACGAATTTCTCGGATAAAGAATTCGGTTCGGAGTAGGTGCGTATCTTGCCTGAGCTGTATATCCACCATACGACAAAGACAATCGCGATTAGCGAAATAAGACATATAAGTATAAGTTTTAGCATTTTCAATATTCTCTTCATAATCGGAGCCTCTTATCTTGACAGCGTCAAGATTAATTATATCAGCAATCTGAGCACCGTCAAGTTTGCCCGCTTCCATATAAAAAAAGCTTCGGATTTTTCCGAAGCTTTTGCTTAGTCTTCTATTTCTCTTTACTCTTTATTCTTGAATTGATGTAATCTATATCCCTCTTGGTCTTAAAGGCATCAATGAAATATGCAAGCACCAGAACAATCCCCACATAGATAAATGCCATCCAGAAATTGGATCTGTAGAACCATCCGACTATGAATCCGAACAGCATTACCACTGCGGTTGCTACGATGTATTTGACCACATAGCTTCCAAGCATGGAAAGCGTTGCGTATTCATCCAGGAAGTAATTGGCAAATGCTATTACGAAAGATAAAACAAAAAGCTGAAGCACCAGTTTTATCTCATCCGTCAGACCCACCCAGATGATGGATATTACAAACACGCTAAGTACCGCAAGTGCAAACAATATGCAGGTATCTCTGAATATTCTCTTCATACTCCCTCTTTTCGGAATACCTTCTTGATCTCGGGAAGATACTTTCTCGATACGATCAGTTTCTCATCATTATCCAATACAGCTTCCAAATGACTGTTCCTAATCTGCTTTATCTCGCGAAGTTTATCCGTGTTCATAATGCATGTCCTGGATATACGGACAAGCCCCGTATCAAAGATCCTACTTTCAATATCGGGCATCGTTCCGTCAAGCCTGAATACTTCATCCTTGGTATACAGGAAAAGCTTCCTTTCGACATTCTCGATATAGTAGATATCCGAAATCCCGATACTTACGGATCTGTCCTCGCTTCTTCCGACAAAGGAAAGATCCATTTTTTCTATTTTTCCGATAAGGGACTGAACCGAATTGTTCCACTCCGGATATTCGACTATGACCGTTAAAGGCTGTCCCTCTACCTGTCTTTTCTCAATTCTCATCTAATCGCATTTTCCGCAGTTTAATGACTGCAACAATTTCATGGATTACAAGTATCAACATGGAACCGGCCAAGCTGTAAGGTGCCCATGTAAAAAGAATACCGGCAAGGCCTGCGCCAAATACAATGGGAAGTACAATGCAAAGCGATACGATAAGGAGCAATGAGGCTATACCTGATATGATGACCGGGAGGCGCTTTTTCATCAGCAACGCCAAGAGGGTCATCAGGATTCCTGCTCCTGATACAATTGTAAAGATAATATCAAAAACAGTCCATACATCCGTTGGAATATCTTGAAATTCTTTTCCTGAAATTATGTTGAAGATTCCGTTACACAATCCGTCCGTGGAAGCAGCAACATTTAAATTGGCAAGAACGCATACGCCTTTTCCGGTAGAATCATCGAAAACTATTCTTGAAGAATAATTAGGCGTTCCACCCGAGTGTCCCATCACACCGTCTTCAAATAGTTCCCAGCCCGAATAGTAATCTCCCCGCTCTTCGAGATGCTCTTTAACAATGAAGATAAGTTCTTTGTATTCGTCAGGAATATCTGCAATCCCGTTCCATATGGAGATCCACCTTGCACAGTCCCTTGCATTTGAATAGAAATATCCCGCAGGTATTCTAGCCTCAACTACAGGTATCTCATATTCGAATGAATTCCTGTAACCGAGCCTTGAACCCGTGACAATTGCATCCTCAGCTTTAGGCATTCCGACATATGTATTAGAAAGACCGAGAGGAATAAGTATCTCCTCTTTCATATATTCGGCATAGGGCATTCCCGTAACCTGCTCGATGATAAGACCAAGCAGGTTGTAATTGACGTTGGAGTAAGCATATTCGGATCCGAGATATGAGTTCAGTTCCTTTCCGGATATGGTCATAGCCCACTGCATAAGAGTCATGCCATCTTCTGCACTTGGATAATCGGATTCGCTATTTGTATATCCGCTTGTCTGATTCAGGAGATGAAGAACCGAGATGTCAACCGGATCAGATTCGTAGCAAGCAGTAAAGCCGGGGATAAGATCTGATACAAGATCATCCTCATTAAGTCTTCCTTCACTTATCAGCTTTTGAATTGCAAGTCCTGTGAAAGCCTTTGTCATGGAACCAATCTGATACAATCCGTCCGGATTACCGTAGAAAGATACAGTGTCCCCATCTACTACAGCCACACTTACCGAGTTACAACGGGTATTAGTTTGAAATTCCTCAACGTACCTTTCAATATTCAAGTCTGTCCCGCTTGCATGTGTTACCAAGCCGATACTGAATACAATTAAAATCACGCATACAAAAACTATCATTTTTCTCCACATAAAAATTCCTCCATGATCTTCACATCTCGATCATAGAGGAATTAATCTACGCATACCATAAGCGTAAGCACTTGTTGCAATTCAGGCTACACTTGTTGCAACTTACGCAAGTCCGAAGGCCTTTGCTGCAAGTTCTACGGTTTCTTCGATTGTTCTGTTTTCATCTCGAAGGATCCTATTAGTTCCTATTACGAAATATGCATTTTCAAAAAACATCAAATTCACCTATCACATAAGATCTAATAAATCAGTAAGACATGTTGCTTCGTAATCGGGCTTTTCTTCATCACCGCCTATTTTCCACAATCTGCCGAATCCCTGTTTCATCCAAACGGTTTTCATACCCAGCTTCTTGGCAGGGACAATGTCATTATCGATGCGGTCGCCTATCATAACCGCCTCTTCGGGAGAACATCCCGCTCTTTCAAAAGCAATCTCAAAGATCCTTCTGTCAGGCTTCTCGACACCTTCTTCAGCGGATGCCACTACAACATCGATAAATCTGCGAATGCCGAAAGCTTCAAGCCTTTCTTCGGTTCCGTACATTTGATTAGCGATGACACCAATCTTATATTTCTCATGCAGCTTGATCAAAACTTCCTCCGCATCCGGATAAAGTCTTTCACGTTTCGTATCCCAGGCAGGTGCTTTCACTCCAAGCATCGCAGCGACTTCCTTATCACCCTTCTTATTCTGCCTGTAGAATTCCATCGCCTTATCATATATATACTCAGTGCTCTTTCCGGACGCATCCGCAATGCCACCGAATATGTATTCATACACAAGGCTTTCATCAACCAGTGTTGAACCTATATCAAAAAAGAGCCACTTAACTCCGTTCATTCTTACCTCACTTACTTTTGTGCCAGAATGGTAAACCAGTCGACCTTCTCAATATCTTCAAATTTGCACTGTGCAGGAAAAGCCATAACGGTTACATCGTGATATCCCATCTCTTCAAGCGTATTTAATATAATGCTCTTTGAAAGAGGGATATAATGCTCTTCAAATTTCTCCCTGCGGTAGATCTTGTTTTCTTTTTCAAAAGTGTACAAAAGGTTGAAGGTTACAGTTCCGTCCGCATTATGATCCCACACCTGTATGAGATTGAGTCTTGAATCACCTACAAAGAACGGATCATAAATATAGAACCTAGTTTTCTCCGAAACTATCTTATCCCAGTTGCGAATATCGATGTACAGGAATCCGCCTTCCTTAACATGCTTATCCATTTCGCGCAGAGCTTTGGCTGCGTCATCATTAGATACATAAGCTAATGAATTTCCGGTGGAAGCAACCATGTCAAAGGTACGGTTATCCCAGCATGACAGATCTCTGAAATCCGAACACTTTAGGTCCGCCTCAAAACCCTTTGCTTCGATCTTCTTCTTGCAATTTGCGAGCATCGGCTCACTTAGATCAGAGCCCGAAACAGAAATTCCCATATCTAAAAGAGGGATGGTAACACTGCCGGTTCCAATACTCACATCAAGCATAGACTTAACATCTTTGCCTTCGAGGACTTTCTCCCAATGCTTTACATACATCTCATAGCGGGTATCGTCCTCGATAATATCGTATATATCCGCGCTATCATAAATACTTGCCATTACTTAATTCCTTCCGGGATCACCCGTTACAAACCCTTGAATAGATCTCTTCAACTATCTCGTCTTTGCTCATATCTTCCGTTATGGTGGTTTCTTTGATCAGGTCAAGATAATCCTTCTCCACCCACCACTGACGCATTTCATCAGCACCGAACTCCGCCGCTTTGGACCTTGTCTGATGCCGCCTTACGGTCTCTTCAAACGGTATATCAAAATAGTACGCGTATATATCGGAACCATAGAGCTTAATTGCCTCTTCAAAAAGTTCCCTGTACCACTCTGCGACAAATATCCCTTCCATTATGACAACTTCGCAGTTCTCGCTCCCGTACTGAAGCATCTGCTTAATCAGAGGCAGAGCCGGCGGATCTATTCCATCCCTTGCCTTCAGCACTTCCCTTCTGATCATATCCTGGGAAAGGACCATCGTATTTCTGCCAAACAGTTCCTGAAGCGCCTTGGCAACAGTTGTTTTACCGCTTCCCGAGTTTCCCCGAAGCATTATCAATTTGTGCATAGTCCACCTCCCAACACAATTTCCATTTTAACATAATTGCACCGCAAAATTGGGTCCTCCGGCAAATATCATAGTATAATACACATATGAAAATCAAAGAGAAAATCACTCAATCATATAAAAGAAACAAGAAATTCTGCACCGCCAGCCTCATTATGATCTTCCTGATCATCGTCGGCATCTTACTATCCATGATAAGAGCATGGGCGGATTTTTATACCAATCATATCTACAGATTCCTCCGCGAGCCCTTCACCCATATCACCGAATGGCTCCCCTTCCCTCTAGGCGAAGTTCTTATGTATGTAGGAGCATGCCTGATAATCCTGATCATACCCATCCTTATTCTCCTTATCTTCCTTAGAAAAAAGAAAGGATACAAAGCCTTTGTTTCGGGATATTTTAAAACTCTCGTTCTGATCATACTAAGTGTGCTCTTCATCTATACATACCAGTGGCTTACACCCTACCGAAGTTCCGTCCTTGGAAATGCGCTTACTTCAAATCATGATTATACGGTTGAAGAGATGCACACCCTGTACATCTATGTTCTGGATCACATTAACGAAGAATGTGTAAATGTTCCCAGAGACGAGAATGGAAATATAATCTATGACAATAAAACAGCGACAGAGCAAAAAGTCTCTGTCGCCATGAATTCAGTTTCTGATGAATTTACAAGATTAAGCGGATATTATCCTACCATAAAATCCGCCATGTGTTCCGATGTACTCGATTGGATGAATATCGGGGGATACACCTATCCGTACACCATGGAAACAACTTACAACAAATACATCCATCGTTTATACTTCCCGACACTGTATGCTCACGAAAGCTCACACCACATGGGATACTATAAAGAGCACGAAGCAAATTTCCTGAGCTACGTAGGTCTTATAAACAGCGATGACCCGATCCTTCGCTACTCGGGATATCTTTATGTGCTCAACTATGTAGACGATGCTTATTATAAGTCATGCCTTGCAACCGGCAATGAGGATGCTTACTTTAATGATTGGGAAGAGCATGCTTTAAATCCGCTGGTTTATATGGATGTCTTTACAGCTCAACAGGAAGCCGAAGAACTCTACGAGGAGGATGAACATTATCTCGAAGAGTACGCCGATGAAGCGGAAGAAATATCCGATGTAGGCTGGAGCACTCAGGCAGAAATTCTTCAGGAATACAATTACGACGGCGTAGTACTGTTAATGCTCAGATACTATGACGGGAAATTGTATTAATTTACCCAGCCGTTTTCGACTGCACGGTCTAAGTTTACGGAAACCCAGTCATATACCTCAGGCATGAAATCCTTGATTATACGCATTCTCTTCTCCACATCGGAGCGTTTGGTTCCGTTTTCCACCCAGGTGTGTCCGCCGGTCAGGGTGTTGTGAAGAAAGGGCTGCAACCGGTCAAGACATGCCGCATACTTTGCATCAGGTGTTTCCATGGCATCAAATTCTTCCCAGAGATCACGGATCATTTTGCCCTGCTCCTCGGGAAGCTGAGAAAAGAGCTTATCGGCAGCTTCCGTCTCGCGATCGGCTTTATCCGCATTTCCCTTCGGATCGTAAGCAAAGGTGTCCCCTGCATAAATCTCAACGAGGTCATGTACAAGGCACATTTTGCATACGCGTCCGATATCAACATTTTCTGTGGCATACTCTTCAAAAAGCATTGCCATGGTCGCAATGTGCCATGAATGCTCAGCATCGTTTTCCCTGCGGCTTTGATCCACCAAAAGAGTCCTGCGGAGGATTCCGGTCATCTTATC
>JAEEGL014789907.1_pt1 | contig 10603 bp, 9 predicted proteins | sample 9134231 | NCBI WGS metagenome assembly JAEEGL01 (sample SAMN16246548, study PRJNA631951) | gut metagenome | biome: gut microbiome; feature: rumen; material: fiber-attached | host: Bos | place: Iran: Karaj | collected 2018-10 | reverse complement strand
GCTTAAAATTGCTACGAAATTTTACGAAACAGTCATTGAAAGTGCATGCTCAGACAGTTATACTTTGAGTTAGTTTTTTCACTTTAGCGTGTTAAAGAACTACTAGATTCAAATTCAATTGTGCTGGGAGGAAAATGAGGTATGGAATTCAGACCTTGCATTGATATTCACAACGGAAAGGTCAAGCAGATTGTAGGGTCGACGCTTGCGGATTTGGGCAAGGTTGATGGGCATCCTGAAGAAAACTTTGTGGCAGATAAAGATGCTGCTTATTACGCTAAATTATATAAGCGTGATGGTCTTTTTGGAGGGCATATCATCAATCTCAACAGGAAAGGTACTGCTGAATACGATGCCTCAAAAGCAATGGCAATTAAAGCTCTAAAAGAATATCCTGGTGGATTGCAGTATGGCGGCGGAGTTGATGCGGAAAATGCAAATGATTTTATATCAGCCGGAGCTAGCCATGTTATAGTCACATCCTATGTATTTAATAACGGTAGAGTTGACTATGACGCATTGGCTAAGATATCAAAGGCTGTTGGCAGAGAACATCTTGTCCTTGATTTATCGTGCAAGCGAGTAGATGACAAATTTTTAGTTGTAACAGACAGATGGCAAAAGATATCCGAGGAAGTCATCACATATAATTTTTTGGATAGACTGGCAGAGTATTGCGATGAATTTCTGATTCATGCTGCTGACGTTGAAGGCAGAGGTGGCGGAATAGACAGAGATTTAGTGGGACTGCTTGCTTCATATAAGAAGGTTCCTATTACTTATGCCGGTGGTGTGTCTGACTATGGCGACATTGAACTGATCAGCTATCTATCTGACAACAATATGGATTTCACAGTTGGTTCATGTTTGGATTTATTCGGTGGGAATTTATCTTATGACAGAATCGTAAAAAGAATCGTAAACAGATAAAGGAGGCAAACATGTTTAAGGTAAACACTAATTTTCAAAAACTTCCTGGAAGCTATCTTTTTTCAACAATCGCTAAGAAAGTAGCTGCATATCAAGAAGCTAATCCATCAGCTGATATTATTAGACTTGGCATTGGCGATGTTACTCAGCCAATCGCTCCAGCAATGATTAACGCATTGCACTCAGCAGTTGATGAGATGGCAGATGCAACAACATTCCATGGTTATGCACCAGATTTAGGATATCCATTCCTTCGTGAGGCTATTGCAAAAAGCGACTATCAGTCAAGAGGATGTGATATTAGCGCAGATGAGATTTTCGTATCTGATGGTGCAAAGTCTGACTCTGCAGATATTCAGGAGTTGTTTGCTCCAGATGTAAAGATTGCAGTATGTGACCCGGTTTATCCAGTTTATGTTGACTCAAATGTTATGGCAGGACGTTGCGGTACATATGATGAAGTTGCTGGCAAATGGTCTGATATCATTTACATGCCTACAACAGCTGAGAATAAGTTCGTTCCAGAATTTCCAAAGGAAGTTCCAGATGTTATATATCTATGCTTACCAAACAACCCTACAGGAACTACTCTTACTAAGAGCCAGCTTCAGCTTTGGGTTGACTATGCTAACAAAAACGGAAGCCTTATTATTTTTGATGCAGCATATGAAGCATATATTTCAGAGGCTGATGTTCCTCATTCAATTTATGAGTGCACAGGGGCTAGGACATGTGCTATCGAGATTCATTCTTTCTCAAAGAATGCAGGTTTCACAGGCGTTCGCCTTGGCTACACAGTAGTGCCAAAGGATCTTGTATTTGATGGTGTTGCGCTTCATGGAATGTGGGCTCGTCGTCATGGAACAAAGTTCAACGGCGCTCCATACATCATTCAGAAGGCAGGCGAGGCTGTATATTCAGCTGAGGGCCAGGCTCAGATTAAGGAGCAGGTTGGCTATTACATGAACAATGCAAAGACAATCTACACAGGTCTTAAGGATGCTGGTTTTGAAGTATACGGCGGTGTTAATGCGCCATACATTTGGTTAAAGACACCAAACAATATGACATCATGGGAATTTTTCGATTATCTTCTTGATAAGGTTCAGATAGTTGGAACTCCTGGTGCAGGATTTGGTCCTTCAGGTGAAGGTTACTTCAGATTGACAGCATTCGGTTCTGCAGAAAACACACTTAGAGCTATTGAGCGTATTAAAAATCTATAATAAACTATAAGGGCAGAGATTTATTCTCTGCCCTTATTTAATAATAAAATATTGGGGGATTTTTTATGGGAAAAGATGTTGTAGCTTTAGGAGAACTTTTAATTGATATGACAGATAATGGTCGCAGTGAAAGTGGCAATGTTCTGTTTGAGGCCAATCCAGGTGGTGCGCCTTGCAATGTTCTTTCTATGCTTAAAAGATTTGGCCATGATGTTAGTTTTATAGGAAAAGTAGGCGATGATATTTTTGGAAATTCTCTAAAGAATACATTGCAGGAAGTTGGAATCGGCACAGAGAATCTTGTTATGGATGCTGATGTTAGAACAACACTTGCATTTGTTCAGACCTTCGAAGATGGTGATAGAGATTTTTCTTTTTATAGAAATCCTGGAGCAGATATGATGCTCAAAAAGGATGAGGTTGATTTTGATTTAATCAAAAATGCTAAGATTTTTCATTTTGGTACATTATCAATGACTCACGAATCTGCTAGAGAGGCAACTATTGCAGCACTTGATGCAGCAAAGGAAGCAGGAGTATTAATTACCTTTGATCCAAATCTTAGAGAGCCATTGTGGAAGAGTCTTGATGAGGCTAAAGAGCAAATTCTTACTGGCCTTAAATATTGTGATTACCTGAAGATTTCAGATAACGAAATCCAGTGGCTTACAGGTGAAGAAGATTATACTAAGGGAGTCCATAAAATAAGAGAAACCTATAAGATTCCTTTAATAACAGTATCTCTTGGTAAAGAAGGAAGTCTTGCATATTACTATGGTGATGAAAGAGATAATTCAAAGGAAATTATCGTAAATGCCAAGCCATTTTTGTCAGATAAAACAATTGAGACTACAGGCGCAGGAGATACTTTTTGCGGATGCATGATTCATTTTATATTGGAAAAGGGAATCTATAATCTGGGGGAAAAGGACCTTAAAGAAATGCTTACATTTGCAAATGGTGCAGCATCTCTAATAACTAGAGTTAAAGGGGCATTAAAGGTTATGCCTCAACTTGAAGACATCAAAGAGTTGATAAAATAGGGCTGCTATATGATTAATTCAAAGTACGAGCTAATAATTAAAGACATAAAAAAGGACATCAATACAGGGAAATTTGATGTTGATGAAAAAATATCATCGGAGAATCAATTGGCCACCAAATATGGAGTAAGTAGACAGACTGTGCGAAAGGCCATTGGGCAATTGATAGACGAGGGGTATCTCTATGCTAAGCATGGCAGTGGCACATATGTAGCAGAGCGCGTTATGAAAAAAAGACATAGTAAGAATATCGCTGTGGTTTCCACCTACATGTCTGACTATATTTTTCCTAGGGTTATCCAAGGAATAAATCAGGTTCTTGATGAAAATGGCTACAGCATTTTGCTTAAAACCACCAATAATTCCCGCAAGGGAGAGGCCTGGTGCATGGAGGAACTATTGTCAAAAAATATCGACGGAATGTTGATTGAGCCAAGTCAAAGTGCCATTAGCTGTCAGCATCAGGTATTGTACGACCAGATGGATGCAATGGGAATTCCATATGTATTTATCCAAGGCTGCTATGAAGCCATGATGGATAGACCTTATGTGATGATAGATGATGTGGAAGGTGGCATGCTTATTACAGAGCATTTGATTAAACTTGGCCATAGAAATATCGCTGGGATTTTCAAAGCAGATGATACCCAGGGAATTCTTCGTCATAAAGGCTATGTAAAAGCCCTTGCAGCAGCAGGAATCCCATATGATCCTGATTTGGTTGTTTGGTATCACACAAAAGATAAAACCATGAAACCAATGGAAGGATTGCTTCGAATTTTGGAAAGCGGCAGACCTTGTCATGCTGTTGTTTGCTACAATGATGAGATTGCAGCAGATGTTATTAAAGGATTGCAAAATATTGGAAGAAGCGTGCCACACGATATATCTGTTACAGGATTTGATAATTCACTTCTGGCGCACAGCAAAGGAATAACCACCATAGCCCACCCTCAAGAAGAACTTGGTAAGAAGGCGGCAGAGACCTTGCTTGGGTTAATTGATAAGAGGATTTCTAAGAAAGAAGCGCATGTTTTACTTGAGCCAATTCTAGTAGAAAGAAATTCATGTTTTTAAAAAATATGCAAAGTAAAAGAGACGCCGGCGGGACGTCTCTTTTAAAAAGGGAGAATAATGTTATGAAAAAAATGGTTCATCGCTTCTGTCTTGCGATGTAATTATAATACAATCAATTTCTGAAGGAACAATGGAAAAAATGTGAATAATAAATGCAAAATAACAATAATATTTGTGAATTGCTGACCGAATAAAATATTTCGTCGTCTCTGGTTAGATGATGTAACATTATTCTCATTTTTTGCAGTTTATCTTAGTTTGCCCCACAGGGCCCGGATAATGTTGCAAACTAAAAGAGCTTGCAACGAGCAAGCTCTAAATGTAAAAACCCAAATGCATTAATAACTCAAATGCGCATATCAATCATGGTGCCTGAGGTAGGGTAAACCATGCTCTCCAGCGATGGAGTATTCATATTCATACTTGCTGTTAAAGCATCTGCTTGTCCCTCTACGATATCTAAAGTCTTGCCTAGCATTGCAGTCCCCACTGCACTCATAAGCTGGTTTTGACTTAAACTCATAGAAATCTCGGCTATATCCATGTGCGCCTCCCCTAAAAAAAGACATTTGCTTTTTCTATATAAAAATTCTAGCATTTTCGGCTAGTAAATTGGTGTCAAATTGTGTTTAAACTGTGAATAAACTGTGAATTCAAATTTTATGAAAAATTCTTGAACATGTCAAGATGCATAGAAATATTCACGACAAATAATTATAATAGAGTATGTAAAAGTATATAGAGGACATTATGGCGTTACTAAAAATTAATTTAAATGATCCATTAATGAAGGCTATCAAAGCCGTAAATACCATAACAGGTAAATCTCTTACAGAAGAAGATTTAAAGAAGCAACGAGCAGCTATGGAAAGAGCTGGTCGGTTGGCTGCGCCTACAGGTGGAGTTACCCTTGAAGAGTTTTCAGTTGATGGTATTTCTTGTGAATGGGTTAAGCCTGACTTAGCCCACAATCCACAGTATGTAATTTTATATGCTCACGGTGGAGGATACACTTGTGGTGGCCTTGGCTATGCCAGAATTTTGGCAGCGAAGCTTGCGGTATATACAGGATTTTCAGTGGTGTCTTTTGAATATCGTTTGGCACCAGAGCATAAATACCCAGCAGCCTTAGAGGCTGGTATGAGCCTGTGGCATTATCTTATGGAAAAAGGCTATGGTGCAAAGCAGGTTATTTTTGCAGGTGATTCTGCAGGCGGTAATTTAGTTCTTTGCATGGCCCAGAAGTTAAAAAAAGAAATGGACCTAGCTCCAAGATGCTTGCTTTTATTTAGTCCATGGACTGATATGACGGCAAGCGCTGGTTCATATGAAGATAAAAAGGACAAAGATCCTATTCTAACTAAGGATTATGTTATAGGAGTAAGAGAGGCTGTAATCGGAAAGGATGCTGATGCTTCCGATGAAAGATACAGCCCACTTAATGGCGACTTTACTGATTTTCCTCCAACACTAATTATGGTTGGAAGAAATGAAATATTGCTTGATGATAGTGTAAATTTGCAAAAGCGTATAAATAAAGCCGGAGGCAAAGCAGTTATAGATATAGAAAAGGATGGTTGGCACGTATATCAACAAATGCCACTTCCTGTGGCTGGAAGGGCCATGAAGCGCCTCTCAGACTACGTATCAGAAATTATTTATATGAATTAGATGAGCCTGTAACAGGCGGACTAGAGTACTAGAAAGAAGATATATATGAGTAGAGATAATTGGTATAAAGTTGATAATGTTGCAAAGGTTTTCTTGGCGACAGCAGCAAAGAGAGATACAAGGACATTGAGGGTCAGCGCAACTCTCTGGGATGAAATTGATCCAGATTTATTACAGGAAGCAGTTTTATCTGCAATTCAAATAAGACCTCAGTTTCAGGTGCGAATCCGTAGAGGTATTTTTTGGCACTACATGGAAGATACAGATATTCAACCAGAGGTTACTGAAGAGCATGGAAGGGTTTGCCCACTTCTTTATGCTCCTGGCAGAATGATGCTTCACTACAAGGTTACATATTACGGCAATAGAATTAATCTGGATTTGTTCCATGCAATTTCAGATGGAACAGGTGCACTGGAGTTTTTAAATATCATTGTTTTAGATTATCTAAAACTGAAATATCCAGGAAAATTTGAGGAGACAACTATTCATTCAGGTGCCTCAGAGGATGATTTGAATCAGGATAGCTACAAGCAGTTCTTTGGAAGCATGGGGTTAAAGCCTTCATCATTAAAATATGCATATCATCCTAGTGGTTTGAAGCTTCCGTACGATCAGCTTCAGTTTTTCGAGGTGCATATGCCAACGGAGCAGCTATTGCCAAAAGCAAAGGAAATCGGCGTATCTCTTACAAGCTATATCGGAGCCAGATTTATGATGGCTATAAAGGAGGATATGCCACCTAGAAAGCGCAAGACTCCAATAAATGTTTCTATGCCGGTAAACCTTAGAAATTATTATCCAAGTCAGACATCCAGAAATTTCTTCAATAACGTAAACGTATCCCATGTGTTTGATGAGGATATTTCATTTGAAGATCTGGCCAAGGAATTTGATGAGAAGCTTAAGTCAAATCTTACAGAAGAAAATATCAAAAAGCAGATGGATAACTTTGAAACCATGGAGTATGTTGTTCCAGTTAGAGCAGTGCCACTATTTATTAAGCAGTGGGTAGTTAGATATGGTTCAAAGGTTACCGATAAAAAGGTATCGATGGTACTTTCTAATTTGGGAGTACAAAAGCCGCCAACAGAGGTAGCTGATATGATACAAAACTACAGTGCCTTTTGTAGCTCATCTAATTTATTTTCAACTATGTACAGCTACAATGGTGACTTGTCTTTAGGTATAACTTCACCTTATTCAAATACAAGGGTAATCAAAAATCTTGTTAGAGGTTTAGCTGAGGACGGGATTAAAATCCGAGTATATGCAACGGAGGTGATTCGATAATGAAGAATTGTCCTTATTGTAAAATTGAGGTTGGGGGCAATTTAAAGAAATGTCCGCTATGCCAAAGTAAATTAAATGGCGATGGAGAAAGACCATATTTTCCAAAGCAGACAACACTTCAGATTCAGTCCTTTTTCTATAAAATACAGCTGTTTATTGTATGGGCAGTGGTAATTATGAGCGGTGGATTGGATTTCATGTTTGGCCTTAGAGTGTGGCCGGGACTACACATACATTGGAGCTTGATAGTTGCGATGTGGTTGATAGTTTTTGAATTTGGAATTATGAGATTGTTCAAAAGAGGAATCAGTTCATCAAGGATTATGACCATGTTTGTAATGCTGGTGCTGGTGATGCTTCTTGTGACATCTTACTATATTGGTTTCTTTTATATTGTTGCTGAATGGGTTTGTCCAATTGTCATTATGGGGACAATCATAGCTAATTTCGTACTAGCCATGATTGATAAAAGTGGCAATTCAATGGTTTACCTGTTAACTAACCTTATTGTGGGTATATTCCCATATATTGTTTTTCATTTCACAGAAAGAGATTGTCCTATAGCATGGATTGTTTGCTTGTTAGTGAGCGTTATCCTTTTTGTAGGAGCAATTATATTTAAAGGTAGAGAGGTTGTTAGTGAGATACAGAGGAGACTGAACGTTTAAATGAATAATACGGGGAGTTCTTTTAACAAAAGTAAGCACATCGTCGATAATTTTGAAAGGGCGATGAGGGAAGGTTGGATAGAAGTATATTTTCAACCTATAGTTCGTACGTCCAATGGACGAGTATGCGCCGAGGAGGCTTTAGTAAGATGGGAAGATCCACTGCTTGGAATGCTGAATCCTGCAGATTTTGTTCCTGCCTTAGAGGCTGTTAATCAGGCTCATAGATTGGATTTGTATGTGCTAGAAAAGACATTAAAGAAAATGAATGATCAGCGTGATAGAGATTTATTCCTGGTTCCTACAGCAGTAAATTTCTGTCAGGTTGATTTCTATACATGCGATCTCGTAGAAGAGATTGCAAGCAGAGTGGAGTCCGCAAAAATTTCAAAGCATATGATTGCTATTGGAATTTCTGAGGGCTCTTTGTCTATTGGAAATGATTATGTAATTTCGCAGATAGAGCAGCTTCAAGATATAGGCTTCCAAATTTGGATGGATGATTTTGGAAGTGGTGATTCTGCACCAGCACTTTTGCAGATTCTGAAATTTGATTTATTAAAGATAAACATCTTTTTCGTTAAGCAAATTACTGAAAGTGAAAGTGCAAGAATTATTTTGACAGAGCTTATAAGAATGGCCATGTCACTTGGTATAGAAACTGTTGCTGAGGGTGTAGAGTTCAAAGAACAGGTGGATTTTTTGCAAGAGATAGGCTGTACAAAACTTCAAGGTTTCTATTACTGCAAGCCACTTCCTATTACAAAGATATTTGATAGATATGTTACTGGTACAGCTATAGGTTTTGAGAATCCAGCAGAGTCTGAGTACTATGCAGCTGTAGGAAAGGTTAATCTTTATGATTTGTCTTTCACAAAAAATGTGGACGGTCATTTGGAAAATTATTTTGATACTTTGCCTATGGTAATCATGGAAGTGGATAATGGAGGACTTACTATACTTCGTGGTAATAAGTCATTTAAGATATTTGTCGATCAAAATTACAATACAAAGGATGTGGAGCAAAGGTATCCGTATGATTATGCTAATGAGTATATAGGAGTGTATACTGTAAATGCGATTCGTAAATGCGGATTGAATGGTAAGCGTGTAATTATCGACGATAGAATCAAATCAGAAAAAACAGTACAAATGCTAATCCAAAGAATCGCTGTAAATCCTGTCACAAAGGTTTCAGCGGTAGCTATTGTTATTCTTTCTGTGACGGAGAAAAAAGGCCTTAGTGATGAATTGACCTATAACTATATAGCTAGAGCCTTGTCAGAAGATTATATGAATCTTTATTTTGTAGATTTAACCACTGAGGATTATGTTGAATACAATCCTGATGGAATGAATAGAGATGTTTCGGTGAGCAGACGTGGAACTAACTTCTTCAAAGAAGTAATAAAAGATGCCAAGAAATATCTGTATATAGATGATGTGGAGATGTTCATAGATTCATTTAAAAAGGCCAATATTAAAAAGAGCATTGAAAAGAATGGATCTTATTCAATAACATATCGTTTGATGGTTAAAAACGTTCCTACATATGTTAGTTTAAAGGCTGTAAGTGTTAGAAATAATAAAAATAATATTATCATCGGTGTCAATAATGTAGATGCTCAGATGAAGCAAAGAGAGGTCATTGAAAGAATTAAGGAAGAGCAGAAGACCTATTCTCGTATTATGGCTTTATCAGGAGAATTTATAAGTATTTATACAGTTGACCCTAAGACAAATGCATATGCATGTTTTAATTCCACAAAGGCCTATGACGCTCTTGAAATCGCCATAACTGGTGATGATTTCTTTAAAGACTCAAGAAGAAATGCAAAAGATGTTATATACAAAGAAGATATAAAAGATTTTCTAAAGGTCTTTAAGAAAGAGTTTATCTTAGAAAAGATAGATGAAAGTGGTCTGTTCATATACAAATATAGAATCAATATAGGCGATGGAGTGGTTCATGTTTGCCTTAAGGCTGCTATCATAAATGAAAATGATGGGCCAAAGCTACTGATTGGTATCATTGATATCGAAAATCAGGTTGAGCAGGAAATGGAATACATGAGTACACTTATGGCGGCTGAAGATAAAGCCACAAAGGATCAGTTGACAGGAGTTAAAAATAAGCGAGCCTATGCTGATGAGGAGGAGTACTTAAACAGCTTTATTTCGGCAGGATCTTCACCGGCATTTGCCATAGTTGTTTGCGATTTGAATGGCTTAAAGCAGGTTAATGATACCCTTGGTCATAAGGCTGGAGATGAGTATATCAAAGAGGGCTGCCATATAATTTGCGAGGCCTTTTCAAAGAGCCCTGTTTACAGAATCGGTGGAGATGAATTTGTAGCTGTGGTTCAGGGCGCAGACTATGAGTGCATAGATACCCGTATTGAACGAATTCAAAGAGCTAACAGGCGAAACAAAAAAGCTGGTAAAGTTACTATCGCTGTAGGCGTTTCAAAGTATGAAGGTGATAAGTTCGTTTCTGATGTTTTTGAGCGTGCTGATAAGGCTATGTACGCCAATAAGAAAATGATGAAAGAAGGGGACGTATTTATGATTGACAAAACTTTAACAATGAGATAGTATTTATGTTATGATAAAAAGATAGGGAAGACCCTAAAAAGAGGAGGATTACTATGAGCGAATTTAACAACTTAAAGCTTGAGGTTGCTGATGAGATTGC
>JAEEGL011054034.1_pt1 | contig 10603 bp, 8 predicted proteins | sample 9134231 | NCBI WGS metagenome assembly JAEEGL01 (sample SAMN16246548, study PRJNA631951) | gut metagenome | biome: gut microbiome; feature: rumen; material: fiber-attached | host: Bos | place: Iran: Karaj | collected 2018-10 | reverse complement strand
TAAAGAAACATAATATTATAATTGAAAAGAACTCTTAATAAGAATTAGGAGTTCTTTTTATTGATTATTATTTTAATAGTTATAGTTATATATATTGGAATAAGAGCGCTGATGATATAGATAAAGTATGTTTCTAAATAATTATTAAAGGTAGTAATACTTGGAAAGATGTAGGTAGTTGTAATTAAAATGATGATACCAATAATAATGGGAATATAATTATGTTTCTTTTTGATATTTTTAGTAATGGTATAAATGATTAGGGTTATGTAGATAAATGATTCGGTAATCCATTTAATTGAAATAATATTTTCAACTCTTTCTAGGAAACCAAAGAGTTTTATTTTTTTTAAGGTAATATATTCAGCATATTCGAAAGCTTTAGCTAGGTAGATACCAAGGGTAGTAATGGTACCTGTAGTAATGATAAAAGAGATAAATGATCCGATTAAATAGGTAATGATTAATGATTTATTATATTTTTTAGGATTAGTAATATTATTTTTAGGAATAATTAAGATGATTAATAGTGGTAAGGTGTTGATGATAGCCAGTTTTATGGATGTAATTAAGATGTTACTTGTGGGTGTTTTTAAGATAGGAAGAAGGTAATCTAGGTGGATTTCTTTTATTAATGAGGTAGTACTTAGAATAAATAAAATAATACTGCCAGTAATTAAGATAATACTTACATGGGAAATAACATTTATGCCTTTAATGGTGGCATATATCGATAGGACTATTAATAAAAGAGATGTTAAAAATATAGGGGTATGGTAGAGAAACTGAGTATTCACAAAACTAGTTACGTTATAGAGAATGGTTATAGCTATAACAAAAAAAATTAAGGAGATAATTATATTGATGATGATGCCTAGTTTACCAAATAGACTAATATTTTTTTCATAGATATTTAGATTGGGGTTGTAGTTGGCAATGTAGAGAGTTAATAATAGGGGAATTAAACCAATGATGTAAGTAATAATAATCGTTAACCAAGAATCAATACCCGTATTATTTTTTAATAGATAGATATTTATACCTAGATTAAAAGTAATAATAATTGATAAAAGAAGTGAAGATAATTCAAGATAACTAATTTTCTTCATTGATGCCCTCCATAATTTTACCTTTGGAAATAATTTTTATTTTGGGATTAATGTTAATTTTAATATTTTGATAGGTGCTTTGATACCAAGAGTTTTTTATTTCTTCATAGAAGTTATAGTCTTGTTTATAAATGATATCTTTGAAACCAAAAATATCAGAATTATATTCTTTTCTAATATGATTAATATTTTTTAAAAAAGTAGTTTTAAGGTAAGTGTTGAGAGTATTTTCAAGATTATTAATATCGGTTTGATTATTATAATCAATATTACAAAATGATTCGTTGATGGTACTAGTAATGGGAATATCAATATTTATTTCTTTGTTTTTGGTAGTGATAGTAGATTTATAATTAATTATTTCTAGAGATAAGTATTTATCTTTTTCACATTCATAAGTAATGATTGTATTATGTAAATTATTTTTTATTAAATTATAAGTAATACTTTCGTCTGTTGATAGATAGCCTTTTAATTGATTATTTTTAAATATGGCTAGGGTATCTAGTTTATAAGTTTCTGTTTTAATGTTTTGAATTGAGTTAGCTAATTCAATTGATGGTAAAACTATTTCAGTATGAGGATTTAATTTCATAGAAGTAAGGTCATTTAGGGTAACTATATTGCTAATTCCTAGGTAAGTACTATTAGTTTCTAGGGTATCTAGAATACTATTTGAGGAGATTGGTTCAATAGGATTTATAGGGGTTAAGATGTTTTCATCTTTAGAAATGAGAATTTTAAATTCAGTGCGGGATAATGGATTACGTAGATAAAAATCTAAAATTTCAGAGATATCTTCTTTAGCTAAATTTTCATTAATAATAACGATTCTTAAGTGATCAGGATAGATGTATCTAGATGCCTTTAATTTTAACATACGATAGGCTTCTTGAGTAGTTTTACCTCTAGTTTGATAGATTACAAATGGTATTTCATTGGATTCTTCTTTTTTGGGATTAACTATTTCAACATTAAGAATAAATTCATTATCTATTTTATTTATTTCAGTAGCTGTAAGAATGGCTATTTCGTTTAATTCTTTGTGATCATAACAACCTGTTAGGATAAAAATCAATAAAATAATAGTTATTTTTTTAATCATGATTGTCCTCCATTTTAGTGATGTTGTTCGAAAGATAACGATTTCTTTTTTTAAGTTTTAGAATTGGTAATTTAATGATACTATTTTTGAGTTGGGAATATTGGGGTGGGGCAAAAGGAATAAGATATGGTAAGCCTAAGAAATCATAACTAGCTAGATTTATTAACATAAAAATGAACGTTAGTAAAATACCGTGGATACCAAATAAGGCACCACCAATCATAAATAAAAGACGATAGAGTCTTAGGGCAGTTATGAATTCAGGATCAGTAAATATTAAGGAAGAAATAGATGTAATAGCAATTACGATAATCATGATAGGGGAGACAATGCCCGCACTGACGGCTGCTTCACCTAGAATAAGGGCACCAACGATAGAAATGGCCGAAGAGGCAAAACTAGGAATTTTTAGGTCACTTTCTCTTAAAATTTCAAAAGAAATCATCATAAGGAGGGCTTCAGTGAAGGTAGAGAAAGGAACATTTTCTCTTTGAGCAGCAATACTAATTAAGAGTTCTGTGGGAATTACTTCTTGATTATAGGTAGTAATAGCAATGTATATTCCGGGTGTTAAAAGCGTAATAAAAAAAGTAATATATCTAATAATTCTAGTTAAAGAAGTATTGATGCTTTGATTAAAATCATCTTCTTCCGAAATAAAGAAATCATTAATAGTTATGGGTAAGATAATGGCAAATGGATCATTATCAGTAAGAATGACAATATTACCTTCCAGGAGATATTTACTAGCAGTATAAGGCTTTTCGGTGGTTAAAATATTAGGAAAATAATTTTTATTTTCTTTTAAAAGAATATTTTTGATATTACCAGATGAGATAATACCATCAATATTAATATTTTTTAGAAGAGTATCAATTTTATTTAAGATTTCTTTTTTAGCAATACTTTTAATATAGAGAAGGGAAATAGTTGTGCTTGTGTATTTACCAATAATATAATTTTGTTTCCATAAATCACTGCTTTTGATTCTTCTTTTGATTAATCCAATGTTTGTTTCGATGCTTTCGGTGAATGAGTCGAGGGCACCACGAGAGGTGTTTTCAGTTACGGGAGAAGTAATACCACGAGATAAATCTTTTCTAGTTTCTAGGGCAATATATTTGTTTTTAGAAAATAATATAATGGTAAAACCATTATTTAAGTAATAATTAATATCTTTATAGGTAGTAATTTCTTTGTATTTAAAATTACTGATATGATTTAGAATGTTATGGTATGTCGGTATATATAGATAATTTAAACTTCTTAAGATAAAATCAGATATGGAGCTAGATGAAGTAATGGTTTCATTATAGATAATATATATTTTTTTATAGAGAAGATATTTTTTTCTATAGATAATGTTATCGTTGTTATTGGTATTTATTTTTAATTTATTGATAATAGATTGCATATATTTCACCATTTTTATTATGTGTTTTTCTTATTTATTTATGTAAAATAAGTGGCAATCATTGATTTATAACAGGTTGTGTGGTAAATTAATTATAGGTGAATGATGTGAAATTTGATAGTGAAAACAAAAAGATTGATGATAGTAAGCAAATAATTAAGAAAGAAAGAGAAAAAATTAAGATTCAAAAAAAGAATATCAGAAAGAAAAAGATGAAGAATTTAAAAAAGACTAAACTGGGTTCTATATTAAGTAAAGTATTTTTTATTTTTTATGAGAAAGATAATTATTCTTTTTCACAAGTATTTGTAATTATCATTGTTTCTTTGATTTTTGGTGCTTTTGCTTGTCTATCTTTATTTACAATTTTGTCACATGGTAAGAATTATTTTAGACTAGGTAGAGAACTATCAAAGTTCTATGATGTGTATGATGTGCTTGTAGATAATTATTATGGTAATATTGATAAGAATAAACTTGTCGAAGCTGCTATAGAGGGAATGGTGTCTAGTGTTGGGGATGAGTATACAAATTATAGTGATGTCAAGGAAGCTGATTCATTTAACGAAATGTTAAGTGGTAAATACGAAGGAATTGGTTGTACGATCACCTTTAAGGATAATAAAGTAAGTGTTATTTCGGTTTATGATAAAAGCCCTGCTATGAAGGCTGGAATTCAAGAAGGAGATATTATTAAAACTGTCGATAACTTAGTGGCAAGTGAAGTTGGAGTGACTAAGTTAGCTAATTATATTAAAACAGAAGCAACAAAAGAAATCATGATGGTGGTTATAAGGGATAAGGAAGAAATCAGTCTAACCTTAAAAAGAGATACAGTAGAGATGCCAGTTGTTAGTGGTAAAGTATATACGATTAATGATAAAAAAGTAGGGTATATTGATATTGAATTATTTTCTTCAGTGGTAGCTAATCAATTTAAAGATAAACTTTTAGAGTTAGAAAGTGATGGTATTCAGGCTTTAGTTATCGATGTTAGAGATAATAATGGTGGATACTTGTCAGAGGTAACTGATATACTTAATTATTTGTTACCAAAGGGAGCTACTTTATATCAAGTTCAAAGAGATAATAAAAGAGAAGTAACTAAAGATAAAACAGGAGAAAAGAGGGAGTATCCTATCGCTGTTGTGACAAACGAGAATAGTGCATCTGCTTCAGAAATATTAGAAGCTGCTATCAAGGAAAGTTATCATGGATATGTCGTAGGAATTAAGACATATGGTAAAGGCACAATGCAACAAGTAAAAAAACTTAGTGATGGTAGTTTAGTTAAATATACGACACAAAATTGGTTAACACCAGATGGTAATTGGATAAATGATAAAGGAATAACACCAACTAATCAGGTAAAACTTGATGAAGAATATTATCAAAATCCAGAAGAAAAAAATGATAATCAATTACAAACAGCACTTAATTTGGTTAGTAAATAACCAATTAAGTGCTTTTTTGGTAAAAATATAAACAAAGATTAGGTATTTTAGATATTTTAGGGTATAATTTTGGTACAGGGTGAAGATAATGATAAATTTGATTGTGTATGCTGAAGATAATAATGATATTAAAGAAGATGTTAAAGTAATCAATATGGCTTTAGCTAAATATAATGTTGATTATCGTGTGTATACTTTTAATAATTATAATGAAGATTTTGAAACAATAATTAATAATGATTTAATTAAAATTTATGTATTGAACATTGGTAGTGGTGGTAAGGGTATTGATGTTGCAAGAAAAATAAGAAAAAGAGAAATAGGTAGTATTATTATTTTCTTGACTGATTGTAACAGGTACCATAGGGCACTATTTGATAATAGGCTAATGGTACTTGATTTTATTTTAAGAAATAAAAATTATGAAAGTAAACTGTGTGATGATATTATCTATGCTTTAAAACTTATTTATGAAAGAAAATCATTTGTTTTTAAATATAATCATATAGTCTACCGGATACCTTATTCACAGATAAATTATATAGAAAAGGAACCGGAGATAAAGAGATGTATTATTCATACGTTGGATGGTAATTATTATGTTGTTAATTCGATTCAAAGATTAAATGAGATCCTTGGAGAAAGTTTTTACCGGGTACATCAGTCGTGTATTGTCAATTTAAATAATATTAAAAAGATTTGTTTAAATAACAATAAGATTATTTTTTATAATGAAGAATATACGATGTTATTTTCTGATAAATATAAAAATGATTTAATGAAGGTACTAAATTTAGAAGAATAATGTAAAGAGATGTAAATTAATAATGTAAACTTGATTTTTCTTGTGATTATGATATGATGTTGTTGAGGTGGATTATGAAAAAGATAGAGTTTGGGTATAATACTGATAAAAATTTAAATGCAACTTGGTTAGAACCAGAACCTTATAATGGGGAATATTTAGATACGATTAATTATAAGGATAGAGATTTTTTAGTAACAAGAATTGTTGATTCATTAAAAGGGCTTGATGGAGCAATCGATGTTAGAGAAGTTGCTCAAGATTATTATTCAGATGGATCTTATATGACATATGCTAATCAAGAGAAAGATAGTGTATGTAACAAGTTAGAACTCTTTTTAAATAATCCCAAGATAAGAGAAAAATTAAAAGATAAAAGAGTATTAGATATACTTAGAAATGCTGATTTTCCAACTTATTCTTCAAAATTATTACAAATAGAAGCTAAATCAGAAGAGTTCCCGGAAATAGTTACTTCAATAAAACCGGAAATATTTAAGAAATTAAAAGATAGTAAGAAAAATAATATGGGATGGTCTATGTACCATATGATTGAAGAAATTCAAAGACTATATAAAGAAATAGAAGAAATAAAAGCAAATAGTAATGGAAGACATTATTAATGTATATTTGCACCCTTTGGGTGCTTTTTTATTTACTTTTATTTGTTTAAATGCTATAATTCTATTATAAATGGAGGTATCTAGATGGGAAAGAAAAAGCAAAAAAAAGAAAGTGATAAATTTGAATATAGTAATGAAGTAATTGGGGTATTATTGATATTACTTTCAATTATTGGAATGCTTGGATATGGGAGAGCAGGAAACTTTATTAGAGGCTTTGCAGTTTTTCTAGTAGGGGTAGCTTATTTTCCATTATTAGTGGCTTTCTTTGCGCTAGGTATATATTTAATTGTTAAAAGAAAAACACCTAAAATGGTTTCAAGGACATCTATTGGTATATATTTAATTATTATGGCAGCTTTGTCATTATTTCATTTAAAGTATATTCGTATCGATGGAAGTACTGAGTTGATTATGGAAACTTTTAGAAATGTTATGAGTGCTAATAAATCACCGGATATGATTGTAAATTGTGGTGGTGGAATGTTGGGGGCATTATTTGGTTATGTTTTTAATTGGGCTTTTTCAGTTGATGGAATAGTTATTGTAGCAATAACTTTAATACTTTTAGGAATAATTTTGATATTTAATACATCAATAATTAATATGTTATCAAAAGTTAAAATGCCAAAAGTTAGGGAAAAAGAAGAAGAAGAAGAGGAAAAAGAAGATAAAGAAGAAAATGAAGAAGTAGTTGATAAAAGAATAGTTATATCATCAATTGATGAACTTACTAATAAGAAAGAAGAAAAGGAAGAGAAGGAAGTTGTTGATAATGATATACCAATTAAAAAAATTAGTGATGTAACAACTACTTCAGAAGAAACGGAAAAAGTAACGACAAATGTTAATTATAAATTGCCTTCAATCGATATCTTTAAGACTGTTAAGAATGTTAATAGCAAAGAGAATGAAATTAATGCAAAGGCCAACATTCAAAAGTTAGAAGATGTTTTAAGAGTATTTGAAATATCTGGTAAAATTGTGCAGGTTAATATTGGACCTACGGTTACGCAGTACGAACTTGATTTAAAAGCTGGTACAAAGGTTAATAAACTGTTGGGTATTCAAAGAGAAATTGCTCTAGCTATGGCCGCAAAGGATGTTAGAATCCAGGCACCAATTCCTGGAAAGAATACGATTGGTATTGAACTTCCTAATAAGGTAAATGCAAGCGTATCATTTAAAGAAGTATTAAGTAGTATGCCAGAAGTAAATGAAAAGACACTACTAGCAGTAGGCCTTGGTAAAGATATTATGGGTAAAGTTAAGTGGTGTGAAATTAATGCTACACCGCACTTATTAGTAGCTGGATCTACTGGTAGTGGTAAATCTGTTTGTATTAACTGTATCATTTCATCTATTCTAATGAGAAGTAGGCCAGATCAAGTAAGACTTGTTTTGGTAGACCCTAAAAAGGTTGAATTTTCAATGTATGAAGGGGTACCTCATTTACTTTCTCCGGTAGTTACTGATCCAAGAAAAGCATCAATTGCTTTAAAAAATATTGTTGGGGAAATGGAAAGACGATATGAACTTTTGGAACATACTAAAAATAAAAATATTGTCGGTTATAATAAATTTTGTGAAACGCATACAGAATATCAAAAATTACCATATATTGTTGTTATTATTGATGAGTTAGCTGACTTGATGTTAGTAGCTGCCAAAGAAGTTGAAGACTCTATTATGCGTATTACCCAAATGGCTCGTGCTGCTGGTATTCATTTAATCGTAGCAACACAAAGACCATCAACGGATATTATTACCGGTGTTGTTAAAGCCAATATTCCATCAAGAATTAGTTTTGCAGTATCTAGTCAGATAGATTCAAGAACAATTCTTGATATGGGAGGTGCGGAAAAACTACTTGGGAAAGGTGATATGTTATTCTTACCAATGGGTGAAAGTATTCCAATGAGAATTCAAGGCGCTTTTGTTTCAGAAGAGGAAATTGAAAAGTTAGTAAATTATACGATTAGTCAGCAAAAGGCAATATATGATGAAACACTTACAATCGATAAAAGTGGTGGATCTGATAGTAGTACAAGTGCTGGGGATGATTATGTATCTAATGATGAATATGATGATCCTATATATAATGAAGTAGTTGATTTTGCAGTATCTACGGGTAAAATAAGTGCTTCACTTATTCAAAGAAAGTTTAGACTTGGATACAATAGGGCAGCAAGAATTATCGATTTACTTGAAGAACGTGGAATAATTGGACCTGCAAATGGTTCAAAACCAAGAGAAGTACTTGTTAAATTAGAAAGTCATAATGATAGTGAATAAAAGAGATAACTTTAGTTATCTCTTTCGCATTTTATTTTCAAGTTTGACTAAATGTTTACGCATAGTTTTAAAATTTTTGGCTTTATAGATAGGTAAATCAGCTATTTTAAAATTTAGATGAAGATAATATACAAGATCATCAAATCTAGTTAAAACAGCATTAATATTTTTATTATTTGATTCATATAAAAGATATTTGGGATCAAAATCAATTAGTTTTATTTGATTCTCTTTGATAAGAAAGTTAGTAGGATTACTATCAACATAGCCGATACTATTATCTTGTAGTTCTTCTAAAATGTTTAAAATGTCATTAAGAAGAAGATATAAATTATGAAGTTTATCATTGTCATGATGGTAATATTTTTTTAAATCTTTTAAGGTTTTATTTTCCGTAATTTCTAATAATGAAATACTGTTTTTATAATAGGGAATGATAGTACCTTTTAAACTACCTTGTTCTTCATAATAACCAATAGGGAAATCAGTTAAGGTAATTTTACTTTGCATACCTTTAAAGATACTTAACATTGTTAAATATTCTTCTTTATTTAGATTAATTTGTGAATATTTAATAAGGTATTCTTTAAGTGCTAATAATTCATAAAATTTACTTTTAGTTGCTTTTTTATTCGATGTTCTAATGGAATAAAAGAATAATTCATTGCCTTTATCCGATTCATTAAAATAGGGTATTCCTAAATTATCAATTTTCATGATGCCTCCTAAGTAAAATATATTTTATTACATGTGAAATAAAAAGTAAATAAATTATTGTAAGAATGCTTATTTTGTAGTAAAATTATATTGGTGAAGTATATGGATAAGAGAGAATTATTAAATAGTTATAATAATCTTTTAAATGATATAAATGATATATGGAGGTTTCTTTGACTTAGATAATAAGGAAAAGAGAAAAGATGAATTAGATAAAAATATTCAAGATGTTAATTTTTGGAATAGTAGTAATAAAGATAATGATTTAAAGGAATTTAATGAACTTAGTAGTATTATTAATCAGGTAAAAGATATTAAGAATAAGATTGTTAGTAATATAGCATTATTAAATGATGAAATAGATAATGATATGTATGAATTATTAAGTGAAGAATATAAAGATATTAATAATACTTTGGATGAACTTAAAATGGATACTTATTTAGCTGGTGAATATGATAAGAATGATTGCTTTTTAGAAATTCATGCTGGCGCTGGAGGAACAGAAGCATGTGACTGGGCTAATATGCTTTATAGAATGTATACAAGATATTTTACTAAGAATAATTATAAGTATACGGTATTAGATAAGCAAGATGGTGAAGAAGTTGGAATTAAGTCAGTAATGCTTGAGGTTAAGAAAAAGAATGCTTATGGATATTTAAAGGGTGAAATTGGAGTACATAGACTTGTGAGGATAAGTCCATTTGATGCGAATAAACGTAGACATACATCTTTTGCATCAGTGCTAGTAACACCGAAATTTGATAACAATATCGATATAGTAGTCAATGAAAGCGATATTAGAGTTGATATTTATAGAAGTAGTGGTCCTGGAGGACAAGGGGTAAATACGACGGATTCAGCTGTTAGAATTACGCATATACCAACAGGAATTGTGGTTACTTGTCAGAATGAAAGAAGTCAAATTAGAAATAAAGAAATAGCCATGGAAGTTCTTAAAAATAAGTTATATAATTTAGAATTAGCTAAAGAAAATGATAAACTTCAAGAAATTAAAGGGGAACAGATGACAATTGGGTTTGGTAGTGGAAAAAGAAGTTATGTAATGTGTCCGTAT
>JAEEGL010774796.1_pt1 | contig 10603 bp, 10 predicted proteins | sample 9134231 | NCBI WGS metagenome assembly JAEEGL01 (sample SAMN16246548, study PRJNA631951) | gut metagenome | biome: gut microbiome; feature: rumen; material: fiber-attached | host: Bos | place: Iran: Karaj | collected 2018-10 | reverse complement strand
TCCAACACGCCGTGCACCGTCAAGCAGAATGGCCACACGGCCTTGGTCTTCCGCCTTCCATTTCAATAACTTATCGTAAACTTTTCGTCTCATAACGGCTGCAAAGATATAACTTTTGCACCTTTTCAAGCAATTTTTTCTATACTTTTTGCACCTTTTCAAGGAGTTTTCCTGTCGCATTTTGCACCTTTTCAAGCTGCTGTATTGCGATTTTATCATTTTTGCAGCCTGTCAATTCAAGAATTACCGCGTCCAAAATGGATAATTCGGCTTGGAAATGGATGAAGTGGATGGGAAAAAGACAGAAAGACAACTGGCACTGCCTACAGCAATCGCTCCAAGTCTCCAGTCAAGAAGTCTTCCACGGGGATGCCACCGCTACCGACGACGAAAGCCCTCTTAGGTTGGAATTGCTTTTGGAACAAAGCTAATCCTTGGTTGTCGGTTCTTCGCCCACTTTTCACCTCAATGGCTATGCTTTGTCGGTTGTATTCGATGATGAAGTCAACCTCGTCGTCACGCTCACGCCAATAATACAACTTGAACCCTAATTCGTCTGCCTGATTGAGCAAATAAGCCCCAACAGCCGATTCAACCCAACGTCCCCAGGCCTTGGGAGTCGTGAAAGCAGTCTCGAACTTCATTCCCGATTGCACCGAAAAAAGCGCGGTATTGTAAACCGTCAGTTTCGGAACCGAGTTGTATTTTCTTGCCGTGTCCTTGGCATATTTTTGCAATCCACAAAGCAATCCTGCCTCGCCCAACGTGTTCAGGTAATTGGCGAGCGTGGTCACATTGCCCGCATCTTGCAACTGTCCAAGCATTTTGTTGAGGGAAAGCTCCATGCCCGAATAGGCACAGCCAAGGTCGAAAAGTTGTCGCATAAGGGCTGGCTTATACACCATTTTGGTCGACAGCACATCGCGCTCGATGGCGGGGGCGACAATGCTGTCCAAGATATAATGCTGCCACCGCCGATGATCTTTGATCAACGAAGCCCCTCCCGGATAGCCACCATAATAGATGAATTGGTTGAGGTCGAAGCCAAAGGCCTCACGCATCTCCGCGAAACTCCAATGTGGCATGCGTATCAACTCGAAACGGCCGGCAAGGGTTTCGGTCAAACCGTCTTTCAAAAGCAGCCGCGAAGAACCTAATAATACCACTTTCAACGGAATATCATTGAATGAGTCGCTGTCCCATTCTTTCTTGACGGCTTCGCTCCAGTTATCGATTTTGTGCACCTCATCAATGACCAACAAAAACTCCGGTGCTTGCAACAATTGCATACGAGCACGGGCAGCGGCCCAAACTTCACCAATCCAGGCGGTGTTTTCGGGTGATTCATTGTCGGCAGTAAACAATAGGTAAGGAATGGATATTTCCTTCAACACTTGTTTGACCACGGTGGACTTGCCCACTTGCCTTGGTCCGGAAAGCACTTGAATGAAACGGCGTGGCTCCTCAATGCGTGATTGTAATATTGAAAATTGCGGCCTTTTGAACATAAGTCTTTGATATTTTGGCTGCAAAGATATACAAAATTCTCAAAAGTGTACTGCAAAATTCTCATTTCTTCATTACAAAATTCTCAAAAGTGTATTACAAAATTCTCAAATCTCATTCGCAAAATTCTCAAAAGTCAGGAAAACTGATGCGGTTTTATTGCTTGTTTAGATAGGATAACAGTCCTTTGCATCCCTCCAAGACATCCACCCAAGTGGCCTCAAAATCGCCTGTGTACCAAGGGTCGGCGACGTCGCCTGGACGATGCGTGTAATCCATCAACAGACTGATTTTGTGGTCGGTGTCCTCGCCATACATACGCTTCAAGTTGTGGAGGTTGTAGTGGTCCATGGCGATGACGTAATCGTAATAGGCGTAGTCCTGCCGTGTCATCTGGCGGGCGGTCTTGCCCTCGCAACCGATGCCGTGCTCGGCCAGCTTGCGCCGCGCTGGCGGATAGACGGGATTGCCGATTTCTTCCGTGGAAGTGGCGGCTGAGGCGATTTCAAATTGTTCGCTCAAGGCCGCTTCTTCGACGAGATGTTTCATCACAAACTCGGCCATGGGACTGCGGCAGATGTTGCCGTGGCAGATGAAGAGGATTTTTATCATATTGAAATGTAGATCGTTGAATTAACTTCGTTGAAATCTCCGATTCGGCGGAGCCAATCTTTGATTTGTTTAATTGTTGTTGATGCAAGACATTGGACGACTCGTGTCTGGCAGTCTTGCATCTCGTGTCCTATTTGTTTAGTAAATCATTTATCACCACCGAGGCACAAAAGATGCCAAATGCAGCAGGCAAATAGGAAATCGTGCCCACATTGGAAACCTTGTTTTGCTCCTCAACGCCATCAGTGATGATGGCAGACGCATCGACAGGCTCAGGCGAAAAAACGACCTTGATACCCTCGAAAACGCCCAAACGATGTAGTCGCTTTCGGATGTAAAACGCTAACCGACAATGGTTTGACTTTGCAATGTCGCAAATCTCAATTTTTTCGGGATGGAACTTGCCGCCTGCACCCATGCTGCTCACGATGCGTTGGTTGTTTTGCTTGGCATAGTAGAGCAAAAACACCTTGGGGGCCACTGTGTCGATAGCATCCACAACATAGTCGAAGGGTTGTGCCATCAGGTCGATGATGGCTTGGTCTTTCAGGTATTGGTTAAGGACGGTCAGCTCAATCTCTGGGTTGATGTCGCGCAAACGCTCTGCCATCACCTCGGCTTTCGGGCGGCCAATGGTACTTTCCAAAGCTAACAGCTGTCGGTTGCGGTTGGTCACGTTCACCACATCGCCATCAACGAGTGTCATACTGCCAATGCCCGCACGAGCCAACTGCTCGGCAGCATAGGCACCAACACCACCCAAACCCACCACAATCACATGCTTGGATTTCAATATGTTGATGCCTTCATCACCGATGAGTAGGCGGGTTCTGTCTTTCCAGTCTTCCATAGCATTTTTCTTGTCGTCGCTTCGCGTCATTGCGAAAAGATAGGACGAAACAATCTATAAATTCGCATAATTCGTATAATTTGCCGTTTTCTAATCGGTGAATTTAGCTAATTATGCGAATGGACTGCTTCGTTCCTCGCAGTGACGCAAAGCGTGTCATTCAAATATCCGCGCAAAATTACTAAAGATTTGTTCTCTCAGCGCATTAATGTCCATTTCAAGCAGTTTTGCCGCAGCTTCATAGACCTTTTCAATGCCGATTTCCGACATATCGGTTTCTAGAAAAAGACAATTCAAATCAATGAATTTGAACGACTTGCTGATTTTTCTCTCAGGATGCAGCAAGCTCTCGCCAATGGAAAAATATATGCCTTGCCCAATGAATTGCTTGATGTCCTGTTTCGTCCCACTGAAGCCATGCAAAATCCAAGGCTGTATGGCTTTATGCTTTTTCCGCAGGGCAAGGATTTCATTGTGGCTTCGCACATCGTGTAGAATCATAGGCTTTTGCAAGGCTTCTGAAAGCTCAATTTGACACTCAAAAAGTTCAATCTGTTTTTCAAAGCTTGCCTTATGCAATTTGTCCAAACCCACTTCTCCAAGAGCAATGGCTTGAGGTGACTTCAGTCGTTCTTCCAACAGACGAAGCGATGTTTCCACCTGAAACTCAACCGAATCTACTTGCCAAGGATGGATACCATAACTGTAAAAGCCATTTATGGGACATAGACGATTCAAATCAAAATTGGTAATTTGAATCAAATTGTCGTTGCTTCTTGTCGTATGAGTGTGTATATTGATGAAAGGTCTCATTAATGTGCAAATCGAGTTAAGTAACAGTTCAAAATTAAGTTCAATATCTAAGTAATTCACTGGATAGAAACCGCCTGAAAGTTGATGGCAAACTGCTGAAATACAAAGTATTGATTACATCGAATCTCCAATTTCAACGCAGCTAAGGCCAAATAGCTAGCTTTTTGTGTCTTTTATGTAAACTACTTTTGCCGATCCACTTATTACCATCAAACTCAACGTTAAATCAGTCTCTCCGGCTCGTCTTTTGATTAAGAAACAGTCTTCAAAACCAGCAATTATTCCCTTTTCTTTCTGTGTCGTCTCGGCATTTCCTCTTGGACTTCTTCTGTCTCTTTCGGTGTCTCCGTTGGTGCTACTTCAACCTTTGGCATCTCAACTTCAATGCGACGAAAAATGTCATCCTTATCCCTTGGACGAGCTTCATCATACCACTTGAATCCAGGTAGATAACGGCTACTTTCTTGCAAGTCTTCCTTGGGATACATTGTCTCATCGATACTATTAAACGACTTGATGATGGAAACACTTTGATCTTCCATCTCAATGACCATAGTTTCTGACTTCGACACATCTATGCCAATAAGTCCTCCGTCATCCTCACGAATCCAATAGATGGTCTCGGCTTGGTCGCCGTCCACATTGACATGATGAATGTCACCATCCTTGAATAGTGAGGTGATATCCTTGCCCTTGATTTGGTTGAAACCTTCAATTGTGTCTTGCGAAATAATAAAGGCATTGCCTTTTTGCATCACCCACTCTACTGAACTTTCCTTGATTTTAATGTCAATATCGGTGCCTGTCATTTGGCTGTCTTCGGCCCAGAGAATCGGAGCCACACGCATACGGATAATGGAGTCTTCCATCAAGTAAGTGAGCGTGTCGCATTTGCCTTGCAAGTCCGACTTGAAGAAACGCACATGACGACGGGCAATGAGTTTCTTGGCTTCTTCCTTCTTCTTGTCGAAATACATAAACAAAGTGTCTCCGTGGATATAGAGCGAGTCACCGCCGTCGTAACTGATGGCATAAGCACTGTCCGTGGCAAAACTAAGACCCCGGTTCTCCCACATCTCCACATAATCACCACGCATAACAACTTTGTAAGAGGTGTCGATCATATCCACCTGACTATAGGCTTGTGCCAAACCCCGATTACGGTCATAAAAGATGGAGTCAGACCACATCAGTTGGGTTTCGTTATGCATAAAAGGTCGTTGGTCAAGATAAACATAGTCTTCATTCACAAGATAATAGCCATGTTTGCCTTCCAACACATTTTCCTCATTGATAATAGTCGTTGGCCCTTGAAACCACATTTTTTCAATGCCCGTGTTGTAATACAAGGTGTCAGTATACATCTGATACTTAGGACTATATACCTCAACATTCTCAAAAAACGAAAACTCTTTCAGGCGGTCGCGGTAATAGCCGTAATGGCTTTTTAGGGTCTTATCTCCACGAATCGTAGTTGCGCTGTCGGGATAGCAAGCCAGATGTAGGTTGCGGTCATAAGTGAGGTATTCGGTGTAAAGATTGGTGGAATCGTCACGCAAGTGAACATTATCATGAAATTCAGCAAAACGGGTATCGCCATCGTAATTCAACATGTCGCTAAAAACCTCTACGCTGTCGTTGACAATGATATGGACGTTCTGATAGGCATCAAAGCTATTGTTTTTCTGGTAGTAATAGGCACTGTCACAAAAGAAATAAGCCGAATCGTGACGCATCTTCACATGGCCGATGAGTCGTTGCACATCACCCATACTTTTCGAGTATGTAGCCACGTCATAATGCAAAATGTTGATACGAGTCTTCTTGCGCTGAATGGTGTCTTGTTCCTGAGCTATAACGAATTGTGACAGAAACAATAACATAGATATTATGAACAGACCTTTCGTCTTCATTGTATTTAAATAACGCGCAAAAATACGATTATTGTCCGAAATGGTCGAAGGAAACGAAAAAACCTCTAATTTTGACGCGAGACTGCAAGACTACGGGACTGCGAGACATTGAACCAAAACTGAAGTCCCGAAGTCAAAAACACAAACACTATGACCCTAAAAGAAGCCCAAACCGCCGTCGACGGATGGATCAAGACCTACGGCGTGCGTTATTTCAGCGAACTGACCAATATGGCCCTGCTGACTGAAGAAGTCGGCGAACTGGCACGAATTATCGCCCGCACTTATGGCGACCAATCTTTCAAGGAATCAGACAAAAACCGCAACATGGCCGACGAAATGGCCGACATCCTATGGGTGCTGCTCTGCCTTGCCAACCAAACCGGTGTAGACCTCACAGAGGCCTTCGCCAAGAATATGGAGAAGAAGACCATGCGTGACAGGGAACGCCATATCCATAACGACAAACTGCGCGACCCCATCGCATAAAAAATGTGGAGACGGTGTGCACTCCGCCTCCACAAAACAATGAATTCAAGATGATTACAAATTACATTGTCGGTTTCTTTGTAGAGACGCGCCATGGCACGTCTCTACAATAGATTACATCGTTTTCGCCCATGTATCCTTCAGCGCCACGGTGCGGTTAAAGACCAGATGTCCCTTTGTGCTGTCCTTGTCGACGGTGAAGTAGCCGATGCGTTGGAATTGGAAGTGATCGAGGGGCTTGGCATCAGCCAAGTATTCCTCAACATAGCACACAGGACGTACCTCAAGCGAGTTGGGATTCATCATTTCCTTCATAGCTTCCAACGCTGTTTTGCCTTCGTTTTGCAGGCGAGCCAACTCATCACGGGGATTCTCCACCTTCCAGAGACGATCGTACATACGCACCTCAGCTTCGAGACAACGCTCACAGCTCACCCAGTGAATGGTGCCTTTCACCTTGCGGTTGGCGCCAGGCAGACCACTCTTGGTGTCGGGGTCGTACTCGGCATAGACTTCCACAACCTCGCCGTTCTCATCCTTCTTGCAACCTGTGCATTTCACGATGTAAGCGTTTTTGAGGCGAACCTCGTTGCCTGGTGTCATGCGGAAATATTTCTTCGGAGCATCCTCCATAAAGTCCTCTTTCTCAATCCACAACTCACGGTTGAAGGCAATCTTGTGGCTGCCGGCGGTTTCGTCCTCAGGGTTATTGATAGCTTCCATCTCTTCCACTTGTCCTTCAGGATAGTTGGTGATAATCAACTTCACCGGGTTGACTACAGCGGCCACGCGGGTGGCGGTGGCGTTGAGGTCCTCGCGGATGGCACTCTCCATCAGGGCGAAGTCGTTCAAAGCATCGTAGGTAGTGTAGCCAATCTTATCGATAAACTTGTGAATGCCGCTCGGCGTGTAGCCACGGCGACGGAAACCGCAAATCGTGGGCATACGCGGGTCATCCCAACCGCTCACCAAACCCTCGTTGACGAGGACAAGCAGGTTGCGCTTGCTCAGCAGGATATAATTAAGGTTCAGCTTATTGAACTCGGTTTGACGCGGACGGTTGTCGTCCAAGTTATCGCCTTCGCCTCGGATTTCCTTGAGCCAATCAACGAAAAGATCGTAGAGTGGGCGATGTACCACAAACTCCAAAGTGCAGAGCGAATGGGTGACACCCTCGAAGTAGTCACTTTGTCCATGGGCGAAGTCGTACATCGGGTAGGCGTGCCACTTGGTGCCCGTGCGGTGGTGTGGTGTATCGACGACGCGATAGATGATGGGGTCGCGGAAGTGCATGTTCGGGTTGGCCATGTCAATCTTGGCACGAAGCACCATCTTGCCCTCGCCAATTTTGCCGTTGTTCATCTTGTTGAACAGGTCGAGCGACTCCTCAATGGGACGGTTGCGGTAGGGACTCTCAATGCCAGGCTGCGTAGGCGTGCCCTTCTGTGCTGCAATCTCCTCGGAGCTTTGCTCATCGATGTAAGCCTTGCCACGTTTGATCAATTCTATGGCAAAATCCCAAAGTTGCTGGAAGTAATCGGAAGCATAATATTCGTTACCCCACTGGTAACCAAGCCATTGGATGTCCTCTTTGATAGCATCGACGTACTCCATATTCTCCTTAGTGGGGTTGGTGTCGTCGAAGCGCAAGTTGCACACGCCGTCGTGTTGGGCAGCAATGCCGAAGTCGAGACAAATGGCCTTGGCGTGGCCAATGTGAAGGTAACCGTTCGGCTCTGGGGGAAAGCGCGTCTGTACGCGTCCGCCGTTCTTGCCGTTAGCAAGGTCTTCTTCCACTTTCGCTTCAATGAAATTGAGCGATTTCTTCTCCGTTACTTTTTCTTCTTCTGGGTTTGTCATAAGATGTTGAATCGTTGATTGTTGATTGTTTAATTGTTGTCTTTAGTATGCTTTATATTTGTCGCCAGTCTTTTCGATGAGGATACGATAATAATCGTCGCTGTACTTGGGGTGCTCGCTCTTGATAGGTGTGTATTTCTGTCCAGGTTTATTGGGCTGAGCGGTATTCAGATTGCCGTCCATATACTTCATAAACAGCTCCTGATAGAATTTCTTCCAAGACTGTGTCATCTTATTAGCTTGGTTACAAGAGAATTGAGTGAGTTCCCTCACTTGCGCTTCTCTTCCCTTGATGGTGTTGACGCGCTCATCCAAGGTGGGGATTTCTTTCTCCACCCATCTGGTTTCCAGTTCACGCTGACGCTTGCGAATCTCGGGGTGGATGTAGTTATACTTGGTGTAAGCCCAGTTACTCATCTGATTGAAGGTCCAAAAAGCGGAAGTCTCCGACCATTCACTCATCGAGCCGTTGCCTTCGCGGAAGCACTCGGGAATCTCGGTCATACAGGTGTACATAGGGCAGTAGACGCAGTTGTCGGTGTCGTCAACGCCGAACCAAATGATACCACCGATAGGCCATTCATATTTGCCACGGCTTTGGGCGACAAAGCTAAAGCCCGTCTGCTGGGTAGCGGTGGTGCGCTCATGCACATAGGTCACGCCATCGACTTCCCAATCCATAGGACGCCAACGATAAGGGCAGTGGAAGGGACCTGCACCCACATCTTGCGACATATCTAATTCAGTGCCTTCGAGATGATCACGCATGAAGTCCATCATATCAAGCACGCTCACTTTCTTGTTGGGCAGCACCCAAAGTGGCATACGGTTGGTCGGAAAGTTGTCAGGAGTTTGGCACATACCAGCGACATAAGGCTGCACACGCTTGATGTCGCGTCCCGTGGCATAGCCCCAATAGTCTTTCATATTGTCAGTCACTTTGTTGAACATGGCCCACACGCGCAGGTCGCAGAAACGGGCACCGTCAAAAGTGACTGGATTGTAGACATCGGAGAAGGAGAACTTGTCGTCAGGACCATCATATAGTTTGGCTTGCTTGGCGAAACTGATGACATCATCAGCATAAACGCAGTCAATCTTGGGGTCTTTCAAGAGTTTATCAATATTCTTGAAAGTGATGCTGGTCTTGTTTTTCTTGGCCAACGGGAATGTAGTGATGCGTGCTTGATTGGCATGACCGCTTACATAACCATCCGGAATGCGGCGAGCCACCCACACGGCACCTTTGTTATCCTTGCCTTTGCCAATCATCTCAAGAATCCAGCACTCTTCGGTGTCGGAGATAGAGAACGACTCGCCCTCGCTCACATAGCCATAGTTGGCTACCAACTCGCCCATGCACTTGATGGCTTCGCGGGCGGTCTTGGCACGCTGCAAGGTGATGTAAATCAGGCTACCGTAATCAATGATGCCAGGGCCTTCCCAAAGGCTTTCGATACCACCGTAGGTCGTCTCACCAATGGCCAATTGATATTCATTCATGTTGCCGACCACGTTATAGGTATGTGCCACCTGCGGGATTTGGCCGCGATACATGCCACCGTCCCAATCATAGACGTCGAGCATGGCACCAGCGGGCCAGTCTTTGGCAGGATAATGATAAAGCTCGCCATACAGCACATGGCTATCGGCAGCGTAGGAGATCATGCAGGAGCCATCGGTTGAGGCACCTTTGGTAATCAAGAAATTAGTGCAGGCGTTGGCTTTCCCAAAAGAAAAAACGAGAACCAAAGCCACGATTGCTGAGAATACTTTTTTCATATTGTTGAGATTTTGTTGTTTGTTGCACTGAAAAAATCGCCACAAAAATAGGAAATAATATGCAAATCCAAAAACAATTTGATAAACAACTCTATTACAGCATAATACCCGACAACAAACGACAACAAACGACTACTGTCGACTACAAACGTTTAATCAACGGCTTAGTCCTGACAGGGTTTGCAATTTTGCAGCGGAAAACATTATAAACCTACAATCATGGAAACACCTGAATACATTGAAGGCATACCGACGGAAAAGAAAAGAGTAAAAGAGCGTTTCGAACTCATCAAGTCGTATTATGAGAATCTTTGGAAAGACTTGCAACGAGAAACAGGCAGCAACTTTATCCATAACAAGTTTCTCGATGCAATTGTTTACATTGTGAAAAACGAAAGTGATAAGAAAACAGCCCGAGAGGCTTTACACAATTGGAAATCAACATACGCAGTCAAGCACTTGAAACAAGTGGTTGAAAATGCAAGTCCGCTGGAAGGAATGCCATTGTTTTCGTCGATAAAAGACGGAGCGCAAAGGAAAAACGGTTACAAAAATATGATTCTTTTGTATTATCAATTTGAGAATGAGCAATTCGACTACATGAATTTCACCGTTAAACTAACCATTGGAGTAACTGCGTCACAAAAACATATTCAATATAGCGTCAATAAAGTCGAGGTGACAAAATAAAAATCTGACCAAGTTTCACAGTACCTCGCTTTCGTTTGGACCGTCCATGGTCAGATTGGTTTTTCACCGCACTCTACATTACCTCTCG
>JAEEGL010176137.1_pt1 | contig 10603 bp, 7 predicted proteins | sample 9134231 | NCBI WGS metagenome assembly JAEEGL01 (sample SAMN16246548, study PRJNA631951) | gut metagenome | biome: gut microbiome; feature: rumen; material: fiber-attached | host: Bos | place: Iran: Karaj | collected 2018-10 | reverse complement strand
ACTGACAATGATTTCAATGCAGGTGAAGAACTCGATGACCCCACGCTTGAACCTGCTGACGATGTTCATACGCTTCCCGGTGATGACGTTGTCGGTGTAGATGACGAAGAAGATACCGATTTGGATGCGCTTCTCCAAGAATTTATGGATGCAAGCGAAAATGCCGAAGAAGAGCCCATTGCAGAGGAAGAAGATGCAATCACTGGTCCTGACAAGGTTTTAGATAAAGAGGGTAATCCCATTAACGGAACCAATAACGGAGTTGATGATGAGAAGACCGAGGATTGGAAACGTATTGAGGAAAATGAGTATCCCGCAGAAGAGGAAGGTAATGAAGAAACCCTTAAAAGTTTCAAGAGAAAGGGTACAATGGATGTACAATCCTGCGACCGCCTGAACGAGTCTGAGAGAGAAATGGTAGAAAAACTTACCGAAAGTATTTACCAAAAACTCACCGCCCCCAAGAAACAACTCACCCTCGAGGGTCTTATTGCCAAGATCGTTAAGGAAGAAATTACTAATCTTAACGTATGGGGTCAACATCCGAAATACCAGAAAGAGCCTATGACAACTCCTGATAATAAGGAAGTTTTGGCCGGCACGGCTGATAGGGATTTCAATGACGACAGCGCAAAGGGCGACGAGCCTTATGGCAAGAAGATTGGTGACGGCAAGCCGTTTGACCAAAAAGTGGTTAACATGCTTGTAGACCAGGTTATATCAAAAATCAAAAACGCTCAGTAATGAGGATAACAGAGAAACAGATACGGGATATTATAACTTCCGTTCTCAATGAAAATAGGAAGGTTCTCAAAATCGGTTCGCGGGAGCCGGCTGTTTCTCCTATGCCTGATACTATGGCAATGCCACAGGATATGATGCAGCAGCCCCCGATGACGGATCCTAATATGGGTACTGATATGCAGGTGCCGCAAGGCGATGAAATGGATAATCAATTTGATACTGACTTTGATGCCGGTGTTGAGGCGGATGAAGATTCCGATCCTAAGCGTTATATCCAGCAGCTAACGGGCAAACTCTCACAAAGCATTAATTCTTTTAACGGCGAACAAGGACCCGACACGGGGCTATGCAAATATGTGGCAAGCATGATAATTGCCGCCACTTGCAAAAACCTTGATGACAAAACCAAGAAAGAGCTGGTTGAGAAAATAAATTCAGCCAATGCGGGCGATGAGGAAATGCCCGAAGAGCCGGAAGACGAAGAAATGCCGCAGGATGAAGTTCCGCCCGAAGAACCGCAAGCGCAGCAACCTATGATGGAACACATACTTACTGTACGGGAGTTGCGCGAATTGGCGCAAGGCGTTCAGGATAGGCAGGACAACCTTCCGGACAAAAAACAAAAAGGCGCTAAAAAGACTATTTTTTCAGGTAAACCTTTCTAAATAAGCACCACAATCAATAAAACCCCGACGAAAATCGGGGTTTTTTCATGTCCTGCAAAGTATTTATATTAAAATATTTGCGCAAATGAAAAAAATACATATCACAGAAGCACAGTTGGAGTGTTTAAAGAAAAAACTGTCTGAAGTTACGAACATAGATTTAACCAAACAGACAGAAGAAAATAACGGAAACGTGAAGATGGCGTGGGATAAGGAAAAAACCGCCAACCCCCAAGTTGCACAAATGGCAGCATCCGGCGAGGCTTCTGTTACCGTCAACCCCGAAGGTATTGATGAATGCGGTAGTGGTTGCATCACCAAGCGCCAAATCAAAGAGGCGAAAATCAAGAAACTCCAAGAAAATTCAACCGTATATACCAAGAAGGATTTAAGATAATGCGTAGGATTATCATCAGTGAAGAGCAGGAACGTCTTATAATGGAGTCCGAGGAATTGCGTAGCGCAATGAACGGGCTCCCCGCTTTCGTTGCTGAAGATATAGAATCTTCCGGTAACCTTTTAAAGGGTACAGGGTACTTCGTTGATGGGGCACTGTCTAAAATGGCAGTTGCCCGCGAGAAGGAAATACGCGACTATTTTTCTGATGATATAGAGTCATTCCCCAAAGATAAGGTTTTTAGTAAACTATCAAAACTCATTGCAAAGTGCAAGAAATTGGAGGAACCAATTCGCGAAAATCTTGCAACAATATGCGAAAACACAGTCGTGGAATTATTCCAAATACCGGAAAACGCGCTTAAAATCAATTGCGAAATAGGCGATATACCGGCCGGTGAAACATTCCACATAAAGCCGGACACCGATGAGGAATATGAATACGAGGATTTGAATGATATTGAGAATTCCGATTCAGAAGTTAGAAAACGCAAGATAATCAACGCCATATCATACGGTGCGGCAAACAGAATGGCTGAACAGTCACGGGGCTTGTGGATGGGTAAGATTTTCGACTTAAATGAGGAACTCCCGCACCTGTACAGTCAAATTATGAAAATCAATGAGTATCTCGTTTTCAACACCAAATTCGAAATAACGGATCAAAGTCACAAACAGGGAGGCACTGTTAAGACAATACTCTCACATGAGGATGAAATGGCAGAAGTTGACGCCAAAGGTATTATATTTCCAATACTACTGCAGGAAACCGTTCGTGGCGTTATCGACATTTTAGCAACCTACGGACTTCCCGATGACAAGGAAAGCGCAAGGAGGATTATCAATGTTTCAGATGCGCTTGAAAACGATATATGGTACATGAGGTTGGGTCCCATAATATGGGATAAGATATGCGGCGCGGTTGATGGTGTTGACACCGAGATTTTCCCTTATTTCTACAAGGAATTCGTTACTTTACCGGTTGGCGATTTCGAAAATGGCATGAAGAACGTATTTGCAGGTACCAAAACAGGTAAAAAATTCATAAAAGACATATACAACCGTTCCAAATACAATCACGAATACGATGTTTTCAACGCTGATCTTGATTTGAAGCGCGAAAAGAATATGATTACTGATGAATACATTAGTGAAGAAGAACTCGACAGCGAATGGGACAGTCAGTAAACATAGCGATAGTACATTATAACACTCCCTTTTTGACAAAATATTTGGTGAAGAGCATTAAAAAGTTCACACCGAATTCCAAAATATACATTTTTGACAACAGCGACGTTGCTCCTTTCGATACCACGGGATTCGATAATATCACAATTTTCGATAATACCAAAGGGCAATACATAGATTTCGACAAGTGGCTCGAAAAATATCCCAATAAAAATAAATCCGCCGGAAGGCTGAATAAATGGGGAAGCGCAAAACACTGCGTATCCGTTGAAAAGTTGATGTCTTTGATTGACGGCGGCTTCATACTTTTGGACAGCGATGTTCTTATCAAGAAGGATATATCGGAATTGGCGGCGCCTCAATACGCTTACGTCGGAGAGGTTGTCAATCAACCTAAATCCACGATAAGGAGGGTACTTCCGTATATATGCTATATAAACGCCGAACTGTGCAAAAGCAAGAACATTCATTATTTCGATGAAAACCGTATGCACGGCCTATGGCATAAAGTCGTCAATTCGGATGCCGACTATTATGATACGGGTGCCGCTTTTTTTATAAATGCGAGCAAGTTGCCCTCGAAAAATATAAAGACGAACGATTATGTCGTCCATTTCAGCGGCGGCAGTTGGTCGGAGCAGAAAGGTAAAAAATATAAATACTTCTATACCCCTAAACAATGGATATCCAAGTATGCCAATTGTTGGTCGGATGGAGAAAAGGAAATGGAAAAAAAGAATAAGAAAGTAGTATATACCTGTATAACGGGCAATTATGAACCGCTTGATGATCCCTTCGTAGTAAGCGAAGGGTTTGACTATATCTGTTTTACGGATTCAACCTCTATAAAGAGCGATATATGGAAGATAAGACCCATATCCATTGACTTGAATGGCTTACCGGCAGTGAAGAAACAGCGCTGTATAAAGATCAACCCGCACAAATACCTTAAGGGTTATGATTTGTCCGTATGGGTGGATGGCAGTGTCAAGCTAACCAAGGATCTTAATGAATTCATTGATAAAGAGTGCTCGGGTGAGGAAAGTGTATATATCCCCCGGCACCCTCAGAGAAAATGCATATACGCAGAAATGACGGCATGCATTCAAATAAAGAAAGACACCGAGGCGAACATCGCGCCGCAGAAAAGGAAGTACCTAAAAGAAGGTTTCCCAAAAAATTACGGCTTAGTACAGTCCAATATAATAATAAGGAGACACAATGATCCTGCCTGCATAAAGTTAATGGAAACTTGGTGGACAGAAGTAAGAAATGGCTCTCATCGAGATCAACTGTCGTTTGACTACGCGCGGTGGAAAAATCAGGATGTGAAAGTCAAATTCCTTGACAAGAACACCTGCCAATCCCCGTATTTCAAATGGGACAAACTTCACGGGAAAGGAAAAAAAGATAAGCCACTCGCAAAATTGCCGATAAGCGTCACAGACATAGTAGGCGAATTTGCCGTCAAGAGTAAAAATACTAAACCCGCACGGGCGCCCAAAAAACCGGCGATGAAGCCCGTCACCATTACGAACCCCACTCTACGAAAGAAAATTATTTCTGAAAGGTTGAAAGTTTTTCTCAGACCCTAAAGACGTTTCGATATTCTGCCCCTCGTTAAGTCGTAGGGGCTTATTTCTACCATAACGTTGTCACCGGGGAGAATCTTGATATAATGCATTCGCATTTTACCGGCCAGAGAGCAGAGCACAGTTACACCGTTCTCGAGTTCTACCCTGAAATTGGTATTCGGCAACGCTTCGGTCACTACGCCTTTCGTTATTATACAATTGTTTTTACTCATCGGCTATAAATATACATTTTTTTCATTTTTAATCAGGTATTTATATTCAATAAAAGTCGTTTTTTATGATTTTAACAGAAATTAAGAAAGGACAGGTTGGAACTGGGTTACTCATCGAGAACGACGGGTACGTATCTCTCGATATGCCCGAGAACAGGGTTATCTCTGAGGCACTCGGTATTGAGGGTGTGGGAAGAATAAAACCGAAGGACTTGCCTGACCCGTTCATTGTAAGTGCCGTCTTCCAAAAGTTCGGAATCGAGAACGCCAATGGTAGGATATATCCCGAGGATGTACTGAAGCGTGCGGTGGAGAAATATATGGCTAACGTGCAGGACAGGCGCGGGTACGGCGAATGCAACCACCCGGCTGAATCAAGCATTGACCTTGGCAGGATTGCGATGAACATAGTGGAACTTCATTGGGTGGGGCATACACTCGTGGGTAAAATGGAAATCCCCATTAGCGAAGGCTTCAGGACATATGGCATAGTTTCCACTTTGGCTGATATGGTCGCACAGTGGCTCATATCTGGATTGAAAATCGGTGTTTCTTCGCGCGGGCTTGGAAGTGTTGAAAAACAATTCAATAGACTGATAGTTGGCGATGATTATGAAATCGTATGTTGGGATGTCGTTGCGCAACCTTCTACGCCACAGGCGTTTATAGAAATGAATGACGAGAAATTGCAACCTTATATCGAAAATAAGCAATCAGACAAACCCGTAATTTCGGAAAGCAAATTTGAAAAATTCGACAAGTGGCTTTTAAAATAAAAGGTGAAAAACGCGTAAAACGTAACTTTTTGTTTTAAAGCCATATTTATTTATAAAATAAGCTGTTTTAAACACAATAGAAAATATGAAGAAAAACAATACGGCTGAAAAGGCTGCTCTCGATGCTGAAAGAATTTCTAAGGCATTGCAGGAAAGCACAGAAAAGTCCTTACGTGATCTTATCAACGAGGCTATTTCAAACGTAGTTAAGGAAGATGACGATGAGGATGTGAAGGACGACGGTTATGACGTACAAGACATCGAACCGGATGAGACTCCTGAAATCACTGACGTAGAAGACGGCGAAGAAGCCGCCGGCGAGGAAGGCGCTGAAGAGACTCCCGCACCTGAGGAAGGTGGCGAAGAGGCTGAGGGCGATGACGCCGATGACGAATGGTCAGATATGGAGCAATATAAAATCGGGGACGATGATTATGATTTCACAGGCGTGGATGGAGATGAAATTCTCAAGGTTTACAACAAACTTGGCGACGACGACCAAATCTTCGTAAAGAAGGAAGACGACGGTACGTACAGTGTCAAGGATGACGAAACCGGTGCCGAATTTGTGATCGAACTTAATCCGGAAAATTTGGATGCCGATGCGGAAGCAGGTGAAGAACCCGAAGGTGACGAGCCCGAGGCTGAACCTGAGGCAGGCGAAACAGAATTCGATGTTGATCTCGACAGCGAAGAACCCGAAGGCGACGAACCCGAGGATGATGACGAAATTGAGATAGACATTGACGATCTTAATGAAGAGGATCTTGGCTACACCGACAATTACCAAAAGGACGTGTTTGACAAGAAATTCAACATGAATGAGCCCGCTGATTCCAAAACAACCAACGACTGGGACGAAGGCGCACCCAAAGGCGCTGAAAAGCCTTGGGATGGCAAGGGCGACTCCAAGCCTTTTGAAAAGACTGTAAATGAAGGTGAAAAATGCCCTAAATGTGGCAAGAACCCCTGTGTTTGCGAATGCGGTGTTCCAGAGGGTGAAGACGCAAATCTCGAAGAAAATGGTGGAACCATTTCTTCAATCGATGCTCGCCACATGAAGAAGGGACAAATCAAACAGCACAGGCCCAATGCTCCCGCTTACGATGTTCGCAAAGTGGATTCTCCTCTGGACGAATCAGTAAAGAAAATCGTTGCAAAGGCAAAGGCAATCCAAGCCGAAAACAAACAATACAAAGAGAATCTTGACAGAATTAAGAAGGCTCTCTATGAGGCAGCAGTTCTTAACGTCAATATGGGAAGGCTCGTTGACATCCTTGTTAACGAAACCACCACAAGAGACGAAAAGAAATCAATCCTTGAGCGTTTCAATACTGTTAAGACTATCAACGAGGGCAAGACACTCTATGACTCAATTAAGGCAGAACTGAATGAGACTAAGAAGTCAGCCCCCATCGTGGAGAAACAATTCGTCTCCGCACAGTCTCTGAATGAGACAACAATCTATTCCAACGACAATCCCGTAATGGATTTGATGAACAGAATGGATAACCTTTACAAATAAGAAACTAAAAACGAAAAATAAACCATGATTACAAACTTCTTACAAAACAGCCAGGTTGGTAACATTGCTACCAACAAGCAGCTTGAAGCTCGCAAGGCTATTATGGAGCGTTGGGACAACATGGGTTTCACCAAGGGTCTTGACAAATACCTCAAGGCTAATATGTCAATCCTCTTCGAGAATGAGGCCAATATGCTCCTTAGCGAAGCTAGCGACGCTACCAACAGCGGTTCTTTCGAGACTGTAGTATTCCCTCTCGTTCGCCGTGTATTCTCTCGCCTCCTCGCTAACGATATCGTTTCCGTTCAGGCTATGAACATGCCTATCGGTAAGCTGTTCTTCATCCTCCCTGTTACCTCAGAACGCAAGTGGGAGCAGGCTCAGGAAGGCACTATCGACGGTGCAACCGGTTCACACTATGGCCTTATGGGCTACGAGCGCGTAGAGCGCAACAATGACGGTGCTATCCGCGAGCGTTACTATCTCCCCGACGAGGTTGTTAACGTTGACGAGAGCGGTAACACTCCTGAGGTTGTTCAGTACATGAAGAAGTCTCTGTACGATCTTTTCTACAATGACTTCCTCTTCGACAACTCAAAGGGTAAAGTTCACATTAAGGTTGGTTCTATCGAGCCCGTTCGCATCAGCATGACTGGTGACTACAAGGCACTCGAAGAGCTCCCTATCTGCGGCATTGACGATTCCATCCGTAACATTATCGTTGCAGTCGGTGGTTTCTCTTCTTTCCGCGCAAGCAAACTCACAGGTCCTGACGGCAACGAAATGGATACCGAGGCATTCCTCGCTTCTCTTAAGGTTGTCACCAAGCAGGAAATCACTTCTGATGCAACAGGTGACACTCAGTTCGCTTGCTTCAAGCAGTACGAGCCCGTTCACTTCCGTTGTGTAACTCAGCGTTATGGCAAGGGTCTCGTTGAATACGGCCAAATCTGCGACGCTCAGGGTAAGATTTACCTCGAACTCGACCTCGCTAAGCCCGTTAAGAAACGTGGCGCAACTCTTGATGGTTACATTGGTGTAGATCCTTCTGCACTCACTGTTGACACCGTAGCTGACTTCTTCGAAGTTGCTTGGGCACAGTACGATTCTCTCGAACTCGAAACCGAAATCGGTGAAGTTTCTTTCAAACTTTCTGATGTTACCGTTTCTGTTGAGGAACGTAAACTCCGTGCTACTTGGAGCCCTGAACTTGCTCAGGACGTCGCTGCTTTCCACAACATCGATGCTGAGGCTGAGCTCACCGCTATCCTTTCTGAACAAATCGCCGCTGAGATTGACCGTGAGATCCTCCGCGACCTCCGCAAGGGTGCTCCTTGGCAGTTGAAGTGGGACTACAACGGCTGGCGTCGTCAGGCTGGTTTCTCAACCAACTACACTCAGAAGGACTGGAACCAGACCTTCATGACGAAGATCAACCAAATCAGCGCACAAATCCACAAGGCAACTCTCCGTGGTGGTGCTTCATTCGCAGTCGTATCTGCTGAAATCTCTGCAATGCTCAATGACCTCGAATACTTCCACGTAACTGACGCTAACGCTGAGGCTACTACTTATTCAATGGGTATTGAGAAGGTGGGTTCTCTCCAAGGTCGTTATCAGATCTTCGTAGACCCTTATTCACCTGCAGAGTCTTGTATAATCGGTCATAAGGGCGACAGCCTCCTTGACACAGGTTATATCTATGCACCTTATGTGCCTATGCAGTTGACTCCTACCATCTACAACTCAGCTAACTTCGCACCAGTCAAAGGCATCATAACGAGGTACGCTAAGAAGATGGTTAACAACCGCTACTACGGACATATTGTTTGCAACGGTCTTCAAACTTGGGATATCAACGAACTCCGCTAATATTCAACAAGTTATAATATTTAAAGAGCCTCGAATTTCGGGGCTCTTTTTTTATGCTTCGACTGTTCTTAATTTGCACCTGCAAAAGGCAAAAAAACTTTTTCAATTCGCTCCTGTTTTCGGTAATATTTGTATATTTATAAAAAAAGCATATTATGATTCAACTTACCGAAAACATAATAAAAGACATTTGTGAAAATTATCCTGCCATTTCAATTGCAAAACTCGGGAAAAGACATGGGCTAACTGAAAGAAGGGTGAGGGACATTTTAGTAAATCATAGTATTAAAATTTCCGATTCACACAAGAAAACAGTATCAAATGATACCTATATAGAAGACAATTTAAAACGTTTTCCAATAATTGAGGGAAAAAGGTACATAGCAGTCTATAAAAATGATAATTCAATAAAATTTGATGATTATCTGAATAAGAGTGGTTGCCTAACCGCTTACATAAAAACAAACCTTAACAAAAAAATACCATCACTTTTTCTCAGGAAAAAATACTTTCATGAGCACGGGAAACAGTGGCATGAGCAATGGTTTGATATCATTCTTGAAGATGATACAAAGCAAACAAAAAAGTGTCCTTATTGCAAATGGGAGACAAAGGATATTGGCAACAAGAGTGGGATGTTTTTAACTCACTTAATAAAGGAACACTCTATAACAAGGGAAGAGCATCTTAAAAATCATCCGGAAGACAAACAGTATTTCTCATTGGCTAATCCAACACTTAACAGAAAAATGGAGACCGATTCAAAGAAATATGTTGTTTGTGCCATTTGCGGAGAAAAGTTTGCACGTCTTGATTGGAGGCATTTGGCGAAACATGGGATAACCAAAGAAAAATATATAGAAACTTATACTGGAAGTACTGTATGCAGCGAATTACATGAAAAAATGTCTAAAATAGCGATAGTTGCTAATGAAAACATGAAGCCGGTATTTGTTTCCAAACCACAACAGCAAATTGCCGATTTCATTGTTTCAAACGGTATAGAATGTGAGGTTAGTAATAGGAAAGTACTGCACGGTAAAGAAATTGATATTTATGTGCCGTCCATGAAAGTGGGTATTGAATATAACGGTAACTTTTGGCATTGCGAGGGGAATATCAATAAAACCCCAATATCACACCTCGAGAAGACAAGACTCGCACAAAAAGAGGGCATTAAACTGATACAAATTTTCGAGGATGAGTATTTCCTTCAAAGAGACATTGTCTATGACAAGATATCACACCTATTGGGTATGCATAAGAGCCTCCCGAAGATAATGGCAAGAAAATGTGCCATATCTCAAGTGGCCCCGCATATCGCCGAAGAATTTCTTAATGCTAACCACATACAAGGGTTTGTTGATTCCACAATACATTTAGGGGCATTTTATGGAGATAAACTTGTTGCTGTAATGTCTTTTAAAAGGGAAAGTAAATCGGAGGAAAACCGTAAATGGGAATTGACACGCTTCGCCAGCGACAACAAGTGCATCTGTCAGGGTGTGGGTGGAAAACTTTTCAAATACTTTATCAACAATCATAATCCATATGAAATAAAATCATTCGCTGACAGGCGGTGGACGATCAATGAAAACTCTAATGTATATACGAAATTAGGCTTTGATTT
>JAEEGL010035467.1_pt1 | contig 10603 bp, 9 predicted proteins | sample 9134231 | NCBI WGS metagenome assembly JAEEGL01 (sample SAMN16246548, study PRJNA631951) | gut metagenome | biome: gut microbiome; feature: rumen; material: fiber-attached | host: Bos | place: Iran: Karaj | collected 2018-10 | reverse complement strand
TTTTCCATTTCTGCATCTCTTAATGCGTTTTCAGCAGTTGTTAATTTTTCATAAAATGCATTTAATGTTTGTATATTGTATTCATGTCTTGGGATACTTTGATCAATTTCTAATTCATCAATTTCTTCTTCTTCTTCTTCTTTTTGATCATCTTCATTTTCATTTTCGTTATTTGTTTCTTTATTTATTTTTGAATATGTTTTTTTTAAATTTGGTGTTTTTCCCCATCCTAAGTAAAAGAAGTCTATATATGAATCTATATAACCATTTTTTATTAGCTCTTTTGCAAAATATTCTTTTGATATAAGTATTGAATTCATTTTTTCTCTTTCTTCTAAAAATTGACCTGTGTTTGCTTTTTCTTCCTCATATGCTTGACCTTTGTTTTTATTCTTTTTTAAATGGGGATTGTATGCTCTTTGGAAACCGTTATTTATATTTTTTGATAAAGGTTTGTTCATTTTTTTATTAAGTTTTTTTTTTATTTTTTAAATTGTCAGTTATAATATATTTTCATTTATTAATATTTTAAATTTTTTTTTTAAATTATTATTTTTTTTATTGTATGGAAGATTATTCTAAAAAATATGAAAAATTATTAAATCCTGAAGATACATATCAATTTTTATTAAAAGTACAAAAAGATATAATTAGATTAGCAAGGAATAAAAATATAAAAGAGTTTTATAATTTATTATCTTTTTCTATGAATCATCTCAATAAAAATAAAGAAGCTGAATCTTGTAATTCATTAATTTTTTTCTCTTTATCACAGTATACTACTTATATTAAAAAAATTGAGAATATTGATGAATTTATCATTAATTTCAAAAAATATTTTGATTTAATTCCTGATAATTGTGATAAAAATCCTTTTAAAAAAGAATTTTTAAAATTTTTAGAAATAAATAAAATTTCTTCAGTCCAAATTCAGAAATACAAAATTTATTCAATTTTCGCAATTGATAGTTTAAAAAATGTTACATTACAAAATTTAGTTGAAGGATATAAATATGCATTAAAATCAGAAGAACTTGATATCATCGAAAAAATGATTGAAATTGTTTTAAGTAGTAAAGATTTTATTAAATCAGAAAAAGAAAAAGAATTTATTATTGCTAGAACCACTTTTGAATTAATTTTGAAAAAAAATTTAAAAGTTTCTTTTGATTTTATATCAAAACATATTAATAAGAATGATGATTTTAAAAATAATTCTCCAGTATTAAATTTTGCATATATGTTAGTTTCATTAATTACTTTAGCAATGCAAGATTTTGATAAATTTTGGGCATTGATTAATATTTATAAACCAGTTATAGAACAAGAATACTTTTTCCAAATGTATTTAAATAAAATAAGTGATGTTTATTATAATAAAACATTTTTAAAAAATGATAATTTTGATATGATGAATATGCTTAAATCATTTGGAAATCTTGGAAATTTATTTAGTGGTAGATAAATATAAAATTTAAATTTATAAAAAAGCTGAAAATAAAAAATAAAATTAAATAAATTCAATAAATTAATTAATTAATTATTAATTCTTAAAGAATTAATAAGTTTTAAAGTTTAATGGCGACAAACCGCGCGAAAGAGAAAAAAAAGATTTTTTAAATTATATTTTTTCCTTAATAAAAATTTTTTAGATAATATTAATCTTAAATATGATATTTTTTTCATTATAATATATTTACAAAGATAAATAATTTTTTTGAATAGCTTTTAATTAATTATCATTCTCAAATTTTTCTGAACATTTTCAGATTTTTTTATTGATTCATCTTTCAAAAAATTACATCTATTGCAATTTTTTCTAAACGCGAAATTAATATTTTTACATCTAAAACATTTCCAATCTCCATCTCTTTCTAAAAAATTTTTTTTTCCCTTTTTAATTTTATTTTTTTTCACATTTGAATTTTTCAAAACAAAATTTTGCATATCTTCTCTATTCAAACACATTTCATTAAATTTTTTAGAAACATTAATAGCATTATTAACAAGGTTAGAATTTGAATTTTCTTTCTCAGAAAAATTTATTTTTCTTATAAAATTATTATTTTTAAAATTTAAATAAGTAAAACAATTATTTTCTTCATTTTTCTTGTCATGGTAAAATTCCAATAAATAATTCGTTTCAATTTTAAAAGGCTCATCTTTTTTTTCTTTATAAACATTATTAATTGGCTTAACAGGAGAACATTGATCTAATCTTAAAAGTAATTCTGTTGTTAAAAAAAATTCATCTTTTGTATTCTCACTAAAAGAAATAATTTGATTATCATGTTCTAAAATGTTATTTCTTGGAGAATTTGAAAATGATGATGTATTATCTGTTTCTTCTTCTTGATTTAATGTATCTAAATCAAATTTAGGTGTTGAGATATATAAAAATGTATTGAAACCTTTTTTCTTTTTCATTGGAGTTGTCATTTGGAATTTTACTTTTTAATTATTTTTAAATTTTTAATGCCGCCTTTAATACTCAAACTAAATGGTTAATTATTTTTTTTTAATGGAAGTTTTAGAAAATTAAAAATTTAATCTATTTAATTAATTTTTAATTAAATAGTTAATTGAATTTTTTTATTCTAATTTTATTTCTGAAAAAAATATAAATATTTTACATCAAAAAATATTTAAATAAAAAACAAAATAAAATGACATAAAAAATAAACTTTACTTAAATATTATTTACTTTACTTAAATATTATTTTCACTTTCATTTTTTTCTTCAATCTCTTCTCCTTGATTATCATTTCTTTCATCAGTTTTAGGTTCATCAATAGTAATCATATTACTAGTATAATTATCAATAATTTCCTGTGGAATATCAACATCAAAAAAAGATTCATCAATAAAAGTTTTATAATTTTGAAATTCTTCTTCATTATATTCTTCATTAATATATTTATTATATAAAACTTTAATATTTTTGGCCATTTTCATAACAATTCTCCCATGAATTCCTTCATCATAACCAGGATTATCTTTTAAATCAACTGTTAACAAAGTATTATTTTTCCTCATCATTCTAATAAATTTCTTACAACCATCTTTAGTAATTTTATTGCAACTAACATCAATTTTTCTAATATATTGATCATAACCTAAAGAATTAGAAATAACTTCAGCAGAAGCATCACTTAAAGCATTACCTTTTAAACTTATTGAAACTAAACCATTTGTATAATCATTTGATGTAGGTTTTTCATTTCTTAAACCAAATGCCCATACAACTTGATCTCTTCTTTGAGTTTGTCTTGCTATTATTCTTGCTATCATATCTGAATATTTATCATTAAAATTATTGTTTGCTAAATCCAAATATGATAAATTTTCATGGGTTAATAAACCTTTTAATAATAAGTCATATGCTTCTATTGATATTGTACAGTTATTTATTAATAATGCTTTTAATGATTTATTTTCTATTAATCCTGGGGAAAGTTCTTCTGCTATTTCTACTGTTATTTTTAAATTTGTTAAGGAAAATGATACTAAATTTAATGATATTTTTAAATTTTTTGATATTCCATGAATTATATTTTTAATCATCAAATTACGTTGAATATTTAATTCTCTTTTTTCTCTTTTTTCTTTTTCTATGTCACCTTGGGTTAAAATTTTATCTTGACCATTTTTTTTTTGTTTAAATGAAGAATCTCCTTTTCTTGGATCATATGGTCCTAATTTTATATGTAAAAAATATGTATATTTATTTAATATTTTAACTAATGTATTTATATCTTTTAAATTAAAAGAATCTAAAAATATATTCAGTTTATCTGAACGTAATTGATTTATAATTAATGAACTTGGAGATCCATATGATTTCACACACATTTTTTTATATTCTTCAATTGCTTTTTGATTTATTTTTACTGATTTTTTTCTGCTTTTTGGTGATGAACTTTCTATATTTTGACTTGTTTGATTTCTTGATTGAGTAGTATTTGCTTTACTTTCTTGTGTTTGTATTGTACTTGGAATTTCAGTATTAATCATTTTTTTTATTATTTTTAATTGTTATTAATTTTTTTATAAAAATTTTATATAGCAGTATTTAGCTAAAATAAAAAATATATTTTATTTTTTAGGTAAAATAACTTTAACTCTATTTAATATTAAATGGATTAAATAAGAAAAAGTCATCCATAATAAATATAATTTAATAATTTCTTGAAATATTCCAAAAAGTAAATAAAGAGTAAATTTTCTGACAAAATAAGAACCTTCACCCAAAGGATGGACAATACCAATACAAATTAAAAGTACTTTTAAAAGAAAAATTGTTAATTCAAAAAGAAATAAAAATTCATAAAGTTTATATCCAATTAAAGCATCATTAGATTTGAAAGTAATTGTTGATACAAATAAATAAATTCCTGAAATTAAATATAAAACAGAATAAATAAAAGATTCTAAAAAATTAAAAAAATTAGTATTTAAATATGTCATTAATACATCAATTATTCCTAATATTATTAAAAGAATTGAAGTAATTCTAATTGTTGAAAATAATGAATAACCACAACAAAATTCAATTTCAACAGTTTGAGGTTTAAAAATAAATAAAAAATATTCATTTGTTGAATTAATATTTAGAGATTGATTTTCATTCCTATTTAATGGTGTTTCTCCTATTAATATTTCTTGATTTTTTGATTCATCTTTTTTTATTTCTTTTATTTTTATTTTTTCATCTTCTTTCATTATTAAATTAATTATTGTTTGAGAATTAAAATATTTTAAAAAAAATGAAAAAGTTTTTTGTAATAATAAATATATAATATAATTTAGCAATGTTGTTTTCCAACTAACAAAGAAGAAGTTCCTTTAAATGATAAAACAGCTGAAATAAAAGATGATAATATTGATGATAGTAGGCTTAAACAACCAGAATTAGATTTAAGTAAATTTTAAAAAAATAAATATCATAAATTTTTATAGCGAAGGCCCAAATTGATCATTCTATTCAAAATAATATTGAAGAGGAAAAAAAAGAAGATAATTCCTTAATCTTAAAATCATCTGTTAGAGTAAATGAACAAAAAAATGAGTCAAAGAATGAAAATGAAAATAATAAAGAAAATAAAGAAAATAAAGAAAATAACGATAAAAAAGAAGAAGAGATTCAAAATAATATTAAAGAAAATGAAAATAATGAAAAAGAAAATGATAAAAAAGGAAATGATAATGAAAATGATATAACATTAGATATAATAGGTTCAAATAGAAAAATAACAAATGAAGAAATATTAAATTCAAAAATAATAATTATAAAAGATGAAGAAGGAAATTTATTAAATGGAAAAGAAATAAAAATAAATGCAGGTGGAATGGAAGGAGGAAGAGGAAAAAAAGATGGTGTTACAATTTTTGGTATTAATAATAATAATAATAAATTTAAACCTGATTTTTATTTAAATTATGATAATACATTATCTTATCCATATATTTTCTCAGTCTATTATGAAAATGAAAGCCAAAATTATTCAATTAGAGCTTTTTCAGGGAAAAATTCTAATAATAGATTATTATATATTAAATTAAATGAAAATTATTCTTTACCATTAAGACAACAAGAAATTATTAGTGCTGGAAATATTGTTTTTCAAATTAATTTATTAACAAATAATAATTTAGAAATTATTAATTTATCTATACCTGATTCTTCATTAGAAAATAAAAAAATATTTGATCCAAATGATATTAAAATAATTACAATTGGAAGAGATAAAAATTCTACTTTTAGTTTTCCTAAAGATAAATCTATCAGTAGAAATCAGGTTTCTTTTTATTTTGATGATGAAAAAAAAGAATGGACAATTTTTGATGGTAATAAAACTAAATCTTCTACAAATGGAACTTGGGTTTTTGGTACTCATTCTTTTACAATTAAAAATCAAATGATTATTGAAATTTTAAATTCGAAGTTAAAGTTTTTAATTAAAGAAAATGAGAGTTGAAAAAAATTCTTATGTCTTTTTTTTACAAATAAATAATAAGGGAATTGTAAATAAATTCTTTTTTAATAAAAAAAATTATCTTGTTCTATTTCTTTTTTAATTATAGGATTCAATATTTTTTGAATAATTTCAAATATAGAAAAATAAATATTCAAAAAATTTAATGTATAATAAATGAGTTATGATTTATTTTTTTAAAAATTATTTTTTTTAATTTATATAACAGTATTTAATTATTATATTATTTCAAAGACTTTCTTAATTACATTATTTTTTAAATTATATATTTAATTGAAAATGGAAAGTGATAATGTATCTACAAATTCAAATGAATCATGTGATAAAAATAAATTAATTTCATTAAAAATTAAAAAGCATGAAACAATTTTAAAACATTATCATTCAATTATTTTATATTGGAAAATTCTTCATATTATTTTATTTTTATTTAATATTCCTTTAATTTTACATTTAAGTTTTTTAGGTCAAAATGAAATAAATGTAAAATGTAGTTTTTATATTTTAATATGTGCATCTGTAATTGTTTTAAACATGTTTAGTAATTTTTATTCTTTAATTAAACTATTTCAAAACAAACCAATTGAAGCAACTAACGAAACAAGTAATTTTTGTTTATTAATTTCATTTTGTTTAATATTCCTTGCATTAATATTAAATAAAAAATTATTAGGTAGAGGAGTATATAATTTCTTAAATAATGAAACAAATTATCAAAAAATATTTGAATCTTTATTAATGATTGTTTTTGCTATTTTAATAGTTACTTTTAAAATGAAGGAAATATATAAAGATTGTAAAGAAAATATTCCAAAACAATTTACTTTTATTTCAGAACAAGAAAAAGATCAAATTATTAATATTGAAAATGAAGAAGATGAAAAAGAAGAAAATGATGAAGATGATGAAGAAGAAGATAAAGAAATAGAAGATGACAAAAAAGAAAAATTAATTGAAAAAGAAATAAAAAATAATGAAAATAAGTAAATATTAATTTTAAAATAAAAAATTCGTTGAAAATTTTGTTCTATATAACAAAAAGTTAAAAAATTAAAAAAAATAAAAAAACCAATTAACAACATTTCTTCTTTTTTTTTTTGCTGAAAATTTTTATCATTATTATCAGATTTATTAATTTCAGATTGATCAATACTATTTTCCTGTAAAGTAGACTCTCCTCTTTTTGCAGTTGATGCAAGGACATTTAATTTTTTATTTTTAGCCTCGTTTCCAATTCCTAAATTTTCTTCGTCTCTATTTGTAAAATTTTCACTATTTTCTTTTTCTAATTCTTCTATTAATTCTTCTTTTGATTTTCCTTCTTGAATTAATGAAACAAAGAATGGAAGAGAAATTATAGAATTATAAAGCATTTTTACTAAATTTGTTTCTTCTTTGGCAGAAACTTCAAAAAAATCTAATTTTTTTTCTACTGAAAATTTTTCTCCTTCTTCAGTTGAAACTTCTCTTTTATCTTTTAAGTCAATTTTATTTCCACAAATAACAATTTTTGCATTTTCATAATTATTAACAAATTCAATCCAAGAATTTAAATTATCAAAACTTTTTTTATTTGAAATATCATAAACTAAAATAACTAAACTAGCACCTCTTATATAATTTGGAATTAAACTTTTAAATTTTTCTTGTCCTGCAGAATCCCAAATTTGAAGTTTAATAGATTTACCTTTATATAATATAGTTTTACTAAAGAAATCAACTCCTATTGAAGGTTCATATTCATCACTAAATTTTTGACCTAATAAACTATTAATTATTGAAGTTTTTCCAACTGCAACATCACCAATTAAAATTAATTTTTGTTTACTAAGTTGATAACTTGTATCAATATTTGCTTCTTCCGTCATTTAGTAAAATTAAAATATTATTTTATTGAAATTTAAATTTAATAAAATTTTTTATAATTATATTAATAATATATAAATAATATCATAAAAATATTTTTATATATCAAATATTAAATGTAAAAAAAATCATTTATTACCCAATTTATAAAAAATATGTTAATACAATATAATACTCTGAATCATTTAATATTTTATTTTTTTCCTTTTTTTTTATAATTAAAAATACCAACAATAGTGGAAATATCATCTCTTAAAAAACTTTCTGCTTTCCAAGAAAAAAGAGCTTTATTAACTAAATTTTCAGCAATTTCTTCATAATTATTTTTTTCAAAAAAAGGATAAATTTCTTTAATAACATCATTACCATGCATAACATCCCATAATCCATCAGAAGCTAAAACAACACAAATAAAATTATTATCAATGACTTTCATTTTAATATCAGGTTCAGAAATATTACCAATTAATTTAGAATCAAAATCTCCAATTGTTCTACTAATTGCTAATCCAGGATAATTTTTTTCTTTCATATAAATTCTATAACAACCTTCATATATTCCATTATAATTTAAACTTTGACGAACTATTCCTCCATTTTCAATTATTCTTTTCTTTTCTTCTTCATTATTAGGTTTATGGTCAAAACTTAAATTTTCAAATTTTAAATTATTTATGTTGTTTGTGTTATTGTTGTTGTCTAAAGTATAATTTTTTTTTATTAATATACAACGACTATCTCCAATATTTGCACAAATTATAAATTTTGATATGTGAAATAAAAGAAGTAATGTTGAACCACTTGATTTTGAATCAAAATTTTCTTTTGATAAATCTTTATCTATTGAATTTATTATATTTTTTATTAAGGTAAAATTATTTTTTGTTAAATTGTGATATATAAAATTTTCCATTATTTCATTTCTATTTTTTTTTATTAAATTATATGTTTCTTTTACTGCAAAAATACTTATAATTTTCTTTTTTAAATATTGAGAAACTAATTGTCCGTTTACTCCATGTCCATCCATTATTCCTAAAATATCAAAATTTAATTCAAAAATATTTTTTAATATAATAAATGAATCTTGGTTTATTTTTGGTTTCCCTGTATTAAGCGTACCTGCTCTACTATATCCATAAATTTTATTTAATAAAAAATTTTTTGAATTAAAACAATTAATTAATAATTTTTGTTGAGGAGATATATTTGATGACTTTTTTCTATTATTATTATTTATTTGAAATGAATTTGTTTTTCTTATTTTTTCAGATCCACATTTTTTACATTGGATAAAATCTAATGAGGTCTTCCTTTTTGTCATTGAATTATCTAATATAAATTTATTTATTTTTTCATTTTTTATAATTTTAATAATTTTACATTTATTATTTTCATTCAATATATTACAGAAATTAGCAATTTTTGATATATTTGATTTTGTTATTGAGATATTTTTTGTAGAGTTACAATTAATATAATTGAAGTTATATGTTGGAGTTTTAACATTAAATGATAGTTTTTCTATTTTTGGTAATATATTTTTATCTTTATTTAAAGAATTTAAATCAAATATAAAACTATTATAATGAGAATTATTTTGATTTGATTTATTTATAGAACAATTAGAATTCTGCTCAGTAGAGCTAAGATTTTTTAATCCATGATTTAAAAATAATGATGAATGTAGTCTTGAGGAATTTTTTTTTTTGTTTGGTAAATAATATGGTATAGATATTTTTGAAAATTCTTTTTTTATTGATGTCCTATTATTATTCATTTTTTTATTTAATCATCAAAATTCTTTTAAATTTTTGATTGAATTTTATAATAATTTCAAAAAATATATATCATCAATTAAATGTAAATTTCAAAAAAATTTAAATTAAAGAATATTAATATAAGAATTTAGACTATAAAAATAATATTATTACTTTTTTAATGTTACAATATTTTTATAAATGAAAAAAAATTTTATAAATATATTACTCCTATATTATTGTTCCATATACTTTACTTAACTAAATTAAACAAATCTTCCATTGAATAAGAATTCCCTTTCCTTCTCAAATTACCTACTAAACTCATAATTTCCATATTAGAAAGAATAATACCTAATTGGGTAAATCCCCTTTGAATATCATCAGCAGTAGCATAATTAATTCCTTTGGGATCAATAACACTAAGCATTCTAATAAGAAAATCATCACCACTTTCTCCTATTGTTTTATTTCTAATTTTATTAATAATATTCTTAATATCACTATCTCTAAAAACTTCAGGATTATCTCTCATATATTTTCTAGTATATTCATCACATTCAAGTAATTTAAATATAAATTTATTAACATAAACAACATTTCCAGGGACAAAATCTTTTTCAGAATAATAAAGATTAGTATATGGATTTTTAATCTTTTGTTTCTCAATAAATTTCCCTCCTTCTCTTCCTGTATTTCTCCCTGCAATTTCATAAACTTGAACTGCATTATCTCTTAAATAAAAAGATACTAAAAATCTTCTTTCATCATCTGCTGGATTAGAAGAAATTAACTTAGCCAAAAATCTTAAGATATGTTTATCTCTTTTGAATTTTTCATTTATAAATTCTTTTGTTTTTCCAGTTGGATCTAAATAAAATACATTTAATAATGAATCTTCTTCTGAACCAAAACCATTATAAGGAGGAATTTGATGTAATATTCTTAATTGTCTTTGAGATGCTTTTAAATTTGTTCTTT
>JAEEGL017384333.1_pt1 | contig 10604 bp, 10 predicted proteins | sample 9134231 | NCBI WGS metagenome assembly JAEEGL01 (sample SAMN16246548, study PRJNA631951) | gut metagenome | biome: gut microbiome; feature: rumen; material: fiber-attached | host: Bos | place: Iran: Karaj | collected 2018-10 | reverse complement strand
CGATTCCATCCAGACTTTGCAGAGTCAGTTGCTCGACTCCGCCGCCGGATCCATCTCGCAAATCCGTGAGTGCGCCGCAGAGTTCCAGCATTACGCCAAGACCACGGCGACGCCCGTCTTCCTCATCGGCCACATCACCAAGGACGGCACGCTGGCGGGACCGAAGATCTTGGAACACATCGTTGATACGGTGCTGCAGTTCGAAGGCGACCAGCACTACGGCTACCGCATCGTGCGCTGCATCAAGAACCGCTTCGGCTCCACCTCGGAGTTGGGCATCTTCGAGATGCAAGGCACGGGGCTGCGCGAAGTGCTCAACCCGTCGGAACTGCTGGTGTCGGACCGCGACGAGCAGTTCAGCGGCAGCGCCATCGCCGTGGTGATGGAGGGCACCCGCGCCATGACCATCGAGATCCAAGCGTTGGTGAGCAGCGCCGTCTATGGCACCCCGCAACGTTCCGCCACCGGCTACGACATCCGCCGGCTCAACATGCTACTGGCCGTACTGGAGAAACGGTGCCGTTTCAAACTCGGCGCCAAGGACGTCTTCCTCAACCTCGCCGGCGGCATCCACGTCGATGACCCCGCCGTCAACCTCGCCATCGTCGCCTCCATCCTCTCCTCCGCCACCGACCTGCCCATCGACTCCAAGACCTGCTTCGCTGGCGAGATGGGCCTCAACGGCGAGATCCGTCCCGTCGCCCGCATCGAGCAGCGCATCGCCGAAGCCGACAAACTCGGTTTCACCCGCATGTTCCTCTCCAAGTACAACCTCAAGGGTGTCAAATGCGACCAGCTGAAAATCAAGTTGATACCCATCACCAAAATCGAAGAGATCTACAAAGACCTCTTCGAGTAGCAAAAAAATGCGAGCCGCGAGATTAAACCGAATACAATTTTCATGTATCTTTGCAAATTAAAATAGTAACGTTACAAATTTCATAAACAATGAAAAAAATCCTCATCCTGGCCATCGCTCTATTGATGTGCGGACAAATGGCCGCTCAAGAGAACAATTCCTCCCGCATTCCCACCGTCGATTTGAAGACGTTGGATGGCGATGCCTTCAGCACCAAGCAGATGTACACCGGCGAGCACCCCTTCATCGTGAGTTTGTGGGCGACCTGGTGCATGCCCTGCCGTGAAGAACTCGACGCCATCTCCCTCGTCTATGAGGACTGGGTGGAGGAGTTCGGTGTCACCCTCTACGCCGTCTCCATCGACGACAGCCGTTCCGCTTCCAAGGTGGCTCCGTTCGTCCGTGCCAAGGGCTGGGATTACGTTGTGCTTCAGGACATCAACTCCGACTTTAAGCGTGCGCTCAACGTCGTGGATGTGCCTTTCCTTTGCATTTTCGACAAGAACGGCAACATGGTCTGGTCGCACACTTCCTACGCCGCCGGCGGTGAGGAAGAGGTTTATGAAGTGCTGAAAAGTTTGGAGAAATAGCAGACTCATCTTCTATGAAAAATAGCATTAAGACACTGGTTGTCATTGCATTGACGACCATCATGGCCTTGCCTTCCTACGGACAGTCGAAGTGGGGGCACATCGGCGGCGACTTCGGTTTCAACGGCATGTTCTACATTCCCGACTCCACCATCGGCGCCCGCGAGGTGAAGGAGAAGGTGCGCGCCAACACCTGGCTCAACCTCAACTACACCAACGGCGGCTTCTCCGCAGGTGTCCGCTACGAGTTCTACAGCTTCCCCCTCATCGACTTCGAGGACATCGGCTACAAGGGGCAAGGGTTGACCAATTACTATTTAGATTACAAGAATGAGTTCATCCAGGTGACCGCCGGCACTTTCTACGAGCAGTTCGGCAACGGCTTCACCCTGCGCGCCTACGAAGACCGACAACTCGGCATCGACAACAGCATCCTCGGCGCCCGCGTCAAGGTGACACCCTACAAAGGCATCACTCTCAAGGGCGTATGGGGCATCGAGCGCAAGAACTTCGACTTCGACTACCTGCACCGCAAGGACTACGTGCGCGGTCTCGACGGCGAGTTCTCCTTCGGCGACTTCATTCCCAAACTCGGGGAGAAGGGCTTCGTGCTCACCGTTGGCGGCAGTTTCGTGAGCAAGTACGAGAAGAGCGAAAACGACATGTTCATCGACTACCCAGATCCCTTAGCCGACGGCATCATCTACGCCGACAAGATCCCGCAGAACATCGCCACCTGGGCCGCCCGCCTCAACTTCGGATACAAGGGCTTCCGCCTCGAAGGCGAGTTCGCCCACAAGAACAACGACCCCAACAACACGAACGGCTACATCTACAAGACCGGCAACGCGCTGTTGGTCACCGCTTCCTACTCCATGAAGGGCTTGGGCGTCGAGGCCTCTTTCATCCGTTCTGACAACATGGACTTCCGCTCGCAACGCGACATCTCCGCATCCACACCGCTGCTCGGCATCAACTACATCCCGGCCGTCAACCGGCAGTACACCTACATGCTACTCGGCAACTACGCCTACGCCAGCCAGCCCAACGGCCAGATCGGCGTGCAGGCGCAGGTGAATTACAAAGTGCCGAAAAACACCAAGTTGGGCGGCAAATACGGCATCGACATCACCGTCAACTACGCCCGCTTCCACGATGTGGAGCAGAAACTCGTGCCCGACGCCGCCGCTTCCAACATGCAGATCGGCACCGAGGGCTACACGTCCTCCTTCTTCAAATTCGGCGACAACCTGCTCTATCAGGATGTCGGCATCGACTTCAGCCACCGTTTCAACAACAAGAACTGGAAGTTGGACCTCGCATACAACTTCATCACCTATAACCTCACCATCCTGCAGGGCCACGCCAGTCCGCTCTTCCGCGGCCACAACCTGATGGGCAAGGTGACATACAAGATCAACAACAAGCATGCGCTCAAGCTCGAGATTGACCACCTCTACGCCAAGGAGGACGACGGCAGTTGGCTTTACGCGCTGCTCGAATACTCCATTGCGCCGCACTGGTTCATCTCCGTCTCCGACCAATGGAACTACGGCAACGAGGACCGTGACAGACGTTTCCACTACTACAACATCGCCGCCGCCTTCGTCATCAAATCGACCCGCATCGCGCTCAACTTCGGCAAGACCAAGGAGGGCATCCTCTGCATCGGCGGTGTCTGCCGCAGCGTACCTGCCTCATACGGCGCCGGCTTGTCGGTCACCACATCCTTTTAATGTCCCATCAGAAATCCACATTCAAACAGAGAACACATCATCATGAAACGCATATCCTCCTTTTTCCTCCTGCTGATCGCCGCTGTCGCCTTTGTGGCATGCGACAAGATCGAGGGGCCGTACATCACGCCGGACGACAGCGCGGCCACCGACATCGAGTTTCCCGACCTTACGGACGCCGACCTTTACCGGAAGGTGCTCATCGAGGAATACACCGGGCACCGTTGCACCAACTGTCCTGACGGGCACCGCGAGTTGGAGAGTCTGAAGGAGCGGTACGGAGACTCGCTGGTGGCCGTCGGCATCCACGCGGGCATCTTCGCCAACCCCATGGGGGCCTTCACCAACGACTTTCGCACCGAGGAGGGCAACACCCTCTACAGCGACTACAACGTGGCCGCCATCGGCACGCCCGCGGGCGTGGTGGGACGCGCACAGTACAACAACACCTACGCGCTCAACATCTCCTCTTGGCAGCAGGCCATCCGCGCCAACGCGCAACAGCCCTGCGTCGCCGCCGTGCAACTCATCAACGTATATGATCCCGCGACGCAGACGCTGACCGCCCACACCCGCACCACCCGCCTCAACGGCTGTCCTGACGACCTGCTTTTAGCGCTCTACGTCATCGAAGACGGTATCATTGGGCCTCAGAAAGACGGGGAGGAGACCATCGCGGAGTACGAGCACAACCATGTGCTGCGCGGCTCGCTCAACGGCACCTACGGCGTACCGCTCATGGAGGCCGAAGAGGACGGCACCTACCTCAAGTCGTATTCCCTCGACTGCGGCTCCAAAACCTGGAACGCAGCCAACTGCAGCGTCATCGCCATCCTGATGGATGCCTCCACCCGTGAGGTCATCCAAGTCCAACAGGCCAAATTCTTCTAATGAAGAAACTCAAGGACAGTTGTCTGGTTCAGAATGTGGTGACGTTGGCCAACAACGCCACCTTTCCGGGTTTCCAGGGTGTCTCCATCGGCACCGTGATGGCTTTCTTCCACAAGTCCATCACCAAGGGCATCGTCATGCACCGCGCGGCGGCCATGACCTACCGCATCTTCTTCGCCCTCATCCCCCTGCTGATGTCGCTCTTCGCCGCCATCTCCTTCCTCGGCAGCGACGTACGCACCACCATCATGGAGTTCCTACAGGCCATGATCCCCGAATACGTCTGGCCCACCTTCGCCGACATGATCGACGGCGTCATCAACAAGCAGAACGGCGCGCTCTTCTATTCCTCGCTTGCCATCAGCTTGTTCTCCGTCTTCATCTCCATCAACGCCAGCATCAACATCCTCAACACCACCTATTACAACATCGGCAAGCGCAAACTGCTGAAGCAGTTGCGTGTCATTGCCATGCTGCTGTTCATCTGGATGATCATCATCCTGCTGGCCGTGGCCGTCTTCATCGCCACCTCGACCTTCCTGGGGTACATCCGGCGGCAGGGCACGGACTGGCCTCGTCTCATTCCCGCCATCACCCACGTGGCCAAGTGGCTGCTGCTCTTCTTCCTCGTCTATCTCTTCATCTCCTCGTTCTACTATTTGGCGCCTGCCACCCACAAGCACTTCCGCTTCTTCTCCGCCGGCTCCACCTTCGCCACCATCGCCATGGTGCTGGTGCTCGCCGTCATGAACATCTACTTCTCCAACTTCGGCAACTACAACGCCCTGTACGGCTCCCTCGGCGCCGTGTTCGCCATCCTGCTCTGGCTCTATTGGAACAACCTCGTCATCCTCGTCGGTTACGACCTCAACGTCAGCATCGCCACCGCCAAGCGCGCCACCCTTCGCGACACCCTCCAAAAGAACGGCAATGAGAAGAAATAGACTCCTGTTTTTCTTTTTACTATGCTTATTTTTGGCATCTTGCCAGAAAAAAAAGGATGTAGATTTATCGAAAAGCAACTTCATCTATTTGAAAGACAATGAGTTCAAATTACATGGAGAGACCTTCTTCCCGATGATGCTGAACTGGGTTCCCTCTTTTCAATGTGATGAAAATGGGAAGTTCATTGTGGCGCCAGATGTCGATTACGACTCCGTCGGATACGTGGACGCATACGGGAAAGCGCCCGTTACGGAGCAAATCAACGGGCAGTTCCAGTTGATTTCCGAACTGGGATTCAACACGTTGCGGGTATGTTGCAACCGTATTGCACGCGATGACCACGGTCTTTACTACCAAGGGGGGAATCGGAAATTCAGGATTGGGAACGAGGCCGATGAATCCGCCATCATCGAAGGGCTGTCGGAATTGATGGAACTGGCACGAGCACATGACCTGCGCGTGATGTTGCTCATTCATGGTCCGATAGGCGAACCTACCCTGGAATCATTTACTATCAGATTGTTACAACATTTCAGCAACGACCCGACCCTCTTCGCCTACGACTTCATGAACGAGCCGCTCTATTTCGACCCCGTGGAGAAGAGGACGAAGACGGATGCCGTGAAAATAGTAGATAAATGGCGGAAGATGATGTGGCAATACGCTCCGAATCAACTCTTTACCATCGGATTTTCGGAACCGCTCGAAGTCTTCGAGTGGGATCCTGCGATGCTGGCTGTCGATTTCGTGGAATTCCACACCTATCATCCATTGCGTGTGCCGAGCGAAATCTATTGGTATTCGCGCTATGTGGACAAACCATGGATGATCGGGGAGACGGCACTGCCGGCGGACGGCGACAGCATCACGTATGAGGAGCAGACGGAGTTCATGGTGGCGGTGTACCAGTTGGTGCGCGACGCCGGCGGCTGCGGCTTCGGATGGTGGGCATACCAGGATATTTCGAAAGGGAACTTCGAGGCGCAGTACACCGGCCTGCTCAACCACGAGGGACGCACCACCACCGCCGATGGGCGATACACCTTACAAGGGACGGTCAAGCCCGCCGCGCTGAAAGTGAAGGAACTATCCCTCTACCATCCCCGGCCGACGAAACGTCCTATCAACTTTTACAACATGCTGGGATACAAGAACATCCGCATCACTGGAACCATCCTTGACATGCGCACACGCCAGCCGATTGAGGGTGCCGTGGTACGGGGATGGAGCGAATGGTGGAACATCGGGATGAACACCTACACCGACGAAAACGGTCGGTTCACGCTGTATTGCAACCAGCCGTGCATGCACTTCGAGGTCTCCGCACCAGGCACCAGCAAATTGAAATTCAACAAGAGGGACATCCGATACCGCACCGCCGACGGGCGACCAGTGAGTGCAAGCGACTTGTATGGATTGACTGACAGCGAGTTGGAATACCATCACATCTCCCATCATCCCTTCCGCAAGGAGGGCGGCGGAATCTTTGACTTCAAGGAGGACGCCTTCGGACAGTGGTGCTATACCGGCGACATGGGGACGCTGCTGCTGGTCAAGGAGCGGTAGGCACGGCTTCACCGCTTTTTTAGACCACGAATTACACAAATTTCAGTTTTTTTGATTTGATTGCGAAGAAATTGGTACGCCTGTAGTGACGCCCAGATCATCTTCACATGTCTGTTCTACAACATGTTGAGATATGAGCCACTCAAGAGATTCGGCATGAATTGATATTTGTAATACATTGATTGTCTGCATATTATCCCTACCCCATTTGAATCAAAAAATCTTATACTAACCATTTGGAAATCAAAAAATAACATGTAAATTTGCAACGTCATACAGTCAGATTTTGCTTAAAAGACTTTGCAGGATCTGGAGGTATGGCGAAAGAAGAGTAAAAATGGAAGTCCCTTATTGATTTCACCATGAATGGAAAACAGATTTGCTCGTATTTGAAGTCGGTGCGGCGCGAGGTGGCGTCGGCCAACGGCATTGACTTGGAAATTCCCGACTGTACCTTCGAGGGGGAATGCCCCGGCACGTGTCCACGCTGCGAGGCGGAGGTGCGGCAACTGGAACGGGAACTCTTACAACGGCAGAGTCTTTCCCAGAAAGTGGCCATCGTGGGAGTGGCGATGGGGCTGGCTATTTCGGGCATGTCGGTTGCCTCGGCCCAAAATGTAAACCCCTCCGACAGCGTCAATTGTAAGTCTCTAGAGATGGACGGATTCGCAGACGATGGAACGTCTGCAGATGATGAACTAATAGTGGGGGACGCGCGCGCCCCGCAGGTAAGGGCTGAATTTCCCGGCGGTATGCCTGCATTGCGGGAATTTCTTGCGGCAAATTGCCACTATCCGAAAGAGGCTCTTGAGCAAAAACAGCAGGGGGTGGTGCTGTTGGAATTTGTGGTGGAGAAAGATGGCAGCATCTCTACGATAACCGTGATACGTAGTGTATGCAAGGCGCTTGACGAAGAGGCCATCCGGGTAGTGAGAGCCATGCCGAAGTGGAAGCCCGGGGAGGAGTTTGGCCAGCCGTGTCGCTCGTTTTTCCAGCTGCCCATCACCTTCGCGTTACAGTAAAAACAACCCCAAAAACACCATGAAACCCGCAGCCCTATTCCTTTTCGTCGCTTTTTTTCTGGTTGGCTCCTCTATTCAGGCGCAGCCGATAGCCACTGCCCCAACTTTTAGAGGTCTGCCCATTTGGAGTTTTAGAGGATTCAATGATTCGCTCCCTATTCAAAACACTTCGGCCGAGGTGGAAGCCAAACTGAAGTTCATCCCCCAAATAAAGAGCACTGCCCCACCATTTGCGGCCTTAGACACCGTTTACGGGATGTCGGATGAGGAGTTGGCCGCCCACTCTTTCCTGGCAGACATCAACCACGACGGGAAGCAAGATTTCATTTTCTATGGGATGGTGGACTTCTGTAACTTCCAGCCATACATCCTAATCGCTTTGCAGCGAGACAATGGTTTTGAGAGCATTTTCAGTCGAGAAGGCGACATTATCCATTGGGAGGAGTTTCCCGACTATACCTTCATACAGATTTTGGTGAATGGTTGTTGCGAAGATCGTCATGGCTACCTGTACGCCTACGGCCAAAATCCCGACGAAGGATTCGGATGCAGTGTGTATTGGCAAAATGGAGGAGTGTTCCCATGGATTTACAAGGGCGAAAAAGAAAAGCTCGTCATTCAACGAAATTCAGTTGTTTTGCTGCCTAACCCATCTGATTCAGATTCTCTCCGCAATCAATTCAACTGGTATTTCCGCAAGGGCGACACCGGGCAGGTGCTTGCCACTGAAACGGTGGATGGGGAAAAGTGGTTGTTTGTAATCATGGAAGCAGTTCCCAATAACTCCGAAATCAAGTTACCCGAGGCAGACTACATCTTAGGGTGGGTGTCTGAGAAGGATGTGCGAATAAAGTTGAGAGTTAAAAGTTGAGAGTTAAAAGGTGAGAGTTAAAAGTTTAGAGGTGAAAGTTGATAGTTAAAAGTTGAGAGTTAAAAGTTGAGAGTTGAAAGTTGAAAGTTGAAAGTTGAGAGTTAAAAGTTGAGAGTTAAAAGTTGAGAGTTAAAAGTTGAGAGTTGTGGGGGAGAGTTGTGGGGGAGAGTTAAGAGCTGAGAGTTAAAAGTTGAGAGTTGTGGGTGGTGCACTGCTGGGATGGGACAACCCCACGCTTTAGTTCTGCAAGGTTATGGAATCCAGTCCGATGGCATCCAACAAAATAAAACTTTTAATTTTTAACTTTTCCCTTTTAACTAAGAAAAGTTTGATTAGATCCAAATATTCGCGGCTGTCACACTGTACGACCAGCGGAAGCCTTCGGTAAGGTAGAACACATTTTCGGCGGTGTAGAAATCCACGGTGTCGATATATTCTTTCAGTCCCTGTTCAACGAGCTCTTTCTTGCGCTGTTCGAAACGGTCGCCGGCATATTTGAGGAATATCAGCGATAGTACAACGCGCTTGTATTCAGCTGGTTCCACGGCGCCGCGCTGTTTGTTGCACGACTCCCACAGGGCCGCTTCCATCGTTTTGCTGGGCTTTTGTTTGGGTTGGGTATTTGATTTTGTTCTGGGCATCTTGAGAATCCTCTTTATTCGTTACAATTGCAATTTCTGCGCAAAGATACCATTTTTTTTTGCTAATATCAGCATTTTATTGAATGATAATTATTATATTTGCACCTTGAAAAAAAGAACAATCATTCAATAAATTAATTTAAAAAAAGAAAGCCATGAAACGTTGTCTTTTCCCATCTCTGACCTTATGTTTATTCGCCGTTCTCCTCCTGAATTCATGTCAGAAGGAGCCAGAAGATGACCCGAACGGGACGGTCACACCGACCGACTCTACCGGGCTGGATCCCCTGGACGACAGTGACATTTTCAATATGCCCATTGGGACGGTCATTCCCGATGTTGTCGCAGACATTGACGGGAACCTGTATGACGGTGTTGTCATCGGGCATCATGTATGGATGGTCCAGAATCTCATGACCACACGTTACGCCAATGGGGACCCCATCATGCAGGGCGGCCAAGGCGACACCAGCCGTTTCGTTCCATACCGGTATGTTCCGGACTGCGGGACCGCGGACGTGGCGATTTATGGGTACCTGTACAACTGGCCTGCCGTCATGCATGGTGAACCCGGCAGCAATGAGAATCCGAGTGGGGTGCAGGGTATTTGTCCTGACGGATGGCATGTGCCCAGTGATGCAGAATTTGTCGAATTGGCCAATACCATCAGCAGCCATCCCGAATATGTGTTTGGAGATGACATCCGGCAAATCGACAAGTCAATTGCCAGCGACTTCGGGTGGCACTCAAGCGGATATGCGAATTCCTGCGGCAACAACCAGCAATTAAACAACGCCACCCATTTTGGCATGATTCCTGCCGGATCGGGGCCTTTCGGCTCTCCCGGAGGGGTAGGGTTGGGCTACTTCGCCCATTTGTGGAGCTGCACACCCTCCAACAAAAGACAAGCACGGATTCGTTATATGAATCATCAGAGTGCGCGGGCCTTCCATTGCGGGGCTGACTATGACCCCTTCAATTCATTCAGCGTTCGTTGCGCACGTGACTAATCTCCTTCTGTTGCCCCCGCTCACACCGCGTGTCGCATTAAAAAAAATGGTACCTTTGCCTGCTAAACTTTAAGGTGACAATGGCAACGAAAGACACCCTGTTTCTTGACCGTGATGGCGTTATAAATGTCCAATTGACAAACGATTACGTGAAGAATACCTCCGAATTGGTGCTTCGTGAGGATTTTCTGAAAGCGCTGCCATTGCTGACCCAAAGTTTCAAAAGATTCATCATCACCAATCAGCAGGGCATTGCCAAAGGAATCTGTTTGATTAAATCCAAAAATTCGCGGCTGTCACACTTATAAAGTTAAAAGTTGAAAGTTAAAAGTTGAGAGTTAAAAGTTGAGAGTTAAAAGTTGAGAGATAAAAGTTGAGAGTTGAAAGTTGAGAGTTAAAAGTTGAGAGGTAAAAGTTGAGAGATGAAAGTTGAAAGGTGAGAGTTGAGAGTTCAAAGGTGAGAGTTAATAGTT
>JAEEGL016553954.1_pt1 | contig 10604 bp, 14 predicted proteins | sample 9134231 | NCBI WGS metagenome assembly JAEEGL01 (sample SAMN16246548, study PRJNA631951) | gut metagenome | biome: gut microbiome; feature: rumen; material: fiber-attached | host: Bos | place: Iran: Karaj | collected 2018-10 | reverse complement strand
GAACGGTTCACAAAGATCCGTATAATTCAGATGGCCCGGCTCTAAGTGATCCTCTTCCATTAATGTCTGGCTATAATGATAGACGATCATATGCTTCCTCCAAATATTCCGTTTTATCGAGATGATTATACCAGTGTTGACGAACACTTTCAATCCTCTAAAAGGGAAGGAGGAACTTCCTTACGAAGTTCCTCCTTCATGGGTCCTTTTATATTTGCTGCCAGATACTGTCAAGACTGTAATTTTTATGAATTAGTGTGAATCGCACATTTGATGAGAAAATGAAAACCCAGTATCATAATGTCATGCAGGATAACAAACCAGGAAGGAGGATGAACAGTGAGGCATTTTATCATGATGGATGTATCTGAAGCCGGGAATCACCCGGAACGTAAAAACGGAACGTTCATTGTTTTGCTGGGCGGCTGAGTGAGGAGCCGGGCGGGGGAATTATGTGGTGAATCCTGGACAGGATTAACCACAGGTATCTGGATCTGATGGCTTATCTACATTCTGACTACGAGGAGTTGATAGTTCTTTGTTTATTGCATGATTATAATACAGCCACATATATCGGACAGTCATAGGTATTTACAACATCGGCTTGTAACAATGCGTTTATACAATCTTACAGGGAGGTAATATAGCGGGTATCACAGCAGTACCATTTCAGTACTTTTAGCGATCGGACGTTAGACATTTAGGGGCATTACCCTCATTAGAAGCGGGAAAATCGGACTAAAATCGTTCATTTGGACCATCAAAAAGGATTCGGTCAAGGAATACGAGTAAAAAAACGCTGGAAAGCCGCATAAATACTGGGCTTCCTGAATTATATGAGTGTATCAGGATGCGCTTTGGCAACAACTCAGTATTATTCTAAGAAAAAGAGCTAACTGATTTCCTGAAGGAAAGGAGTTAGCTCTTACCATTTAATTCAAGGCAAACGGCTTATCTCGAATAGAAGAGAGCTGCGAGAGAGCCGCTTTTCTCTATTGGATAACCATAAAGCGTACGTACAATCATGGATCTACGCTATAGATGAACGAAATGGATAATTGTGAATGGTGCAACCTATCTGAAGAAGACAAAAAGTTTCAGATGTACGAGGGTAAAGCATGGTCTGTTTTCCTTTCAGATGAACAGGACTATATCGGACGATGTATATTGGTTTTGAAGCGTCATTGCAATTCGTTGTCAGAGCTGACAGATGATGAATGGGATGAGCTTCGCAATCTGGTCTGTAAAGTGGAAGCATGTTTAAAGGCCGTTTTAGGAGCAACCCTGTGTAATTGGAGCTGCTTGATGAATGATTTCTATAAAGAGGCGGTGCCTGATCCGCATCTTCATATTCACGTAAGACCAAGATATGATAAGCCCGTAAGGGTTAATGGGAACACTTATACTGACAGCGAGTTTGGTCATCATTATGCGTTGAAAAAGAGCGGAGTAATACCTGGAAAAGATAAGGAAGAAGTGTTTATTCGACTAAAAGAATGGCTGAATCGTTAACTTCCAATTGGACAATCCGGAAAGGCTCAGATATGAAGTTTTCTATTAATGATATTACTTTACGGGATTATCAGGCATCCGATATTGAAGACGAGATACGCTGGACCAATACAGACACTGCCTGGTTCTATGAAGATACACCGTGGATGACCATGGAACCTGTGGATCCGGACGAATTGCGCAGAGATATGCTTGAAATCATTTCTGGCCTGAGAGACGATGCAATCCGCTGGCGTTTTGAGATCGAAGTAGAGGGTCAGCATATCGGCATGGTCTCTTCTTATTATCTGAATGCTGAGTTTGAGCACACCCATTGGGAATTAATCGATCAAAGCAGAAATGCAGACGCAAACCATTCCGTTCGGGCACTGGGTATAGAAATCTGTGAGAGTGACTACTGGGGCAAAGGAATCGGAGGAAAAGCACTTGCCGCTTTTATAGATTACTATCAGCAACTTGGAGAGCATCGTTTCCTGCTTGAGACATGGAGCGGGAATCTCAGGATGCTCGGCTGCGCAAAAAAGCTTGGTTTCAAAGAAATCAAGAGGGAGAAAGGCGCATATATAGTTCACAATCAAAAACACGATGCGATAATAATGGAAAAGATCTGCAGATGATTCAAGTACAATTCGGATAAGTTTTTTAGGAAAAATAAACCAATACGGACATTACGACTGATAACTGATTTGACAGGACCCGCTTACAAATCAGCCTGCTGTCCCAGCCGTTACATTGTGATCTCTGCGGGTTTTTCAGTTCCCTCGGATTTTGCTGCGGGCCCTTCGGCCACAGGGCCTTGTTTTATCTGTTGTGGCTGTTCATTCTCCGGATCCTTGCCTGTCCTGGGATTTGCCATGATGATCTTGGTCATCAGGCGGTCTTTCTGATAATCCAATTGTTTATTGGGATCGGATGTGAACAGCTTACCTATGAGCTGGTCTATGCTGTCATTTGCCAGACCGTCCTTTTTGATAAGATTGTCCACTGCCTTATCCATCTGTGACATTTTTTTCGGATCGTCAAGGATGTCCATTATTTCAGGCTTGGGAACTGCGCGGGGGATCAATGCGCCTCTCATGAAAGAGTCCGGCGATACCGGGGCTGAGGAAGAGCCGCTCTTTGATTCCGCACCTCTTGCTTTCGGGTCTTTAGGCAGCTTGTTGATATGATCATTAAGGGCCCGGTATTCTTTATTCCACATGTTCGGTAACGAGCTCATAGTTATATTTGTGTCTGCCACGTAGCGGTAGCTGGCTGTTTCAAATAATAAGATATCCTTTATATATCTATGTCAATAGATTCAGGACGTTTTTCAGACGAAGAGGAAAGATAGGAGGAAATGCAGACTGAAGGATTTTTGTTGATCCACGGCCGTGCCAATCGAACGTTTTCTGAAGACAGGTTAAACCATGTACAGAAGAGTAAAAATGAAGGAAGCTGCGAAGGAAGCGCGGGCAATACAGCACGAGAAATGGAGCGTTGATGGCGCATTGTTAACAGTTTTCCGGTAGATTGGAATTCGAAATTCTGGTATAATAGGCATACAGGTATCGGTTGGACAGCCAAGAGCTGATAAACTTCCCGAAGCAAGAGGCGGACTTATCATCCGCAACTCTTCCCTATATCGGCCGGGACTGGGACAGGCAATCCAATGGTACAACTGGATTGCACTGGCTGCCGGCTGGCCGCAGATATGTTTCTTCCTTTACGGATTGAAGAACGAATCCTTACGGAGGGAGATTCTTGAACTGCTGGCGCTCCTCGCAGATTGTTCTTGTGACTGAAACGACATATACCCATTTGCAGGTGTGTACTATGCATGAAATAAAAAATGATGATTTCTATGATTTGGCAAAACAATATGATTCGGATCCCGAATATCATTTTGTCGGCGAAGTTGACTATCACATATTAGAAGATGATAAGCATTACGAAGGACTGCAATCCCACAGGAAGGCCTTGACCGTTGTCTTTGACCATCTGGTGCAAAACAGCAGAGAGGATCTGAAAGGCGTCAGAGAAAGATATGGCGACGACATGGCAGATCAGCTATGCCCATTGGTCTATGATATCGATAAGGCCCAGCCGACATCACTGGGTCCGAACGAGTTTTTATATTGCCCGAATATTGTAAAGATTGATTATAATGGCCGCGTCTTCTATGATGCCGAGTGGGAACCGAATGATGATAACTTTGGAACTACTGTTCCTTACTGGTATGCTTTGATGGAACCGGTACACGGCAAGAGAAATACGCCTGAAGACTTCAAAAAAGTGAATGAGGTTTTGTTTCCAAACGGTACGGATGCGCTTGATATCTATGAATGGACAACAGACTGGTCAGATTTTTTTGACGCCGGACACGAATGGTACGGTGCATGCTGCTGGAGCATCCATGACAAGAGCATGAACAGATATGTAGTGATGCTCGTATCAGCAACAGACTAGTTTAGTTAGTTGAGGACACTATGAGTACATTAATACAAACAAGCAAATTCATTTCTCTGATTCTGAGACATAAACCTGACGCTATAGGTATTTCCCTGGATGAACACGGCTGGGCGGATGTCCGTGATCTTATAGAGGGGATCAACGCATCCGGTAAATATCATCTGGATATGGAAATGCTTGAAGATATTGTCAGCAAAGATGATAAGCAGCGCTATACCTTCAACGATGACCATACCCTGATACGTGCAAATCAGGGACATTCTATTCCTGTTGATGTGGAATTGGAAGAAGTGATACCTCCGGACATCCTTTATCATGGAACGGGTGAGAAGTATACGGCTTCGATTGATCAGGAGGGACTTCTTCCGAAGAGCCGCTTATACGTGCATCTGTCCGTTGATATTGAGACAGCCAGAAAAGTTGGTGCCAGGCACGGCCGTCCGGTCATCTATACCGTTGACAGCGGACAGATGACGAAGGATGGTTTTGAGTTCTTCCTGTCCAGGAATCATGTGTGGCTGACTAAGAGTGTACCGCCTGTTTATCTGAAGAAGGGAGAAACATTATGAAGAACAAAATCGCGCAGTGGATCCGGCACACACATATCTTTCGCCGGGATGAATACGAATGTTCTGTTTGTGGAGAGATAGCAGACAAACCTTATAAAATCTGCCCCTGCTGCGGCAGACACATGAAAGGCGGAAAATATGATCCGTCCTGGGTAGATGAGCTGGAAATAATCGACAGCTTATTTGATGATTAGGGAACGGATTGTGTTAGAGGATATCCGTGCTTTGGAGATTAAATGATGACGATTGACATTGATAAGCTCAGAGAAGATCTTAAAAAGGAAAGCTACGGGGCATTCTTCGGGGGAGGCTTTGGAGGCGCCCTGATGGAAGCCTTTGATATTGAAACGGCTTCTCCGGAGAAGATTGTTGAGATGGCACAGGAGCAGGGCGTGGATTTACGAAAGTATATCTGCAGCAGTTTGAATCAGGAGTAACCGATCCTAAATAGTCTGTACTATCAAAAAGAAAAGAGATACTGGCACGGCCGGGCGGTTTAGATACGCCCGGCCGTCTGCTGTTTTGTCAGATTTCAGAGATATCCTGTTCTTCCGCATCCTCCAGGATCTGCCAGCGCATATCTCTGAAACCGCATTTCACACATTCCACGATACTGACCAGAGCGTTCTCATAGTGTTCATCAACCTCATAATCGCAGATATCGACCGTCTGTCCGAGGAAGCTGACATTCCAGCCGTTTAAGGGCGAGCAGGGGACAATGCCGTCCTGTTTGTTCCTCAGCTCGAGGTCTTTCTGATGCTGTTCCAGGCTCTCGCCATCTGCCGATTTCCTTGTCCAGATCAGTTTGCTGCGGCCGCACTTGCGGCACTTCAGAATCGAGACTGCGGCATGGTATTCTTCAACAGTCTGATACCTGCAGGGATCCATGCTGAAAGGTCCGATCTTGATGTTCCATCCATCCGGGCACTGGCATTTCTTCTGTGATTCCATCCTGAATCTGTCCTCCTTGAATAGATTTGGTCTAAATAAGAAGATGTAAGAATTGCGAACTGCAAAACGACAGCCCCGCCAGGGGACAAGAGTAGTTATTCGCGGACAATCACATGAATCCTTTTTTGAAATAAAGAATTTTATCTTTTAATGGCCGGAGGGTTGAAAAACATACTTCCAAAGTAAGTCTTTTAAACGTAATTTATCTTTTTTTTATACGGATGCGCAAGAGGTTTTATAATGCCGGACAGGGTTGTCATGGTGATGACTTTATGATAATATTCGTATTGAAATACAGAATACGTTCGGTGTATTGATGCCCGGTACGGCAGTGGCTGCGCACAGGTTTTTGACATGCTGAATATAAACGAAGCAGAGATGAACAGAAGCATGATCTGCAATGAAAGATCAGATCATTGATCACAAACACAAGGAGGGTCACAAATGGATTTCAGCTGCAATGTTCCTTATTTTGAAGAGGAGTGGAAGATTGAGAGAGCCGAACTATATACCTTGCATCCGATCCCGCTCTATCATGAATTTGCTGACGCGACGATGCCGCATAATTATTATGTGAATGCTTGCGTACTGTATTTGTACGATGAAAGCGGAGCGGTCGGCTGGGGACGGTGCTCCGGTCTGGTGGCGAATAAGATCCTGCCGCTTATTCTCACCGGGAAACGCGAAAAGTACGGGGATGTGTATCAGCGTATTTTCTGGAAGAACCGCAACGACGGATATTCTTCACCGAGCTTTGCGGCGCTGGGGCAGCTCGATGCAGCGGCGATCAATCTGTTCGCGGCGCGCAAAGGCATGCAGACCAACCGCTATCTCGGCGCCAAACAGGACACTTTCAAAGTCTATGCCAGCGGGCACGGCAGCAGCACTTCCATTGAAGATATGATCAAGGAAGTCGAAGAGGAAAAAGCGCTCGGATATGATTTTTACAAGATGAAGGTGGCAAGTGAATTCGGCACGAAGCAGGACTGGGATGTCGAGCGCGTTCGGATTATGCGTGAGCTTATCGGCCCGGACGCGAAGATCGCGATCGATGCCAACCAGCTCTGGAGCGCTGATGAAGCCATGCGTTTCCTGGACCGTGTGCTGAAGTATGATATCTGGTGGTACGAGGAGCCTGTGCATTCGCACGATCTGGTGGAGCTGAAAAAACTGTGCAGAATGTCCCCTGTCAAGATCTCCATGGGCGAATCGCTGCGCAACAGCTGTTTCTTCAGGGCGTATGCGGAGGCAGGCTGCGGAGTCCTGCAGGGCAATCCGCCGCACTGGGGGTACTGGGACTGGATCAAAGTGTATGAGATCTGCCAGGAATACGGCATCGTTTTCAGCGGCAATTCGAGCGGCGCGGACTGGCTCTCCGTCCTCGGCGACGACAGTGTATACATGGAATATCTGCGTCCGAACCACAAACCCACGTACGATCTGATGAAGACTCGGGCGGAGGACCACGGCAGCTATATGAAAGTCGCGTCAAAGCCCGGCTCTACCTTTGAACCGGACTGGGATCTTGTAAGGGAGAAGAAGCTCCTGAAGAGTATCGACGTCTATTATCCGGAATAATACGAAATACGAAAAGCCTTATGCAGACAGTGACTGCATAAGGCTTTTTTGGCTGGAATTCCGGCTTTGATGTAAGCGGGCAATTACGAGCGAATTAATCAATTCTTACAGCACAGTTTCCGGTTAAGCCGTAGAGCTTTTCCTCCCATTCGAAGAATTCGGGCTGGTTATTGTCAACATAATACAGTACCAATTTGTGATACGCGTCCTGATCCGCCTCGGTGCCGTATTGCAGCAATGATTGGAATACGTCCTTCCTATCAGTATCGGGATGCTCTCTCCGAAGCTGGTTGAACATCGTGAAAAAGCTTTCTGTCTGATCAAGATCGATGAGGGTTACGGACTGACGATTTTGAGAATCGACTAAACTATCATGGCAAAGCTTCCAGTAATCCGTTGTCAGATCCATCCCGCGTATGCAGGCGGAGGGCAAGCTTTGATTTTCTTCGAAAAAACTATAATATTGTGCGTCATAATTGTACTGATTGAACAAATCATAATCCCATTCGTCCATCGTATAACCGCCGACGTCCAGCTGCGAAGCCACCAGATATCTTGAATAGTTGCGATAAAGATTAAGCGTTGTAGTATCGCACATACTGCAGTTTGTTGAAAAATCAATCAACGCGAACTTGTGGCCGAATGCTTCCACTGCCGCATCGAGTGTGGCTTTCGTATCTTGTTCCGACATGCCGCAAATGCCGAGAACGCCGTGTCCGGAGTAGAAATAAATCATGTTTTCGGATGGAGTTAACTCGTAAGTTTTCTGGAAGATGTCGATAAAAGCCTTTCGCAGACACTCGCTGCGGTAAGTATAGCGGCCGGATTCTAAGTATTCATACGTTGCGAGACAATAGGATTCCCGCCACTCGAGATATTCATCCAAAGAATAGTCCTGCAGCCCTTCCGTTTCGTTCTCAGTCAAATTGTCAGGAAACTTATACAGACTGATGCGGTCACTCCATACAACCACGTCATATAGGTGAAAACAATCCGTGTCTTTAATCGGTGATGCGTTCATTGTTCCGCCGCTACCTTCATCATATTTAGATGTTGCCAGAGAGGCTCTGATCACAACAGCAGGGTTTTCTTTTGTAATGATCAACTCTGCAGAAGTAACGGAAGATGTATCATTTTCCACTTCGAACTGTGTCGAATCGACCGAAACAACTGTGCTCTCCATGGAGCTCTGTGCGGCAGAGCTGTCCAGAGACGTATCGGCTGACGATTCAACGGTCAACGCTGATTCAGCAGTTACGGTAGAGTCCGCGATTGTGAAGGATTCGGCGGCCGAAGAACCTTTTGCTGTTTCCGCTGTTCCACAGGACAACATACATAGAATCGCTATCAAAAGAACCATCAGCTTCACGAGTTTACGCATTCCGGGATTCCTGTACATTATCTTAACACCTTCCTCTTATATTACATAACGCCGCTTTGGTTGACGCTTCTTGAATGATAACATATTGGAGGGAGAAGTCAAGTATTATCCTGTAGGAGGCCGGAATACAAATCACTCTTGAAAATCCTGTAAAATGACATATAATGAATCTATAATCATAGAAAGGAGCACTAAAATGCCAAACTATAATGACACGCGCTTCGGCGTCCCGGCGCCGGGCTATTCGGACAGAATCCATCATCCGGACCTGCTGAAAGCCGCGAAAAAGCAGAAAAAGGCCGGGAGGATTTTCGGCGTCATTCTGATCCTTCTGCCGATCCTCGGGTTCTTTCTGTACAGTCAGATCACCGGCGAGATGGAGACGATGGATGCGCTGAAATACGGAGGCATCATCTCCGCAGTTTTCCTCGTGGTCAATCTCATCAGTGCGGTCTCGCATGCGGCAAAGAAATCCTACGAAGGCGTGGTCATCGGGAAAACGGCCAGGCGGATCAATGACGATGAGCACGGTTCATATGACGAATTCACGACGGTCGTCCAGCGGACCGACGGTTCTAAAACAAAGATCAAAGAGCGCTCGACCGGGACGACTTTTGCCTGGGATTATCTGCAGGAAGGGGACAGATTCCTGTTCCATCCAGAGCTTGGCTTCCCATACGAAAAGTACAATAAAGCGTCTTCTCCTGTCCTGTACTGTCCGGTCTGCGCGCGGCAGAATCCGGTGACGGGCGACCGCTGCGAGAAATGCGGTGCGCCTTTGCTGAAATAATACATACGGCCTGCGACCGGAAGATATCGTAACAACTCCTATACTGATTGTAAGATAGGATCAGATATCATTAATCGTTTGGAAGAGGATTGCAGTCATGTGGAAATGTCCGAAATGCGGCAGAGAGTTCAGTAAGCAGGGGCAGGATCATTATTGTGTGAAGCCCGGGACGATCGACGAGTATATCGCGGCCCAGGATGAAGCTGTGCGGCCGTGCCTGCAGCAGGTCCGCGAAGTCATCAGGGCTGCGCTTCCGGATGCCGAGGAACGTATCTCCTGGTCGATGCCGACTTATTGGAAGGGACGGAACATCATCCATTTTGCAGCATTTAAGAAGCATCTGGGACTGTATCCCGGAGGCGAAGCAACCACTGTGTTTTCCAGGGAGTTAGAGGGCTTTGAGGTGAGTAAGGGCGCGATCAGGTTTCCTTATACCAAAGAAATGCCATTGGAGTTGATCGCGGGAATTGCGTGCTGGTGTTATGAGAAGTACGGCAGGTGAATGCGGAGATGAAAATCATGGTCAGCGCCTGTCTGATGGGCGAGAACTGCAAGTATAACGGCGGGAACAATCGTAATGAGAAGGTCCTGCGGCTCACGGCGGAAAATGAGATGATTCCTGTGTGTCCGGAGCAGATGGGCGGCCTGCCGACGCCGCGCGTTCCGTCGGAGATCGCGGACGGCGTGGTTACGGCAAGGGACGGACGGAACGTGGACAGAGAGTTCCGTCTGGGTGCGGCCAAGTGCCTGGAAATCGCTTTGCGCGAGCAGCCGGATCTGATCGTGCTGCAGTCCAGGAGCCCCAGCTGCGGAGTGAAGCAGCGGTATGATGGCACATTCACAGGAAAACTGATCGACGCGCCGGGTGTGACCGCAGAGCTCCTGATGAAGAACGGATTCCACTGCGTGGATGTCGAGGATCTGAACTAAACGCAGGCCTGAATAAAACGCAACATCAGAATAAAACAAAAATGGAACCGGCTTATTAACCAGGCTGGTTCCTTTTATGCTCTGCGTGTTTTGAGTACTTATTTCTCGGCTCCTACGCATCCCAGATACAGTTCCCACGTGTCTACGGGATCGCGGGGCAGATCATGGTAGACGAGGAACGAACTGTCGGTGTTCTCTTTTGTGTAAGAAACTGAGAACGAGGTTGTTGAGGCGGGATAGCAATTGAGACAGCAGACAGTGGTCAGCGTACCGTTCGAATAACCGAGGAGCGTATAGTCGGGGACCAATACTCTTTTCATGATAAACCTCCAATGTTGCATAATGAGATCGCCAGAAGATTATACGCCTGAAATCACCGGAAAACAAGTGTAAACCTGACGGTGGTCCAGCAGGAAAAGAATCTTGAAAGAATCCGGCTTTT
>JAEEGL015968462.1_pt1 | contig 10604 bp, 11 predicted proteins | sample 9134231 | NCBI WGS metagenome assembly JAEEGL01 (sample SAMN16246548, study PRJNA631951) | gut metagenome | biome: gut microbiome; feature: rumen; material: fiber-attached | host: Bos | place: Iran: Karaj | collected 2018-10 | reverse complement strand
TCTCCTGCGTGATGTCGCAGGCTTCGGGGATGTCCGCGAAGATCTCGCGCATCTCCTGCTCGGACTTCAGGTAGAACTGGTCGTTGGCGAAGCGCATGCGGTCCGGATCCGTAAAGCTGGACTTCGTGCCGATGCACAACAGCACGTCGTGCGCCTTGGAATCCTCCTGATAGATATAGTGGGAATCGTTCGTCGCGACGAGGGGGATGTCCAGCTCTTTCGACAGCTTCTTGAGCATGGGGTTGATCTTCTTTTCCTCGTCCAGACCCTGGTCCTGGATCTCCAGGTAGAAGTTGCCCCTGCCGAAGCAGTTCTCCAGCCACTGCGCCTCTTCCCTCGCGCCTTCGTAGTCGTCTTTCAGCAGCAGGTGCTGCACGCGTCCGGCCAGGCAGGCAGACAGGGAGATGATGCCTTCGCTGTGAGCCGCCAGAAGCTCGCGGTCCACGCGGGGTTTATAGTAGAAGCCTGTTTTGTAGGCTTCGGATACGATCTTGATGAGGTTCTCGTAGCCTGTCTTGTTCTTGGCGAGCAGGATGAGGTGGCCCTGGTGCTTGTCGAGCACGGGGTCTTTATCGAAGCGGGTGCGCGCGGCTGTGTAGACCTCACAGCCGATGATGGGCTTGATGCCCTGCTTTTTGCACTCTTCGTAGAACTGCACGCAGCCGAACATGACGCCGTGGTCCGTGATGGCCAGGGCCTTCATGCCCAGCTCTTTCGCCCGCGCGACGAGTTTATCGATGCGCGCGGCACCGTCCAACAGACTGTATTCGGTATGTACGTGGAGATGGGTGTAACTCATGGATGTCTCTTTCTTTTCGGGGTGATCCGCCAGGGCATAGCCTGACATATTATTTTACCACATGGGGTCACTCAAATGAAGATGGAAAGAGGGAAAGACAACAGCCGGACAAACAGAAACCCCGCCCTGCTCCAGGCACTTGCCAAGAAAAGGACGGGGTATCCCGCGGGAGTATGAAAACGTTTTTTAATCGTAAAAGAAGATCCCGTTATGCTCCGGATCGCGCATCCATCGGCAACGGATGACGCCGGTGGAACCAAATGCGTTTTTCACAACATGGATCTCCGCTGAGAAGTCCGACGCATTCCAGAGCTGCTCTTTATAATACGCATCCCGGTAAAGCAAGACGACCGTGTCCGCAGAGGAAACAGTCTCCGCTCCCTGCGCAGCGAGGAAATCATCCATCGTCGGCCGCGCATCCGGACGATCTTCGATCTCGCGCTGCAGGCTGCAGGTAACAATTGCAGGCAATCCAAGTTCTGCCGCAAGGGTCTTCACTTTTGAAACAGCAGGATAAACGGGCGGATCAAGAACAAACTGACCCGCCTCTTTTTTTCGCGACTGTGCCAGATCGAGCAGCAAAGCGCCGCGATTCGGGCTGCGATAAGCTACGCCTATCCGTCTTTCTTTCGGCAGTCTCTCTGCGGAAAGGATCTGCTTCGCCAGCGACGTGCAGCCCATCCCGGGCCGTCCTGCAAAGATCGTCAGACTGCCGGGCGGGAGCGGCTGGTTCAGGAAATCACAGATCGAGGTCCGCATATTCCACAGCCTTCTCGAAAACGTAAGCATTCTCGATCGCGCCGCCTCCCCTGCTGCCGGTGCCGTATCCGCAGGGAGTCACGAACTTCAGACGCCACTCAGTTTCGTCGATATCCAGAAAGCTGGTGCGATACCGGCCATAGTCGTCCTTTTTCAGATGGAAATCGCGGATCAGATCCTCGTCCGGCTCGCCCACAAGCATCAAGGATCCGTTTTTTCTTTCCAACATACTGCCTCTGGACACGTGATCCACAAACTCCGCATACATGTAACGATACGTACTCATTGTTATTCCTCCTGTTTCACTCAACGTATATTTTTCTTCCTTCGCATAAGCGGGTCAGCAACTCTTCGCCGCACCGTTGTATGACCCAACTGTTCCTTTTTTCTACGATCAACGGACTGTCTGCCAACCGGCAGCCCCGCAGTTCTTCGACTCTGCCCCAGAAAGTGTTTATGTGCAGAAAGCAGAGAAACTCAAAAAGCCTGTTTGTCTCGTCGTCCCGTTCCCTTTCTGCCCCGGGGCCTTCCAGTACGAAGCTGCCGTCGGGATTCAGCATGACCACCCACTCCGCATTCTCCGGAAACGGATACGGCTCGAACTCTTTGATGTAACCGCCCAGGCATGTCCGGAACGTCCGCGTGCATCCGATCCCGTCCGTCAAAGCCGCGAAACGTTTTCCGGGATAGTATCTATCGATATCCTTGTACCGCTTCAGCCGCTCCGCATACGGGCTTTCCGGATCGAGGCGGAACCGGCGCAGTTCAGCCTCTTCCCCGCATAGATAGGAACAGTCGATCTCCCCGGTCAGCATCTCTGCTACGCGGGAACTTCTGTCACCGTCATGCTCTCTTTGATCCTGCAGATATCGGAGTAAAGGAGCGTCTCCTTCTCGATCAGCGCTTCCGTTACTTTCTCGAGGAAAGCCCTGTTTTTCAGGAGAATACCCCTTGTTTTGAGCATATAGCTCTCGAGCTCTGCATGGACGACGGCTTCACTGGCTGCTTTATATTTCTCCGAAGGATTCGAATACCTATCGCTTGCGTCCAACATACATAACCCTTTCACTGCGCTTTCCGTAAGTCTGTCTCTGACGATCAACGCAGCGCGGTTCAGATCCGACTGGCAGCCGTTGTCGCTTACGTCCGCGAAATACAGTTCCTCTGCGGCTTTGCCGGCGAGGGAGATCAGAATATGGTGTTCCAGTTTCAAAAGTTCTTTGCAGCGGTGGATAAACCCGCCGGTCGCGTTTCTTCCCGTCTTACGGAGCGACGCTAGGCCGACGCAGCCGGGATCCAGCGCTTCGCATACGACGAGGTGGCCTGCCTCATGAAGAGCGACCCGCCTCATCTCATCCTCGGAAGTCTTCGAATAAGTGTCCGGCGAATCGTACTGCATCCTGAGCACGGCCTTTACCAGATCCTCCATTTCGATGCAGTCTTTTCTCTCGTAGGCTGCGTTGATGGCAGCTTCGTTCAGAATAGTCTCCAGTTCGGCGCAGCTGCTATAGCTGATCATCCTGGACAGGTCCTCCATATCCACGGAAGGGGAAACCATCTTGTCAGCCAGATAATAACGGATGATATCGTTGGCATCTTTGTCCGTCGGACACTGTACCTCGATCTTCCGGTCGAAGCGGCCGGAACGCACGAGAGATTGCGGCAGTTTCCGCATTTCATTCACCGTGGCCACGACGAACACTTTACTGCCTTTTACGTCGTCTATCCCGGCCTGGACCGCCACGTATTCTTCCGCGTCGCAATGATCCTGGTCTTCGTTCGCGAACTTATCCATATCGTCCAGGAAAACGATTGCAGGCGCGTTCACTTTCGCACACATAAACGTATCGGTAATGTCGCCGATAAAGTCGTCGTTCCCCTTGTTCCGGCGCACGATGTACGTCTTCAGGCCACTCTCCTCAATAAAAGCCTTCGCCATAAGCGTCTTGCCGAGCCCGGGATCTCCGTAGAGCAGCAAACCCTGCGGCAGTTTCGCTCCAAGTTTTTCATACGTTTCGCTGTGATGGATCATGTCGCAGATCTGTATCAGCTCCGTCTTGATCGTTTCGTATCCGATGATCCTGTCAAATGCACTCATTTCTTTCCTCCAATGGTGTTTCGAATCGTGTTTCTGTATCTTTCGATTCGATTCTACAAGATCTCATGTACCATTATTGGAGCATAACAAAGAGCGGTGTTTCCCGCACCGCTCTTTGTTAAGAAGTATGTCCTATTCGTCCAGATCCCTAAAGATATCCGCCATAACCGCATCCAGCCGGTCCACGTAGACGGGGGGATCCGTTTCGAGTTTTTCAATGATATCTACGACTTTTTCCGCGCCGACATCCTCCATGACATGGCCCATTTTCACAGTTTTTTTATTGGATTCCGAGGGATAATACCGGTCGAATAACGCCTCGTTTCCGGCGATGTTATCCTCGCTGCCGAAGACGAAATAAGTCGTGTGAACATATTCATCCCCGAAAATGCCAAGCACCGTGTCGAAGAAATATTCCTTGTCCTTTTCCAGGCGATCCAGCAGTTCGTCCGTCAGATCGGGATGCTGACCCGGCTCTTTATCCCTGATCGCGCGGAGATTCTCCGGCATCGCGGGATTGACGAGGATCGTAAACCGCTCCGAATACTGCATGGCATAGAACGCGCCCATGGACGAAGCGACGACGTAATCGTACTGCGGGATGAGTTCGGCCAGTTTCTTGTCCATCTCGTCCGGTTCCGTGACCGGAAACTGCGGCGCATCCAGCTGATACGCGATGCCGCGCCGATCCAGCGCTGCCCTTACCCGCGTGCTCGCGTTTCCGTTCTCACGACCCATATAGCCGTGCACATACAGAATTTTGATCTTTTCTTCTGCCATTCAGCCATCACCTCCATGCCTGTCGATCGTTGGATCCGGTTAAAACGCCCACATGTCTACCCGAACATAATCCTCCTGTCCGGGCAAGTAATTTGCCATGACCAGATCAACCATGATTTCTTCCTCATCATCGAGATACTTGCTGATCTGGTTGAGATAAAAATCACCTTCATAGCGCAGGATGATATAGTTTACATCCAGCCATTCATCCCATATAGATTGGAGGAGGTTCATGGCGCATGCTTTTGTTTTGGCCGGGTCAACCAGTGCCGTCCGATAAACTCCCGTCGCGCCTTTTGCGATGACCTGCTCAACATCTGCCAGGTCAAGGTCTATCATGTTCGTCTGCGGCAGCGCATACCCGTCAGCGGTCAGGCAGATAAACCCGTGAACGCATGCCATCAGATCATAAGCAGAACGGCATTCTATCGCACAGGAGAATGATTCTCCGGCACACTTGCAGCAGTCGTCCCTCAAGTTGTCAAAGTCGATATTTTGATTCTCGAAAAGGACATTCAGCGTATTCGTTGCCAGATCTGCCACATAAGTAACGACGGGCTTTCCGTCGGCTGCGAGCAGGCGGATGACGTCGCCATTGATCTCCAGCTTCCAGGGATAGAGTTCAGTTGTGATCATAGGCAGCTCCTCGATAAGATTCTTATATTTATTTAAATCGCTCATGGCTTCCTCCTTATCTTGAATCGTGTTTCTGTATCTTACGATTAGATTATATGAAACCTTATGCACCATTATTGGAACGCAAAAAAGGCGGTGAGGCTTGCTGCTCTTGCAAAAAAGCGTAACGTCTTTCCAGTTCTAGATTCTACGATATGATATACTATTAGACAAAAGATTACAGTTTTTCTGATACAGTTAATTATACTGCTATTAAATTGCATAGTTAAAATATTAGCCCATTGGTTTCCTAATTGGGAATCAAATGGGCTATTTGAAGATAATCAGATTAAATACGGGGAATGCGGATAACCGGCATGTGCATACATTTTTTGGAACAAATCGTTGAGTTTCTCTGCCCCGACAGGTTTATCTATCATACCATGCACAGTTTTTTGTGCACCGTTTTCATAAGTTAATGTTGCCTCCCATGAGCCAGCATCAAATACGGGATTAACATAGTCACCGCTCCAGTCGAGATCGTTAACCACAGCAAAGAACTCCTTGACCAAATAAGGACTCGCTTTCAATGTGATACGATAGCCCTCCTGCGAGTCATCTTCGTTCGTCCTATAGTGAATCTCATCGATCTTTCGACCCCGTAGCTTAATCGTATATCTGTGTGGAGGAATACTGATTCCCCAAGTTCCAGAATGATGGATAATAGAGAACTCGACTATATAGCCAGACGAAAATACCTTCGGATTATCTCCCGTTTCTTTAGCCTTTTTTCTTTTTCTATATGGAGTGAGGTAAATATCTTCGTTATAAACTAATGCGTGATATGCTTCTTCCATGCTGTGCCTGCTAAGGTCTAAAACTTCAACTAGTTTTTCAAAAGAACCATATTCAACATATTCATTATATTGCTTAGGTGTTGAATCTCTATCAATTGCACGCTTATCTTTTAGACGAAGATAATAACTAACGAAGTGATTCGTTGTTGTCCATCAACAATATAAAAAGCCGTTGTCCCAAGAATAGCCTCGTTTTCTTTTATGGAATCCTCGGTTATTTCTTCTAAAGCAAGCATTCCTGTATAATGCTTGCGATTACTTGTTTTATATAAACGAATGATATCTTGCCACATAACAACGAACTCATTATCCCAAGCATATCCCCTTTGGTAATCCGGAACTCTGAAAACATTTTTTTCTGCCAACAATTGTCGAAATGTTACAATATCAGTTTCTTTTTTTAAACGATCTAATGGATTTGTATTGATAGTAGCACTCATTAGAAATCCCTCATTTTCTATTTGTTGATTTAAGCTAAATGTTATTTGTATTTCTTTATGCAACAGTTCAGATACCCAGTATTTATCTTACCAGACATCCGCATCGTGTTACTCAAAACCTCTATTCTACTTCTACTGTTCTCTCAAGCTCCTCCCACACTTTCACCATAGCATAAGTGTCCAACTCGCAATATTTCAGCAGATCGTGACGAGCCTTTTGCTGCGCCTCCAGAGGCATGTCCTTGATTTTTGGGAACAGTGTCATGGCTTCACCGCCATTATGTACACCCTCCAGGTTGTGGTAGTTCAAGGTCGGGTCATCTGGGAAGATCGCCGGCAGCACACTCTTGATCGAGAACGACCCGCCCATCGCCCGATTATAGTAATAACCGGATTGGAATGGTACCAGCAGATCCTTTATGTTGTCGCGTATATTCAGAAGATGTTCCGCGAGATCAGGAAATTCTGCTGCCAGTTCTTTCAGTCTGGTGCACTCAAACGCCTTGTTATATGCGGTCACGCACACATTCATTGGGATGTCCTTGCAGAGCTGTTCTGCCAGCGCACGCCTGGGATCCGGGCCGGACTCCGCCAGGAACTCCTTATGCTTCAGTTCGCCGCCCTCGCTCTCGATGTAGTGCAGCGAATACTGGAACGGGATCTGCATATATGGACGAGTTCCCACATACAGAGGAATCACCGGCTGCATGGTCTCGAAGTCCAGAAAATACAACGGATATGAAAGCGTGCTAAGGAAGTCTCTTATACCATCCTTATCCACATAGGTGCCTTTGTCCGCCAGAGCATATTCCATCTGGCGGAGTTGCTTTTCGTTGGTGATTTCAGCATGATCCAGCATGTCGCGATAACTGATCCAGCCTTTGTGATAATAGTCAATCTTCTTGCTGAACCACATACGATACAAGTTAAAGACTGACTCCTCAGGTATGTTTCTGGCGCAATACTGCCAAAAAGCGCATTTATACGGCTTGTTACAGCTGACGCTGAGGTCTATATCCGGCTCCTCCTCAGAGTTCAGGATTTTCTCAGCAATAGCGACATTCGTTTCGATGTTCCTGATCTCGGTTTCAACCGCCTCCGCCACATCGGAAATGAAGAACAATTGGTTCAAATCCAAGGTACCGTCAAAGACATAGTCACCATTAAGACAGACCAGATAGGTGCCGGTCACGTTGACCCCGCAATGCTCCAAAACATATTTCTGATACGAAATATCCGCAATGTAAACCTGCTTATCGTCCGTTACCTTTCCGTTATCATCGACGTGCTTTGTGGAACTCTTGACCTCATAGATCGACCAGCCGTCATTCTGCTTTCTGAGGATGTCCACAGCACAGTACAGTCCGTTGTACTCAGACGAGGCCTCGCAGATGTTCTGCGTGCCCTTCTGCATCTCTTCGGTCGTGCGAGCCATCATCGCGTTAAGGTCGATCTTGCCGTCCGCTCCATATTCCGTCACTTCGACAAAGTCGCCAAACAGGCCCATAGCAAGATCACCGACCATGTTGCCGGCATCCATCCTTGCTTGGACGCCGTCGTCGATGTGCATTTCTTCCGGCTTGTATTTTCTGAGCCAGGCGATCTTGGCACATTGCCATAGACCGCAGTATTTTGATTTAGATAGGTAGACCATATTATTACAGTAACAGCTTGTATATCATATGAAATTGTGACTCTTGCTTTCAGAAGTTTCTATGTTGACTTTTGAAGCATATTCCCATCCATAACCGAAAGCCTTCTTGCGGTACCCGTATCCTGTGGAACATGGTTTCTTTTGGCATACTGCGCTTATTGAACTTGACGGATTTTTCCCCGTAGCAAGACCATTATCTATTAGCCATTTAGCAGCCTCTCGCAGACTATTAAATGAACGAATAATCTCGCCGGTTTGCGGGTCGCACATGTTTACAGATTTGCAGCACTTTTCCAAAGATGCCGCTGATCTCTTTAAAGTATTTTCCTTTGCCTTCTCAGGATGTGCTTTGTTCCACGCCTTAATCGACTCACTACGTTTTTTCCGTGCCTCGGGAGATTGGCGCGCTTCGTCAAGCTGTGCCTGCATCGCCTTATGTTCTTCGGGATGTTCCTCTATCCATTTTTTTCGGGCTTGCCTGCGTTTTTCTTGCACCTCTGGCCGCCTTATGGCCTCTCTATTCTTTTCTCTTGCCCGTTCGTACTCTTCGGGATGTTCCTGCCGCCAACGAAGAATTCTCTCCCGTGTCATATCCCTATACCGCTCATCACTCATGGTGGTCTTTATTGCGGCATTTCTCTTTTGCAGTTGCACCGAATTCCCCGACGTATAAAGGCGTTTCGCAGTTTCCACCATAGATTGGAACTGTTCAGGATGGGACTTCATATATTGGCGTTGGTGAGTGACTCTCTTTTCCTTGGTATAGTGCTCATTCGTACCACCACCGCCGCAAACGAGATTAAGACACTTCGGGTCTGCGATTAATTCCTCGTCAACAATTTGCGCCTCAATATCTTCCGTTTCCTTCGCGGTTCTCGCTGCAAGTATGAAATAACGTACAAATTCTGTTTCGTGACCCTTGTACTTGTTTTTGAATTTTAAGCCTGACCCTTGATAGCGTTTTATCTCACGCCAATGCTTTCGGTTTACCTTACCAATATAGTATTCGTTTGTGTTCAGGTTGATTTGAATATAAATAAAATGATAAGCGCCATCTTCAGGACTAACTGATCGCGCTACCTCATACAATGGCATTACATCGTACCAAGCATCTTTAATGCGTATACGGGTGGGGTTATAACCCATCATCCTCGCAGACATAAGCGCAGGCGAATTATGCACAAAACCACCATCGGGTGTTAGTGCAAACAATTCGAACAAATCATATTTCTGCTCAATTGTAACGATGTCGCTGATAATGAAATCCATCTTATTGTGATAGTAATACCTGCAAATGACCAGTGATGAGCTGCGTATATACCGAAGACTATTAGTACTTTTTATACTTTTCCACTGCCCCTTCAAGCGTTTCCTTGATCCTGTTCCGCAAAGACTCCGGAGATACGACTTCCACGGAATGGACATACTGCAGCGCCCAAAACTCCATAGCATTAGGCGAGGCGATGATGCTGACCTTGATCTTATCCGAGTCATCCGCGACCGGACTGATCCGGATGTCCTTGCCAAACCATTCGATCAACGGGTCGATTGCATCCGTATTGGCCAAAAGTTCTATGCGCGTCGGCTTATCCGTAAACAAATAGGGAAGCTCTGTCGAAAGTTCCTTGTAATCTACGCCTTTTTCATATCCCGGAACGTTTCTGATCGGAGTTGCCGGAACGTCCAGAATCTCCATGTTGGTGATGCGGTCCAGCTTATGGAAGGCCATATTCTTCCACTTTTCACTGAGCGCCATCAGGTAATAACGCTGATTGCTCAGGACCATCTGATAAGGGCTCATGACATGATGCGCACTCTTATGCAGTTTCTTGTCAGTACCGTACTTGTTGTAGTCGTAGCTGATCTGTCTGCCGTTTTGGATGGCTTCGTCGATCAGTTCGATGTTGTAGAACAGCTCCTGATTATCCGTTTTGTTCCAGTCGTTCACGGAATAGATGCTTTTAACGCCGGACTTGAAGTACTTGTTGGAAAGCCCGCAGATGCGTTCGATCAAATCTTTGGAATGCGCGGCGGAAATATGACGGCTGCAGAGGATGCCGTCGATCAGAAGATGGAGTTCGGAGTTTTCGAAATCACGGCTCGCCAGATAGCTTCCGCCGCGTCCGGAGTCAATGTCAACACCAGCTTCTTTCAGCAGCGAAAGGTTGCGGCTGATGGCTTTGCGTTCGATCACGATGCCATAGTCCTTTTCCAGATGCTTCGCGATGTCATCCTGTGTGAGAGGATGATCCGCATCGCTGTATTCCTCCAGGATCTGTAATATTCTGATCAGCGCCAGTTTCTTCGGTTCCAGGCTCATAGTTCGCTCACCTTTCTTGTTCTTCGGATATGCTATCAACATCATTGTACCACAAACGGAGCGGTCAGTATCAAGATGCCCGTCTCCTCTTTCTTCGCTACTTCTTCGGCAAAACCTACATATAACCGCAGACCTTGCGAAAATGAAGAATAAATGCAAGGTTTTTCACGCTATAATGTTGACAATTCCCTGATGAAAAGTTAGTATATTATGGTGCTATTTTGTGAAGTATTTAACAGAGTTCTCCGGATGAAAATTCGGCCGACGTGAGATGCTTCGCAT
>JAEEGL012987806.1_pt1 | contig 10604 bp, 8 predicted proteins | sample 9134231 | NCBI WGS metagenome assembly JAEEGL01 (sample SAMN16246548, study PRJNA631951) | gut metagenome | biome: gut microbiome; feature: rumen; material: fiber-attached | host: Bos | place: Iran: Karaj | collected 2018-10 | reverse complement strand
TTTCAGAGAGAATTTTTAAAACCTGAATAAACGCTTATTACAAAAGGTAGTGTTTAATATGTCAAAGTTGATAAAGGGCGTTAACGATCTTGCTACGGTAAATCCCGAACTTGCTAAGCATTGGCATCCAACTAAAAATGGGAATTTAACTCCTTCGGATGTATCATATGGTAGCAATGTAAAGGTTTGGTGGATTGGTTACTGTGGTCACGAATGGGAGGCAACTATAAAAGATAGAAGTGCCGGGAACGATTGTCCATATTGTGCAGGAAAGAAAGTCTTAATTGGATTTAACGATTTAGGTACTAAATATCCAGAAATAGCAAAAGAATGGCATCAATTTTAAAACGGTGAAATAACACCTTTTTCCATTTCTTTTGGGTCAAGGAAAAAAATATGGTGGGTTTGCTCAAAAGGGCATGAATATGAATGCACCGTCATCGATAGGGTGAACAGAGGGCGTGGATGCCCTGTCTGCAATAGAAAAATCGTTGAAAAAGGAAAAACTGATTTAGAAAGCTGTTTCCCATTTCTTGCAAAAGAGTGGTTATCGGTTAAAAATGGCAAGCAACCAAACGAAGTATTTGCTCATTCACATTCAAAAGTTTGGTGGAAATGTTCAATTTGCAATAATGAATGGGAAGCCACAGTTGATAGTAGAACACGTGGAAACGGCTGCCCAGCTTGTTCTAAAAGACTTCAAACATCATTTCCAGAACAAGCAATTTTTTATTATGTAAAGCAGAGTTATCCTGATGCAATAAATAGATTTACAGAGATTTTTGATAGAACAATGGAGCTTGACGTCTTTATCCCGTCAGAGAAAATTGCAATAGAGTATGATGGTAGTCATTGGCATAATACAGAGAAATCAATTAAAAGAGAATACGAAAAGTATAGTATATGCAAATCGAATAGTATTAAACTCATAAGAGTTAGAGAAGATGTGTCAAATACTATAAAAGATAATTGTGATTATGTAGTATTTAAAAAGGATTCTCTTGATGATTGTATAAGACAACTTACAAAATATATTTCTATAGATAATATTGATACTGAAAAAGATAGAGATTTAATATATGAGAATTTCATACAATCATTAAAAAGTAACTCATTAGCCTCAAAATATCCTGAAATAGCAAAAGAATGGCATAATATAAAAAATGGGAGCTTGACTCCTGACATGTTTCCACCTAAATTTGACAAAAAATTCTGGTGGATATGCAAAAAAGGTCATGAATATCAGTCTTCCCCTGCACATAGAACATCAGGTTCAGGCTGCCCATATTGTGCAAACAGAAAGCTTTTAAAGGGATATAATGATTTTGCAACCACAAATAAAGATAAAAAGTTGTTTGAAGAGTGGAATTATAAAAGAAATAATAAAATAGGTATTACACCCGATTCAATTATGAAGGGTAGCAATAAAAAAGTATGGTGGATTTGTGATAAAGGTCATGAATGGTCGAGTTCAATTGTTGAACGTACAAGAAATGATGGCAAATCGACTGGTTGCCCTTATTGTTCAGGTCGAAAAGTATTGACTGGATATAATGATTTAGAAACGCTCAATCCTGAACTTGCAAAGCAGTGGCATCGAATTAAAAATGGGAGTTTAAAACCATCAGATTTTTCCTGTGGTTCAAATACAATAGTGTGGTGGATCTGTGAAAAAGGGCACGAATGGAAAGCTATGATTCTTCAAAGGACCAAAGGAACAGGTTGTCCATATTGTTCCAATCGCAAGGTTTTAAAAGGGTTTAATGATTTAGCAACGACAAATCCAGTTCTCGCTCTGCAATGGCATCCATTTAAAAACGGCTTGCTTTCACCTTTGGATTTTACCGAGGGAAGCGATAAAAAAGTATGGTGGGAATGTGCTGAATGTGGTTTTGAATGGGAAGCGGCTATTAAGGATAGAAATCATGGTTCAGGTTGTCCTCAGTGTGTAAAAAAGCGCAACAAGAAAAAATAATATTTGAAAGGCAGGTGAGATAATGGCATACAGTGAGCTTATAAAAAACTTTGATAAAATCCGCGATTATATGCGCGATTTCTATGTTTACGGCTTCAGGAGCAGGAGCGAATTTGATAAAAAGAGCGCGCGCTCTTATGATAATGAGCGCCGCAGGATAGAGAGCTGGCTCGGCGACTATATGGGTTTCCGTCAGACCGGCGAGGGTAAGAATGTCTTTATCTCGATTGACAGCCGCCTTTCGCGCCATAATCCGCTTTTCCGCGCCTGGAAAACCAAGAGCTTTACGGACGGCGACATAACCCTGCATTTCATCCTTTTCGATATTCTCTGCGAGCCGGATATTGAAATGACGGTGGGCGAAATCTGTGATAAAGTCAATGACGATTATCTCGCGGATTTTGATGAGCCGATGAGCTTTGATGAATCGACCGTTCGAAAAAAGCTCAAGGAGTATGAGGCCGAGGGAATAATAAGCAGCCGCAAGGAAGGCAGGAGCGTTTATTACAGCCGCGTTCCCGATGCGTATCTCGAATGCACCGACGCGCTCAATTTCTTTTCCGAGGTTGCTCCCTGCGGAGTTATCGGCTCGTTTATGCTCGATAAGGTCAAGCCCGAGGATGAGATATTCACCTTCAAACATCACTATATCACCGGAACTCTCGACAGCGGGATTCTCTGTTCGCTCTTTGAGGCGATGCATAAGAAGGCGCAGGTCAGGGTTGAAAATATCTCACAGCGCACCAAGGAGCTGCGTGAATTTCATATCGTGCCTCTTCTGGTGCTCATGAGCGTGCAGAACGGCAGACAGCATCTTGTGGCGTTCAATATCGATAAGGGCTGTATCTTCACTCTGCGGCTGGATTATATAAAATCGGTTGAAATCGGAGAAGAATTCCCGCAGTATGACCGCCTGCGCAAATGGGGCAACCGCATACAGGCACAGCTTTGGGGAGTCAGCGCCAATAAAAAGCGCGAAAGACCGGAGCACGTTGAATTCGTTTTATATTATGCCGATAACGAGAAGCATATTCCGCACCGTCTTGAGCGTGAGAAGCGCTGCGGCGAGGTTGAAATCCTCGATGAGCATCACGTGAAATTCACCGCCGATGTCGCAGACTGCAATGAGCTGCTGCCCTGGATACGCACATTCATCTGCAGAATCACTTCTCTTAAAATGTCAAACAAGGTTGCGGAAGAAGTATTCAGAAACGATCTTGAAGCGATGTACCGCCTCTATGAAATCGGAGGTGAAGAAGAATGATATTCAGCAAATTATATAATGTATATTATAATGCGGTAGCGAAAATTCTCGCCGGGGCCGTTGAGGGCAGGCTCGATGAAGAGAGCATGAACAATGCCGTGGAGAAGGCGGCATTCGGTGAGAGCTTCATGACAATTATCCCCGCGCTTAAGAATCAGAAATGGCAGCTGCTGAATTCCGATTATTCCACCCCGCTGATGAATAAACCCACAATGCCGCTGACGGATTTGCAGAAGCGCTGGCTCAAGGCGATTTCGCTCGATAAGCGCGTGAAACTCTTTGGCCTTGATTTTTCGGGCCTTGAGGATGTTGAGCCGCTCTTCACGGATAAAGATTATATTATCTATGATAAATATAATGACGGCGATGATTTTGAGGATGAGAATTACATAACTCATTTCCGCCTGATTCTCGATTCAATCAGAAAAGGCTATCCGCTTAAAATCGCCATCAACAACCGCCACGGCGACCGGGTGACGATGAATATCCTCGCGGATTCGCTTGAGTATTCCGAGAAGGATGATAAATTCCGCATCATTACCCGAGATTCGGGTATGGCGATAATCAATGTGGGCAGAATAATTACCTGTGAGAGATATGAGGGCAGCCGCGTGCGCGCGATGAAGCGGAATCCGAAAACAAAAAAACTAGTTTTTGACGTTACGGATGAGAGAAACGCGCTCGAGAGAACAATGCTCCATTTCGCCCATTTTGAGAAGCAGACAGAGAGAACCGGCGACGACCTTTATCGCGTGACTCTTTTTTACGATAAAGATGACGAGACCGAGATGGTAATCAGAATTCTCTCATTCGGACCGAAAATCAGGGTGATTGAGCCCGAAAACTTCATAAATCTGATTAAAGACAGATTAAAAAGACAGAAAAGTTGCGAATTTTGATGAAAAATCATCAGTTCGCAACTTTTTTTCCGTGATAAATGAGATTTGTGATGGTAAGATTTGATTGCAGATGAGGCCTCCTGCATTGCTGCAGCGGCAGACAATTATGTTTTGCTAAAGCCTCATCTGCCCGGGGCGGAAAGTAACGCCGCTCCGGGAACTTCCTTGCGAAAGGCGCAGACAGCAATTATTCACAATAGCTTTGGAAGCAGCTGACTGAAAATCAGCGTATGCAGGTCCGATTCCTGCTCGACAGAGCGCCTTGTTTCCGGCTTGCACGGGGCTCGGCAAGACCATTACGCGGGGGAATAATGGAGCTTTTGCTCCCTCCGGAACTTGGCTTGCCGTATAAATGACCCCCTTGTGAGTAAACCTTATAATTCCTGCCTCCTGGCACGGCTCTGCCGATGGTGATCTGCTTCCCGGTTTTGGTGGGAACGTATTTCACGAAAGTAGGCATAATCAGCCGCGCACGGGTTTGAAAGCGGCAACTGGAGTTGTGGGCGTGTCCTTCGCTCCCGCCGCAAGGAATTATAAACCAAAGCTCCCGCAAGCCGGATAATTTTAATCATTATGCTCCCGTATGTGTTTGGGACAGCTGATGATATATAAGGCACAGACAGCAATTGATTTGAGATCCTGAATAAGCTAGGGGCCAAAGCAGTAAGTTTTATCAAATGGTATCGCTTGCGGTATCGGCAAGAGACTCTTTTTGAGCACTCCCTGATACATTCCCAACGGTCCGGTTTGAAGAACGCTGCCGGGTTACTGAACTTTATCAATTCAACAGTGCCTTGTGCCGGAGAGAATGCGGAAGGGTTCGCAATTGCTTTAATCGGGTGTAAAGAATCGTCAGAATGTTTCGCGTTAATAGTTCCAAGCCAGTCATGCAGCTTGGGATTAACTTGCGCAGAATCTTCTTTCACATTCCACGATATGCAAAGCAAATTGCACCGCAGTAATCCGGCAGCCGCAGGCCGGAAGGTAACGCCGCCTGCAGCGCTTCATGTGTGAGAACCTGCATACTGAGAACGCCCGGAAGTGCCGGAAGTTACACCGGTTTTGCCGTGTGCGATCAGGCAGTATGTGAGTTAAGCGGCAGAGGAGCGCAATAAAGGTGCGAACAGCAATATGATTAATATCAGACAGGATTAAACTGCCCTAATCAATTTGCACCTTGTTTTTATTGACGGCATTTGTTTCCGTTTGTTTTCATAAGGGAACTTACGGCTCAGTCGAATATGCTCCGGGCATACGGGCGGTTAAACCCGATGTAACCGGTACTGTTCCGAAAACAAAACGGAGACGGATGTAAAAAGCACTTACAGCAATTGATTTAATCAAACTAGAAAGCAGTATTATTTCGGCATGATTAATGTGCTTTGTGTCAATTACTAATTATCAACGAATTACAGGAGGAAAAGTATTATGCTTAAATCACTTAAAAATGAAATGAATAAAACATGCACCGAAAACGGAGCGCTCACTTACAGAAGCACCGGCTCGGAATGCCTTGACCTCTTTGCATCAATAGGAGCTATCCGCCGCAATACCGATGAAGATATAACTAACCGCTTTATCCGGGCTTTCACGGAAAATCCCGATATTGCGATGAAAATACTTTTCTTCGGCAGAGATGTGCGCGGCGGTCTTGGTGAACGCCGCGTTTTTCGTATCATTCTGAACTGGCTGGCTCACAATGAACCGGCAGCCCTCAAAAAGAATATTCCTTATATTGCCGAATTCGGCAGATGGGATGACCTGCTCGCGCTCATCGATACGCCCTGCAGAAGCCATGCCCTGAAGGTTATCGGAATTCAGCTTCATAAGGATAGAATTGCCCTTGAAAACGGCGGCGAGGTTTCGCTGCTCGCCAAGTGGCTTCCGTCTGTCAACGCCAGCAACGCGGATACCGTAAGATACGCGAAAATCATCGCGAAATCTCTCGGCTTGACCGATGCGCAGTATCGCAAAACGCTGGTTGCCCTCAGGGCAAAAATAAGAATAATTGAAAATAATCTCCGCGAGAAGGATTATACATTCGATTATTCAAAGCAGCCTTCAAAGGCGATGTTCAAATACCGTGCCGCTTTCTGCAGAAACGACCGCGAGAGATATGCGGAATTCCTGAATAAGGTTGAGAAGGGCGAGGCAACCCTTCACGCAGGCACGCTTGCTCCCTATGAGCTTGTTGACCCGTATATCGGTGACAGATATTGGGGAGAGAAAGCGGGCTTTATGAGAGCAATATCCGATGAGGAAAAAGCGTCTCTCAACGCCACCTGGGCATCCCTGCCCGATTACTGCAACGGCGAAAATGCCCTCGCGGTTATTGATACATCCGGCTCAATGTATTGGGATTACAATCCCAGACCGGCCTCGGTCGCCCTCTCACTCGGCCTTTATTTTGCGGAGCATAACAAGGGCGCGTTTGCGAATCATTTCATTGAATTCTCGGCTCAGCCGGAGCTCATTGAAATAAAGGGCGAAACATTTGCCGACAAACTCCGCTATGTCTGCTCGTTCTGCAAGGTTGCGAATACGAATGTTGACGCGGTTTTTGACCTGATACTCGGCGCGGCGGTCAGGAATAATGTTCCGCAGAGCGAAATGCCCTCAACCATCTATCTTATCTCCGATATGGAGTTCGATCAGTGTGTTGGACGAGCGGACGTCTCAAACTTTGAGAGAGCAAAGACAAAATTCAACGCTCACGGCTATGAGCTCCCGCGCATAGTATTCTGGAATGTCGCGAGCCGCCACGGGCATCAGCCGGTCCGTATGGATGAGAGAGGGGTCGCGCTCGTTTCGGGCTGCACTCCGAAGCTCTTCGATATGGTGATGAGCGGAGATATTTCACCCTATAAAATGATGATGGAGGTCATCGGAAGCGAAAGATATAAAGTAATAGCGGCGTAACGGAATACGCCGCTTGAAAGGAGATTAAATATGTTCACTGTAAGCGGCGAATTCAACACCGCAAAAATTTTCATAGATAAAATAGACGATACTGCCATGGAGCAGATAAAAACCCTCTGCGACCAGAGCTTCACAGAGGGGTGTAAAATAAGAATTATGCCCGACGCTCACGCGGGCGCGGGCTGCGTAATCGGTTTCACCGCCGATCTCGGCGACAAGGTCATTCCCAATATAGTCGGCGTTGATATCGGCTGCGGGATGCTCACCGTAATGCTGGGCGATGCCGATATTGATTACGATAAGCTTGACGGAATTATCCGCGCGGGTATTCCCTGCGGTCACGATGTTCATCCGGGCAGAATCACAAGATTCCCCGCGCTTCAGGAGATGAAATGCTACCGCGAGCTCAAGGATGTGAAACGGCTCGAGCGCAGTATCGGCACTCTGGGCGGCGGCAATCATTTCATCGAGATTGATGAGGACGATGAGGGCTGCAAATATCTCGTGATTCACTCCGGCTCGAGGAATCTCGGCAAGCAGGTCGCCGAGCTCTATCAGAAGCTGGCTTTCGATATTCACAGGGGTATGGATAAGCTCTTTGAGAAACAGCAGCAGATAATCGACGAATACAAGGCGGCGGGCAGACGCACCGAGATTCAGGCCGCCATAAAAGAGCTGAAGCGCAATTACAAGCTCGCCGAGTCACCCATACCCAAGGAACTCTGCTATCTTGAGGGCAAATACAGAGACAATTACCTGCACGATATGAAAATCTGCCAGGAGTTTGCCGTCAGGAACAGATATATGATGGCAAAGATTATTCTGAACGCGCTTTTCGGCAAAGAGGTTGAGGATTTCGGATACTTTGAGACAATCCATAATTATATCGACCACGAGAGCAATATTATCAGGAAGGGCGCTGTCTCCGCGAAAGAGGGCGAGATGCTGCTCATCCCCATAAATATGCGCGACGGCTCGCTCATCTGCATCGGCAAGGGAAATGAGGACTGGAACTGCTCCGCTCCCCACGGCGCGGGCAGACTTTATTCCAGAACCCAGGCGAAGGAGAGATTCACCGTCGAGGAATTCGCCGAGAGCATGAAGGGCGTTTACACTACCTGTGTCAACCGTAAAACGCTTGACGAGAGCCCTATGGCTTATAAGACGATGGACGATATCGTCAATAACATCTCTCCCACCGCGGATATAATCAGGATTATAAAACCGCTCTATAATTTCAAAGCGGCGGAGTAAAGGAATGATTTTATGTATTTGCCTTGCTGGTATGAGGGCTTAAGTTGGCAGGAACAGTATGACTGTTACTGGATTAACGGTATTATCGGAAAGTGGGATTATCTCGAAGAACAGAGGAAATATTCCTTTTATTCTCTATTGCCGTTGAGATTCTATGACAGGGACAACCACGGATATTATATAAAGCCCGAATCAGCGGAAAAAGGCAATAAGACGAGCAGCAGATATGTATATGCTTTTGAACTATGGAAGACTTCATGCAAATACATATTATCTGCTATGCCGGATATTGAAAAAATAGAATTCGGCGAACAGCAACCGAACGGAATATATCCGATTAAATTCAGATATCCTGTTGAAGAAGTCCTCATGTGTCAAAAAGATACAATGAAGAAACTTATAGAAAACGGATTCCCGTTCAATTCAGAAGAAACAGCGGTAATGTTCAAGAAGGACACTCATTATTCATATGAACAATGCGAAGAGTATTATAAAATCTTTGATGAGAGAATTCTGACTATTGGCAATCAGCAAAGGAACTATTATTCACGAAATACCAACTTGGATTTGGCAATTAAAAACAAAGATATTGCCGAAGTGAAAAGAATAATCAAACAAGGCATTAATCTTAATGAGATATATGAAAACGGTCAGACGGTTTTTCAAAACATCTTTTATTATTGTATGTATCCTTGTCCCTTTGCAGACGGTTCAACCCTGACAGACAGCGACTATGCTTTTCTTGAGGAGATGGTTGCTATGGGAGCAAATCCTGGAATCTACGGAAATTTTGAAGATTCACTTTTGAACGATGCAGTAACCTGCCGTGATAACCGGCTTGTTAAATGGCTGCTTGAAAAAGGTGTTAATCCCAATATTCATCCTTTCCTTGATGATTACTACGACGCTCCCAAATCCTTGCTTGACTGGGTTTATGAACTGGACGGCGAATTATATCTGGACGATGACCCCGAGTGGGCGCATAAGATAAATCTGGAACAGATTGAACTGCTTGAAGCTTATGGAGCGGAGTGAGATTTATGATGCTTAATAATAATTCAAAAGTTCTTTATAATCTTATGTGGAAGATGCCGCCTGATTATGATGAAATAAGGCATATTATAAATCATAACAAAATGACACCCGCCGAAATCACATTAGCTATGGTGCAGTTTATAAAAGCAATCAGATATGAGGAAGATTGCAGCGATGAGTTAAGCAGTTTCATCGGTGATGATAACGCTTTTGAATTCTCGTATTATGAAAAGTATCATAGTGCTTTCCTGCCGGGATTAATGCAAACGCTGATTGAATCGGGACTTGATGTTAATCTCCTCAGCAAATTCGGCGATGTCCTTCACAGAATTCTCTATCTTGAGAATGGCTATACTGCCGCTGATACATTTGCAGTATTATTCAATAACGGCCTTGATGTCTACACTGCGGATGATGACGGAGATTCTCTGTTTGATACAATTGATTTTGATATTTTGTTCGGAATGAGAAATCAATATATACGCCGCAGATATGATTCATGGTTTCACACATGGCTTGTATTTGTCGGATACGGTGCGGAGATGAAAAACGGAACCTGCCCTGTTGATATAGTTTATGAAGATGACGAGAATTCCGAATTTGAGATAAAAAATTTTGAAATTGAAGATTTGCGTAATCACCATAACTACTATTTCGGAATCTCGTATCTGGAGAACAGAGGAGACAAATACACAATCCATATATTCGACAAAAGAACAAAATACGAAGTCGCAAGGCTTTGAAAAATCTATTTGTCTGATTCACGACTCCCGCCGGGACAAATAAAAAAGGCCGGTATCTGTCTGCAAACCGGCAGGCGGGTTAAGTCGTGTTTCCTCAGCTCACAGCCGCTTGCTTCGAGCAAGTCTTGAACGGCTGTGAGCTTTGCTGATTGGTAAAAACAATATGGTTCTTCCTGATACAGACGCACCCCGCGGATTGCTGCGGGGTGTATTTTTTGGAGAATTGAATGCGGTTTTAGCGTTTTACGGCAATTCCTATAGGCGCATAGGCGGTTTGATTCTGCATTAAGAAGCAAAGAAGGTGGGCATAAGGCGCCGAATACAATATGAAAAGATCACATAATTATAATTAATAATAACTAAAAATAAAGATGTATATTTTTATTGATAACACATGCAGACATATGGTATAATTATCCAAACAGACCTCAAAAGGAGTTTTTGTTATGAAAAAAAGACTTATGAGAACAGCATCTGCCGCTGTTGCAATTATGATTGCGTTTTCATTCCTGTTT
>JAEEGL012467400.1_pt1 | contig 10604 bp, 20 predicted proteins | sample 9134231 | NCBI WGS metagenome assembly JAEEGL01 (sample SAMN16246548, study PRJNA631951) | gut metagenome | biome: gut microbiome; feature: rumen; material: fiber-attached | host: Bos | place: Iran: Karaj | collected 2018-10 | reverse complement strand
TTAGGGAGGTCAACTCCCGCAATTCGAGCCATTTACTTTACTCCTCAGCCCTGACGCTGCTTATGCTTTGGGTTAGTACAAATAATACGGACAATACCGTTTCTCTTGATAACCTTGCATTTGTCGCATATGGGCTTTACGCTGGTTCGTACTTTCATAAAATCCCCCTTGGAATTTGCGTCAAATGATACCAGTTTTACACGTCGCAATGACAGCACTGGTATCATGTATTTAACACTATTTTCCAAACTTAATCTACAGGTTTTGTCAAAAAACTAAAGATTTCTTGACCTTAACTTGCCTTTTTTTACTAGTCCATCATGATGATGCATTTTCAAAAGGGCCTCAACCTGACTCATTGTATCCAAATCAACACCAACCAGAATCAATAATGATGTACCGCCCATCAACATTGAAATTGACTGCGGGAAACCAAATATATTCTGGATTACTGTCGGCAATACAGCAATTCCTGCGAGATACAAAGATCCCGGGAAAATAAGTCTATTCAATACTTTCTGCAGGTGTTCCTCAGTTTTGTCAGTTCTGATTCCAGGAATAGAACCGCCGTTTTCACGGATCTGTTTTGCAATTTCTGTAGGATTCATAGTAACCTGTGTATAGAAATATGCAAAGAACACAATCAAAAGTACCAGTAAAACATTATACCATACACCGGTAGGTGTTAAAAATGCCGCCAACTTGTTCAGCCAGCGTGAATTTGATGCCAAACCGGTTGCAATCTGTAACGGGAATGTAAGGAACGATGAAGCAAAAATTACCGGAATAACCCCAGATGGATTGATTTTGAATGGTAAATATGTGCTCTGACCACCGTACATTCTTCTTCCGACAACACGCTTTGCATAGTGAATCGGAATTTTTCTCTGTCCCTGCTGTTCAAGAACTACAAGTCCAATAATTGCAACGAACATAATGAATACTACAATAACGAATACAATATTAATATCACCGTTGTGTACCATTCGTCCCAATTCCCAGACAGCAGAAGGAAGTCTGGCTACAATACCTGCAAAAATAAGCATTGAAATACCGTTTCCAATACCCCTGGCAGTTATCTGTTCACCCATCCAAACTGTTATCATAGTTCCTGTTGTAACTGTTATCATTACAATGAATTTGAAAAACACAGGATTGGAAATTACAATTGCATTAGGAATACTTGCTGCATAAACCGTTACAGCCAAAGACTGGAACAAACATACAAAAACTGTACCTATTCTTGTCCAGGCATTTACTTTCTTAGTACCGCCTTCTTCTTCCGCAATCTTTTTCAAACTTGGAAAAATAATCAGCGCAAGCTGCAGAATAATCTGCGTAGAAATATAAGGCATAACACCAAGCATAAAGACAGAGAAATTTGAGAATGCACCACCAGCGAAAAAGTCCATATAATCAACAAAGGCATTTCCGCGTGACAGTGAATCAAAGTATGCTGTCAATGCCTGAGGGTTAATACCCGGTACAGTCAAAATACTTCCCAGCCGAAATATTGCAAGCATAATAAAAGTAAAGAAGATCCTTTCACGAAGTTCTTTTACTTTAAACATATTAACTATTGGATTGTTTGCCATTTTCAACCAGCCCCATTATTTTTCTTCAGTAACAGCTACTTTGCCGCCAGCTTTTTCAATCTTCTCTTTTGCAGAAGCTGAAACTTTATCCACTGAAACAGTAAGCTTCTTTGTTAAATCACCATTACCAAGAATTTTTACAAGCCCAGTTGCTTTCTTTAACAAGCCCTTGCGAATCAATGATTCTCTATCAACAGTTTCACCATCAGAATAGTGTGCTTCAATCAAATCAAGATTAAAACATGTGTATTCTTTTTTAAACAGGTAATTTGAAAAACCACGGCGCGCAATACGTCTGTACAAAGGCATCTGACCACCTTCAAAACCAACATATACTTTACCACCGGAACGGGACTGCTGTCCCTTGTTTCCACGACCTGCTGTTGAACCGCGTCCAGAAGATGAACCGCGTCCTACAATCCGCTTTTTCTTATGAGCACCGCAAGGTGGTTTCAGACTGAAATCAGACATTATTTCATCTCCTCAACTGTTACAAGATGCGAAACAGCAGCAATTTTTCCAAGCACTGCTGGATTTGCGGCAATTTCAACACTTGAATTAATTTTTCGAAGACCAAGACTCTTTACAGTAGCAACTACCGGCGGCTTCTGAGAGATAGTACTTCTAACTAATGTAATCTTAAGCTTTTTTGCTTTTGCCTTTGCCATGACTACCCCCACAGATCCTTAAGAGTTTTGCCTCTATTTTTTGCTACAACCTTTGCATCCATAAGAGATTTAATAGCCTCAAAAGTTGCACGTACAACATTTACAGAAGAATTTGAACCGAGTGATTTAGAAAGAACATCTGTTGCCCCGGCAGCTTCCATCACAGCACGAACCGGACCACCGGCAATAATACCGGTACCGGAACAAGCCGGTTTCAGCAGAACTGAAGAACTTTTATAATCAGCACTCACTTCATGTGGAATTGTTCCGTTCTTAAGAGGAACAGATACCAAGTTTCTTTTTGCCTTATCAATACTCTTTCTGATAGCTTCTGTAACATCATTAGCCTTTCCGAAACCGAATCCAACCCGACCTTTCTGATCACCTACAACAGTCAAAGCAGAAAAAGAAAATCTTCGTCCACCTTTAACAACTTTTGCAGTACGATTCAATTTTACGAGTTTTTCAACAAATTCTTTTTCATCAGACTTATTTTTATCAAAATTTTTCTGGTGTTCCATTGCCTGCTCCTAAAATTCAATTCCAGCTTTACGAGTACTGTCAGCAAAAGCTTTTACTACACCATGATACAAATATCCATTTCTATCAAAAACAATTGTAGTAATCTTTTTTTCTTTTAAGCGTGCACCCATTGCTTCACCAAGTTTTGTTGCTCCCTCAATATTTGGTTTGAGAGAAGAAAACTCTTTTTCCATTGTGGAAATTGAAGCAAGGGTTCTGCCAGCATCGTCATCTATAACTTGTGCATAAAAGTTACAGTTACTACGAGTTACAGTCATACGGGGACGTGCAGCTGTACCACGAAGGTGCTTACGGATATGAATCTTTCTCTTAAGGCGTTTTCTTTCTTTATCATTAAGTTTCTTAAACATATCACTTACCCTTATTTAGCGCCGGATTTACCGACTTTCCTTCTAATTGTTTCAGTTTCGTAGCGAATACCTTTACCTTTGTATGGTTCGGGTTCTCTAAGCTTACGAATTTCAGCCGCAAATTCGCCAACCTGCTGTTTATCAATACCTGAAATTGAAATCTTACCCTGTGCATCAGCTGTAACTGTCAATCCATCAGGAATTGCTGCTACAAAGTCTGTTGAATAGCCAAGGTTCATAACAAGGAACTTTCCCTGTACTTCAGCACGATAACCAACACCTGTTACTATCAAAGATTTAGTAAAGCCGTTTGTAACACCTGTAATCATATTATTGATAAGGTTACGATACAAACCATGTGCAGCCCTTGCATTTTTGGAATCATCTTTTCTATCTAATTCCAAAGAAGAACCGTTAAGCTTTACTGTTACCAAATCTCCAAAAGACTGTGAAAGTTTACCTTTTGGACCTTCAACAGTAATAACGTTAGCATCAATATTTACTTTTACACCCGCTGGAACAGCAACGGGAAGTTTACCAATTCTAGACATACTTCCTCCTATTACCAGACAGTGCAAATCAATTCGCCACCGACCAGTTTCTCTGCAGCTTTTTTACCAGTGGTAACACCCAGAGAAGTTGAAACGATGACAGTACCATATCCGTTATAGATACGGGGCAACTCTTTATAACCAGAATAAACACGGCGACCAGGAGTAGAAATCTTTTTCAAACCATGAATTACAGGTTCATTGTTCTCATCATATTTAAGGAAAACACGAATAAAATTCATTCCATCCTGAGTAACTTTTTTGAAGTTTTTGATATAACCTTCAGTTTTCAGGATTTTTACGATTTCTAACTTAAGTTTAGAAGTAGAAATGTCTACCTTTTCATGACGGGCCATTGCCGCATTTCTTACCTTTGTCAGAATATCTGCTATTGGATCTGAAACGCTCATTTCTTATCTCCTAACTCTACCAGCTGGACTTTGTGACGCCTGGAATCAGACCTTCACTTGCCAATTTACGGAAACATACACGACACATCGCGTACTTGCGCAAATATCCACGAGGACGACCACATACTCTACAGCGATTATATCTTCTTGTGCTGTATTTCGGAGTTGCGTTCGCTTTATTTATTAAACATTTCTTAGCCATGAACTCCCCACCTACTTTCTGAAGGGCATGCCGAATTTGGTAAGAAGAACACGCGCATCATTGTCATTTTCAGCACTTGTTACAATGTTGACGTTCAAACCGGCGATTTTTTCGATCTTATCAAAGTCAATTTCCGGAAAGATAATCTGTTCTGTAATACCAAAAGAATAATTGCCGTGGCCATCAAAGCCTGTAGCTTTGATTCCGCGGAAATCCTTAACACGGGGCAATGCAACATTTATAAGACGATCCAGGAATTCATACATCCGGGCACCGCGCAACGTTACCATTACACCGACCTCATTGCCCTGACGAAGTTTGAAGTTCGCTATACTTTTTCTTGCCTTTGTTTTTACAGCTTTCTGACCGGTAATAGCCGTTATATCAGTAACTGCGGCATCAAGGAGTTTCTTATTAGCGAGAGCTTCGCCCACACCCATGCTTACTACAATCTTTTTAATTGCAGGAATTTGCATTACGGATTTATAGCCGAGCTCTTTGAAGAGTTCGGGAGCGATTTTGTCTTTATAGACTTTCTTAAGCCGAGGTTCGTAATTACTCATTACAGTGTGTCTCCACATTTACGGCAAACGCGAATTTTCTTGTCGCCGTCGAGCTTATATCCAATTCTTGTAGGACCGCATTTTTTACATACAATCGCTACGTTAGAAATGTGCAGCGGAGCTTCGATCTCAGCAATACCGCCCTGATCCTGCTGGCTGCGCTTTTTCATTGCTTTTTTTACAAGGTTTGCACCGGAAACAATTACTCTGTCCTTGTCACGAATAACACGAACAACGTTTCCACGTTTTCCCTTGTCTTTTCCGGCAATTATTTCAACAGTATCGTCCTTGCGGATTTTAAACTTCTTTTCCATAGTTTATCTTCCTTAAAGAACTTCCGGAGCCAATGATATAATCTTCATGTAATCCATATCACGAAGCTCACGGGCTACCGGTCCAAAAATACGTTTTCCTTTCGGGTTGTTATTTGCATCAATAATAACGCAAGCATTATCATCAAAACGAATATATGTTCCGTCAGGACGACGATATTCTTTGGAAATCCGTACGATAACAGCTTTTTCAACTGTTCCTTTTTTAATCGTTGAAGTAGGAATTGCATCCTTTACTGCAACAACAATAACATCGCCAATACTTGCATAACGGCGGTGAGAACCACCAATTACTTTAATGCACTGGACAAGTTTCGCGCCGGAGTTATCGGCGACGTTCAAATACGACTGCATCTGAATCATAGCTAATTATCCTCCTGCTTATCTTGCCCTTTCAACGATTTCGGCAAGTCTAAAATACTTATCACGTGAAAGAGGACGACATTCTACAATACGTACTGTATCTCCGAGATGTGCATCATTTTTCTCATCATGTGCCTTATACTTCTTGACGCGTGTTACATATTTCTTATAAAGCCTATGCAATTTCTTTGTTGAAACAGAAACCACAACAGTTTTATCCATCTTGTCACTGGTTACTTTACCAACAAATTCACGCCTTACAGGCTTTCGAACTGCTTGTTCTTCCACAGGTCAACTCCTACTTATCCAAGCCGGCAATTTCTTTCTGCCGGATATAAGTGTTCAATGTTGCGATTTCTCTACGCATTGAACGCTTCTGCATCGGATTATCAACGTGTCCAATCACCATTTGAAAACGGAGATCCATATATTTTCTTTTAAGCTCATTCCGCTGAGCAACCAATTCGGAATAAGACAATTCGCTAAGCTTTTTCTTTGCCATTTCTCATTCCTCCTTATTTTACTTCAGTACTATAAGCAATTTTTGTTTTGAAAGGCAGTTTGCTTCCTGCAAGATGCATAGCTTCATCCGCGATAGCTCTTTCAACTCCGGTTACTTCAAAAATAATCTGTCCCGGTTTGATAACAGCTACCCAATACTCAGGAGCACCCTTTCCTTTACCTTGACGTGTTTCAGCTGGTTTCTTTGAGTAAGGTTTATCAGGGAAAATACGAATCCAAACCTGACCACGTCTGTTCATACAACGGTTAAGAGCAACACGGGCTGCTTCTATCTGTCTGTTTGTCAACCAGAATGGTTCAAGAGCAACCAATGCAACATCTCCGAAATCGAGTTGATTTCCACGAGTTGCATTACCATGTATTCTACCGCGCTGTACCTTTCGGTGCATTACTCTTTTTGGACTAAGTGGCATAAACTAACTCCTTGAAGACTTTTCAGCACGCGGAGCACGTTCTTTCCGCTCAGACTTTTCAGTTTTTTCTGTTTTTTCAGCCTTTTCAGCTTTCTCTGCTTTTTCAGCCTTTACAGATGAACTTTTCTCAGTCCTTTCGCGACGTTTTTTGACAAGCTGATTAGCATCGTCATTCTGTTCGCGGCCATAATTCATTCCGTTGAAAATCCATACTTTAACACCGATTTTTCCGAATGTTGTAAGGGCTTCAGCGAAACCATAATCAATATCAGCACGAAGAGTATGAAGAGGCACACGACCATCTTTATGTTCTTCGGTTCTTGACATTTCAGCACCACCAAGACGTCCGCTCAAACGAATTTTAATACCCTGAGCACCAGCCTTCATAGCACTGGAAGAAGCTTGTCTGAAGCACTTACGGAATGAACCGCGGGCAACAAGCTGTTTTGCAATGTTCTGTGCAACAAGAGATGCGTTTGTTTCGGCTCTTTTGATTTCTTTAATCTTAATCTGAACCTTTTTTGAAACGCTCTTCTGAATTTCAGCTCCTATAGCTTCAATTGTTGCACCTTTTACACCAATAATTACACCGGGACGGGCTGTATGAATAACAATTGTTACACGCTGAGGATGACGAACAATTTCAACTTCGGCAATATCAGCATTTTTGCATTCAGGCAATGCAGCAATCAATTTTCTGATTTTCAGATCTTCATGCAGAGAATCTGCATATTCACGAGGATCTGCATACCAGCGAGACTGCCAGGTTTTATTGATTCCAAGCCGCAATCCGATTGGGTTTACTTTCTGTCCCACGTTATTCCCCCGCCTTTTCAGCAACTTCTACAGTAATATGACACATGCGTCTTAAAAGCATATCTGCCCGGCCTCTTGCACGAAACCAAACTCTTTTCAGACGAGGACCTTCGTCAATACGAATTTCCTTTACATATAACATATCTTCATCTAGTTTTTTATTAGCATAAAGGGCATTTGATACTGCTGACTTCAAAGTTCCGCATATCAATCTTGCACCTTTCTGTGGCATATTCTCAAGAATCGCCATAGCCTCTGAACAGGTCTTCCTCTTAATTACATTTGCTACAGGACGAACCTTTGTAGGTGATGCAATAAGGAATTTTGTAGTGGCTACATATTTGCGTTTTTCAGCCATCATATCCACCTATTTTCCTGCCTTATTATCTGAACCGGCATGTCCACGGAAGATTCGTGTAGGTGAAAACTCGCCAAGCTTATGACCAACGAGATTTTCTGTAACATACACAGGAACCCAGGATTTACCGTTATACACAGAAATTGTATTACCTACCATTTCAGGTATAATAGTTGAGCAACGGGAATATGTTTTAATCATTTTTCTGTCGCTCGACTTGTTCATTTCAATAACCTTTTTATAAAGACTCTTTTCAATAAAAGGGCCTTTTTTAACTGATCTTGACACGGTTATCTCCTACACAACTACTTTTTGCGTCTCGTGACAATAAAATTGTCAGAAACCTTCCGCTTTTTGCGGGTCTTGTATCCACGGCAAGGCTGTCCCCAAGGTGTAACAGGGTTACGACCTTTTCCGGCACCTTCACCACCACCAAGCGGATGATCTACAGGGTTCATTGCCATACCACGAACGGTAGGACGAACACCTCTCCATCTTGCACGACCGGCTTTTCCAAGACTGGTATTCATGTGGTCTTCATTACCAACAATACCAACAGTTGCATAGCACTTTTTGTGCACACGGCGAAGTTCGCTTGAAGGAAGACGAATAACAACATATTCACCTTCTTTAGCCGCGACAAGCGCACTTGCACCGGCAGAACGAACAAGCTGTCCGCCGCGTCCCAGTGTCAACTCAATATTGTGAACAGTAAAACCTACCGGAATTGCTTCCAACGGCAAAGCATTACCAATTTCAGGAGTAGCATTTTCACCGGAAAGAATCTTCTGTCCAACTTGCAAACCTTTCGGTGCAATAATATAGCGTTTATCACCGTCAGCATAGAAAATCAAAGCAATATTTGCACTTCTGTTAGGATCGTATTCGATAGAACGTACTGTTCCTGGAATACCATGCTTATCACGTTTGAAGTCTATATCACGGTATTTGCGTTTGTGTCCGCCACCCTGATGACGTACAGAAATACGTCCATGAGCTCCGCGTCCACCATTTGATTTTAAACCATGAGTCAGTCCTTTTTCAGGTCTGTCCGTGGTTATTTCATCTCTGCGAAGATCGATACGTGTTCGAGTTCCCGCAGTTATCGGTTTATATACTTTTAGAGCCATACAGGTTCCCCTTACTTTGCGGCCGAGGTTATACTCCCTCGAACACCTTTATTGATTCGCCAGGCGCAAGCTTGACGATTGCCTTCTTCCAACTGGAAGTTCTGCCGGCTCTGTAACGAACCCGCTTCATCTTTCCATATACATTCATTGTTGTACAGTCAACAACCTTTACATTGAAAAGTCTGCGAACTGCTTCTTTGATTTCGATTTTGCTTGCATCAGGATGTACTTTGAATACGTATTTTCCTTTTTCGCGAAGCAAAGTTGCTTTCTCAGACAACACAGGCTCAATGAGGATATCTTCGTAATTCATTATTCAGCCCCCTCTTCTGCCTTGTAAAAATCCGCAAGATTTTTAGCTGCTGTTTCAAGCATTACAACTTTCTTTCCATAAAATAAATCGTGTGCACGAAGTCTGTTATATGAAAGGAAAGATAATGTAGGAATATTGCGTCCTGCTAATTTAAGCTTTGCATCATCGTCTTTAAGAACCATAACAGTCCTTTCATCCTTAACAAAGTTTTTCAGAATATTAACAAGATCCTTTGTTTTTCCGCTTTCAACCGTGAAATCTTCAACGATTGTCAATGTATCAGTCTGAGCCTTCAGACTTAAAATTGACTTCATTGCCAGACGTTTTACTTTTTTTGGCAAACTATAACTAAAATCTCTTGGTTTTGGTCCAAAAATAACACCGCCGCCTCTTAAAAGAGGTGATTTTTTATCACCACGACGAGCATTACCTGTACCCTTCTGCTTATACGGTTTAGCATTGCTGCCGTGAACCTCTGAGCGATCCTTTGTACAAGCAGTTCCAACACGTTTGTTGGCTAATTCATTATTGATGGCATAGTAGATAACATCTTCATTAACCGGAAGACCGAATACAGCGTCATCAAGTGAAATTGTTCTCAATTCCTTACCATCGACTGAATAGACTTTCTTTTCCATTGTCTTCTCCTGCCGCTACAGTTCTTTCTTAACTGCTGACTTGATGATCAACGCACAGTCTTTATTCCCGGGAACAGACCCGCGAACCATCACAACTTTCAATTCAGGATCGATTTTTACAATTCTAAGGTTTTGAACTGTAACACGTTCCCGTCCCATCCGGCCAGGCATTTTTATGTTTTTAAAACATCTACCCGGAGACGTACACTGTCCTGTTCCACCTGGTTCGCGATGAAATTTAGAACCGTGTGTAGAACGTCCACCATGGAATCCCCAGCGCTTCATTACACCCTGGAAACCCTTACCTTTTGAAGTTGCTGTTACATCGAGGTATCTTGTTGATTCAAAAAGCTCAACACCAACTTCATCACCCACTTTCACCTCTCCGTCAAAATCACGGAATTCTTTAAGGTGCTGTACAGGGGCTACATTTTCAGGAAACTGTCCTGCATAAGGTTTTGTTACAGTAGATTTCTTCTTTTCATCAACGCCAAGAACAACTGCATCATACCCGAAAGTTTCCTTGTCCTTAAGTGCTACAACTTTGTTAGGCTCAACGCGGATCACAGTAACAGGTGTCAAGTTACCGTCTTCGTCAAAAACCTGGGTCATACCCACTTTTTTTGCAATCAGACCTTTCATTCTGATTTAACTCCTTAAGAAAAAGAGCTTTCACTCTTTTGTTTACCAAGCCGCCATTCCCTGATCCTGGGAACCGTACTCTTTTTTAATAAAAAACGGTACGTTAAAAAACGTACTCGTAATTATTGTTTAATTTCTACATCCACGCCTGCAGGCAATTCCAACTTCATCAGCGAATCCATAACATCTGCTGAT
>JAEEGL011670905.1_pt1 | contig 10604 bp, 11 predicted proteins | sample 9134231 | NCBI WGS metagenome assembly JAEEGL01 (sample SAMN16246548, study PRJNA631951) | gut metagenome | biome: gut microbiome; feature: rumen; material: fiber-attached | host: Bos | place: Iran: Karaj | collected 2018-10 | reverse complement strand
GTGGGATTGGACAAGCTCGCTGTGCAGTCGTGGTACAACATCTACCAGTTCTTCATGATGCTCACCATGCTCTTCCTCCTGTGGTGGCCAACGCACAAGAAGACCACCCCGTTCCGTTGGGATTGGTGCATCATCCTTATCTCGGTGTTCCTTTCCGCAGCCGACTTCGCCTACTTCTACGCCCTCGGACTTGATGGTGCCATGATTTCCATCGTCTCGATGGTGCGTCGCGGTAGTGTCATCGTCAGCTTCCTCTTCGGAGCGATGGTGTTCCACGAGAAGAACCTCCGTTCGAAAGTCATCGACCTGCTCCTTGTGTTGCTCTCGATGCTCTTCCTGTTCATCGGCAGCCACTAAGGGAAACGTCGGTATTTTGAAAAAAAAGCGGAAATGAAAATTTTCCGCTTTTTTCGTTTCCCTTTGTACCGTTTTTAGAACAGCACCTTTACCATAGAAGAGATGCTGTAACGATTCCGCATGTAGTGGGAGAAAGTGTGGTAGTAATCAGCGGTGAAACCCCACGCATAGTTGTCGGTATCGATACAATCGTAGTTGATACCGCAACCTAATTCAAATTTGGTTTCATTAGGGATGGAATAGGTGGTATGTCCATCGGTAAGACGGACACCATCCATGAGACGTGTACCAGCAAACGCTCTGATGCCCATACGTTTGCCCAAATCAAAAGGTGCGCTCAACTTGGCTGCCACATCGAAGTGATAGACTTCCAGATGGCCTCCAGTGAACAGATTTTCCTGCCCGAACACCTTCACCTGTGCATTCACCACACGACTCATCACTTCGACGGCAAAGTAGGGGGAGGTGTACCACGCCACATCCACACCTGTAGAGAAGGAGGCACCCGTCTTCAACGTCGCATCGTCGAAGCGAAACTTACGGTTACCAATCTCCGTACCCATGATGAACGAAAGTCCTGAAGGTTGGGCGTTGAACTTCATCAGTCGCAACACGTCCTTGCGACGCACTTCTGGCTTGTTGATGGCATCAGCACCAAAAATCAAGTCGGTGAGGAAGTAAGCCAAACTGGTGCTCACCGTACCGATGCCCGCACCCATGTAGAGGTCGTTCATCCAATGCTTGTTGTGCTTCATGCGCATCAGCTGAGTGCCGGTTGCCGTAGCATAGCTTCCTACGGTAATCCACGGTGACAGGTAGCCATATTCTCGGCTGAGGATGCTGGCAGAGGCAAAAGCGAAACTGGCATGACCAGAGGGAAAGGCACGTCGGTCGCTAAGGTCGGGACGAGTTTCATGGACAGAACGTTTGAGTATCTCGGTCGTACCAAAAGACAATCCGAGTGCCATCGCATTCGCTGTCAACATCCGCTCCAACTTCGAACGGCTTTTCACACCAGCTGCCTTCAATGCCCAGTTGGCCACCAACGGTACACCACCCACGGCGTAACCCGCCCAGTTGCATCCGTCACCGTAGGGTTTGAACTGAGCTTGCTTCTCCACAAAATTGTGATCTGTCCACGTGAGAAGCCCCCCTCGTGCTATCGCCAACAAGCCATCGGTGCTGAACGACATCTCTTTCTTCAATCGGGCTTCTTCCACTTGCTTGACCAGACGCTCTATCTGTTGCTGTTGCCGCATGGCTTCGTAAGCTTGGATGAGCGAATCGACCTGTGCCAAATAGGCAGAATCGACTGGTTCCGTTTGGGCATGAAGTGCCGACGAAGAAGGAAAGAGGGGAAAAATAATAGACAACAAAACCACGGGCAACAAACGGCAGGAGAGCTGCCATCTGTTGTCCGTCATCTGTTGTCTATTGTCAGAAAGTTTATTGAGCGAGCTTGCCATCAGAACCAAGCACATTCACAATCTTGTGGATGTACATCTTCTTCATGTTGTCACGAGCTGGCTTCAGGTACTGACGTGGGTCGAAGTCACCAGGATGCTCAGCGAGGTGCTTGCGCACAGCAGCTGTCATAGCAAGACGAGAGTCGGAGTCGATGTTAATCTTGCAAACAGCAGACTTAGAAGCCTCACGCAGCTGCTCTTCTGGAATACCGATAGCTGCCTCCAGATGACCACCGTACTTGTTGATGGTGTTCACTTCTTCCATAGGAACTGAAGAAGAACCGTGGAGCACGATTGGGAAGCCAGGGAGCTTCTTCTCGATTTCGTGCAGGATGTCGAATGCCAATGGTGGTGGAACAAGCACACCATTCACGAGTGTACACTGCTCAGGAGTGAACTTGTGAGCACCGTGAGAAGTACCGATAGAGATGGCGAGAGAGTCGCAACCTGTACGAGTAGAGAAGTCGATTACCTCTTCTGGCTTTGTGTAGTGAGACTCAGCAGCAGAAACCTCGTCCTCGACACCAGCGAGCACACCCAGCTCTGCCTCAACGGTCACGTCGTACTGATGAGCATAGTCAACCACCTTCTTTGCCAAAGCGATGTTCTCCTCGTAAGGAAGATGAGAACCGTCAATCATCACAGAAGAGAAACCATTGTCGATACAGTCCTTGCAAAGCTCGAAGCTGTCTCCGTGGTCGAGGTGAAGAACGATTTCAGGATGCTCACAACCGAGTTCCTTGGCATACTCCACAGCACCCTTAGCCAGGTTGCGGAGGATAACGCCATTGGCATAGTTGCGTGCGCCCTTAGACACCTGCATGATGACAGGAGACTTTGTTTCAACTGCAGCCATCACGATTGCCTGCATCTGCTCCATTGTGTTGAAGTTGAAAGCTGGAATGGCATAGCCACCTGCAACAGCTCTCTTGAACATCTCGCGAGTATTCACGAGACCCAATTCTTTGTAGCTTATCATAACTCTATTATTTATAAGTTAAAAAAATAGTTAACATATCACATTTTAAGGCACACTTCACCTTAAATCGAGTTCAAAGTTAGCGGAAAAAATCGAAAGGAAAGCACAGAAATGCATAAAAAATCACGAAAAGGCACAAAAAAGTGAACAAACTACAAGAAAAGCCACCTCTTTGTTTTGTCTGTTTGATAAAAAGTCGTAACTTTACATAAGGTCGGCTGCATTTTAACAATAAAAATAAAAAAAGGGTTCTTTTATTTTGTATTGTCTAAAATTTGCACTACCTTTGCACCGCTTTTCAGGAGAGAAGCAATAGTGAAAATAATTTGTTACACCAGCAGTAAGATATTGACTGTATAAAACAAAAACAAAACAATGAAACAAGGTATTCATCCAGAGAACTATCGCCCAGTAGTCTTCAAAGACATGTCAAACGGTGATGTTTTCCTTTCTCGCTCCACAGCCAAGAGCAACGAGACCATCGAGTTCGAGGGTCAGGAGTATCCACTTATCAAACTTGAAATTTCTTCCACTTCTCACCCATTCTATACGGGTAAGGCCAAGCTTGTCGATACCGCAGGTCGCGTAGATAAGTTCATGAGCCGTTACGCCGCTATGAAGAAGAAGAAATAATCCGATAAAGAAAACTTCAAGCAAAGAACTCCCAAAGCATCTCCTTCTGATGTTATTACAGAAGTGGCCTCAAAAGTTTGTTGAACTTTTGAGGCCACTTCACTTATTTTCTTTATTTATCGTCACTTATCTACTTATAAAGAAAGGACGGATAGACAACATTTTTCTCATTCTATAATGGATGTTTTCCCAGAAGCGGAACGTCTGGTAGGAACGATAGGGGTAATACCCTAATTTGAGTTTGAGTTTCCACGGGATGCGTTGACGCTCGATGGTACACAGCATTTGGGCGAACAAGGACTCTATCTCTTGACATTCTTCGGGGGTGAAGGATGCTTGCTGTTGTTGGTAGTAGCGATAAAGCCCAAGAAGGTTGAACCAGCGGTAACGCTCGTAGAGGTCGAGGAGGGATGACTTGTCGGTCAAGTTGAGTGCCTCCATCTGCCGTTTCATGGAGAGGTTGGCCTTCAGATGGTCGAAACGGCGAATCGTACAGGCATTCGTCATGGAGGCAGCGTGCTTGCGGTAGTAGTATTTCCCTTCGGATAGAACGACACGGGAGGAATGGAGATAATGCAGACGGGTGGTGTTGTCGTCGCTATAGAGGCGGCAAGTGGTGTCGAAGGGGAAACGCTTGTGAAGGGAGGTTTCCACCACATACAATCCATGCAACGACCAGTCGAGGCTCAGCCGAAACGCCTCTTCCCCACTCCATTCGCTGGCAGCACTTCGAATGACGTATGGCTCTTCATGGCCATCCTCCTCGTAGTGCTGAATCAACCGCAATACGGCACATGGGGCATTCTTCTTTTTCAAGGCACGATAGGCAAGTTCGAGCGTGTCGGGTGCAAACCAGTCGTCGGCATCGAGCATGGCGACGTACTCTCCTTGGGCAAACTGCAAACCGAGATTGCGGGCGATGGCTTGACCGCTATTGACAGGGGTGCGCAACAGTTGGAAACGGCTGTCCTCGGAGGCATACTTCTTGAGTATCTCGTAGGAATGGTCAGTCGAGCCATCATCTATACAAATGAATTGGGCATCCGACAACGTCTGTCCCTTCAACGAATCCAAACATTGGGGCAGATACCGCTCGGCATTATACACCGCTGTCAGCACCGTCACTTTCGCCATAGCCGTTTCTTCAATTTCAAAAGAATGGTCGTCTCTTTCTTCAACACATGGAAAGAGATGCTGCCGGAAACAATGAGCATGACGGCTGTGATGACCTTCAACCAAGGATTCTCATGGAGCGCGGCGAAGACAGCCACCGCAAAACATACGAATTGAACGATGTAGAGCTTCACCTTGCTGAGGTCGAAGTGGTAGCCATACCGCTGCCGATAAATCGTGTGTATCAACAGCATATCGAGCAAGCCTCCTGCTGAAAGTGCCCAACCAGCTCCTTCCAATCCCCACCACTTGAAGGCAAAGGGGATGGCCAAGGCGATGAAGATGTCGTAGATGAGTTCTGTCATCATGTACATACGCGAATCGCCCTTTGCCAACGACAAATAGGCGACTGGCAGGGTCAATGCCTTGAAGAACATGAAGAACGAGGCACAGATGGCCATCGGGATAGCACCCTCGAACTTGGTGGAAAACAACAGGGGCAGGATGAGATGCATGGCCAACACAAAGAAGATAAGCACGGGTGCCATCAGCAAGACACTCACCTCGACTTGCTGATTGACCGTCCGATTCTGTCTGGATAACTTGTGTTGCGAAGCCGACAAACGGGGGAAATAATCGGCTTCGAAAGCGATAAAGACGATGTTGGCGTAGGTGACAGCAAGCGTGTAGCCACTGGTATAAAGTCCCACATCGGCCAGTTCACCAAAACGCAGAATGAGTGTCCGAATCACATACTCAGCTCCTTGTCCGAAGATGCCAGCTATGATGTATCCCATGCCAAGTTTCAGCATGGGGATGCCGTTGACATATTCCGTCCGCGAGAACAGCGATGTTGACCACGGCATCACCTTGTTAGAGAAATGCAAATGGATGGCGAGAATGGCGGCATTGCACAGCAAAAGGGACGGCACAATACCTTTCGCACCTATCGCAAAATAGATGGGCACACAAATGAATAAGGTGGCAATGGCTCCATATACCGAAATGAGTGCCACCTTCTTCAGCTGCTTCATGCCCTTCAGAATGGCAATCTCGCCTCCTTGCACAGCCAACATACCGACTATCAGCGACAAAAGAAGGAAGTGGCGAGTGTAGTCGTAGCTGCCGAATGTCCAGTAGCTGATGCTGGAACTGAGCACAAGCCCTACCAACACACCCAACAACGCTGTGAGAACGCTCCATGTGCGGACAGTACGGGCAAAATCTTTCAGTTCTTCCGTCGAACCATGATCGAAAAGCTCTGCCACATGCTTCACCGCACTAAACGACAAGCCGAAGTTGGTCGATTGGTTGACCAACTTCGTCACATTATTAAAAATATTGATAAGTGCTAAGCCCGAAGGCCCCAGCAACTCCGACACAATCTTGTTTCTGACCACAGAAACCAATATGGTGATACCCTGAACGCCACCGAACAACCCTGTGTATTTAAGCACGTGGTCGTAGGTAGCATCACTTTCTTGAGGTATGTCTGGAGTTATATCTGGAGCTTTTTCTGCCATTCTCGAAAAAATATCGTGCAAAGTTAATGCTTTTTTCTCTAATTTCAGTAATTTTGCAGCTGAAATCAACAAACTCAATGAAAATAGTTATACTTGACGCATACACCGTTGACCAAGGCGAACTCACTTGGGACGGACTTAGAGAACTGGCTGAAGTGGATGCCTACGAACGCACGGCACCCGAAGACGTTGTGGCACGATGCAAGGGAGCTGAAATGGTGCTCACCAACAAGGTGGTGCTCGATGCCTCGGTGCTGAATATGCTGCCACGTCTGCAATACATCGGGGTGCTGGCAACTGGGTACAACGTCGTTGACCTCGAAGTGGCGAATCGTCAGAACATCGTGGTGACCAACATTCCTGCTTATTCCACCGAAAGCGTGGCACAAATGGTGTTTTGCCACCTGCTCAACATCGTGGGACGTACTGACCACTATGCCCGTGAGAACCGCAAAGGCAAGTGGACAGCATCGCCGGACTTCTGCTATCTCGACCACCATCTCTTCGAATTGCACGGAAAGAAGATGGGCATCGTAGGACTTGGGAACATCGGTATGGCTGTGGCACGCATCGCCTCTGCTTTCGGGATGCAGGTGCTCGCCTTCACATCGAAAGAAGAGGATGACCTCCCTTACGGCATTCGCAAGGTGGACATGGATGCACTTTTCAAACAGAGCGACATCATCACCCTCCATTGTCCGTTGACGGTAGAAACTCACTTTCTGGTAGATGCCGAACGTCTGGCGATGATGAAGCCAACCGCCATCCTCATCAACACAGGTCGAGGTCCTTTGGTGGACGATGCTGCCGTAGCTGATGCTCTGAACAATGGGAGCCTTGCTGCATACGCTGCTGACGTGCTGACCACCGAACCTGCCCCTGCCGACAACCCTCTGTTGACCGCAAAAAACTGTTACCTCACTCCGCACATTGCTTGGGCAACGAGCGAGGCAAGGCAACGTCTCATCAATATCTGTACAGAAAATGTAAGAGCTTATTTAGACGGCGAACCCATCAATCAGGTCAACTAATCCCCTCTTCCGTCACCTGTGCCCTCACACGACTCAGGGTTTCGGGAGTCATCTGGAGGAACGAAGCCACATGGTGCAAGGGGGCACGACGAATGATTTCGGGATTTTCACGCATGGTGCGGATGTAGCGTTCCTTAGCACTCTCAAAACGAATGACATCGGCTTTGCGCTGAGAGATGATGAGCGAACGCTGATAGAAACTGAAAATCAGCTTGCAAAGTTCAAACGTGTGGCTGGCGATGGCTTCCAATTCGTCGTGCGGAATGCCATAGACAACACCTGGTTCGAGCATGGATGCCACGATTCTTGAAGGCTCACGCAGGAAGAAGCTTTCGATGCAGATGACCATGTCGCCCTCATGACTGAGGTGTTCGGTCACGGTCACGTTGTTTTTCTTGTAATACTGCAAAACCATTCCCTTTTCGACATAGTACATACAGTTGCACACTTCACCCTCTTTCACCAGTTCATATCCTCTCAGCACCTTGATGGGTTGGAGAATATTGGCAAAAGCATGAAGTGCATCCACACTAAGTGTCACCCCATAACTGCGGCATATTTCGCGAGCCACATCCCGCTTTTGTTCGTTTAGATTCATAGTACCATGAGTATTAGTTAGTTCTTCATATAGTTTTGTGTTGTGTATTTCCAACGCTTTACAGATGGAAGGGCTGGCTGTAGTCACGTTCGCCAAACACCATGCTCCCCACCCTCACCATCGTGCTACCGTGCTCCTGAGCTATCAGGTAGTCACCGCTCATGCCCATCGACAGTTCCTTGAAAGCTGGCTCTGTAGCGAAGAAGCGTTCTTTCAACTGTCCAAAGAGTTCATGCACTCTTTCAAACTCGTTGGCTATCTGTACCTCATCATCCGTATTGGTCGCCATCGCCATCAACCCCACGATGCGCACTCCTTTCAAGCCTCGCCATTCGTCTTCCGCCAGCATCTCGGTCACCTCGTCGGGAGTAAAGCCGAATTTCGTTTCCTCTGCCGCCACATGAATCTGCAAGAGCACATCTATCACCCTGCCGACTTTCTGAGCTTGCTTGTCGATTTCTCTCAAGAGTTTCAACGAATCGACCGCATGGATAAGGCTGACAAACGAAGCCATATACTTCACCTTGTTTGTCTGCAGGTGTCCGATGAAGTGCCACTCGATGTCCTTGGGCAAGGCTTCCTGTTTCGCCACCAACTTCTGCACATGACTTTCACCAAACACACGCTGCCCCGCATCGTAAGCCTCCTGCAAATCCGTCAACGGATGGAACTTCGACACAGCCACCAAACGCACATCGGGCTTCAAGGTAGCCTTCACTTTTTGCAAATTCTCCGCAATCATTTATGCCTCGTATTCAGGTTTAGCATCCTCTTTCTTCTCCCGTGCCACATAGCGGAACACGTCCATGATTTTCGTCTCTTGCAACGTGGCGATGCGGTAATCCATCAGCGACCCCTTCATGCCACGGTCAAAGTTCTCCACAGCTTCGTGGAACGTGCCTGCCTGTACCAACATATTGTTGGCTATTTCCTTCTCCACCTGTGTCTTTTCATCGATGGTAATGAAGAGGCAACGCACCTTATACCACTTGTCAGCCACATCACTATCGCTCGCGAAGATTTCGGCAAACTTCACGCGCTTAATGTCCGTCACGTCCAGATTGCCGCTCGTGTAGGGCTTCACTTCCTCGATGATTCTCGACTCCGCTTCGGTAAAGTTCAAAGCATCCACCAGATAGACAAACGTCTGAGGCTTCGTCGTTCCGTCATCCTGCATCACGTCCATCTTCACCTTACATTCAAACCAACTATTGATTTCCATTGTTTTCTTTTCTAATATTTTTTTCAATTCATGTATGTACTCTATTCCTTCCAACAGCAGCTACTCAGAAAAAGAGCATCGGCAGAGCATTCCGCTTCTTCTGCCCCATCTCATCCTTCATACGCTGCATAGCCACACGAAAGAAGAACGCCACCAGATACTCATCCGTTCCCTCTCGACGCACCTGCTTCAGAGCCTCTATATAGTCAGCCCTATCTTCCCGTCTGACAATCAGTAGCGGATGACCTGCACGAAGCAGGATGAAGTTGGAGAGCAACCGCCCCGTCCGTCCATTACCGTCGCGAAACGGATGCAGATACTCATAATAGCCATGCCATTTAGCAGCCACAACCAACGGATGCGCCCCATCAGCCAAAGCCCGCTCTGTTGATTCCATCAAACGAGGCACACGGGCAATCAGTTCCTCATGGTCACCAAACACCGTATCACCTGCTGCCATATCCACCGTGGTATATTGACCTGCCACAGCACCACTTGCCCTATAAGCTATCGTGTTCGCCGTCACCAGCCGATTCACCTCTTTCAGCAGAGCCTCGTCAAAAGGGATGTCCAGATGGCTCACCATCCAATCGAACGCCCTGAAGTGGTCGGCCATTTCCGCACACTCCAACAGCGACCTCCCTACTGGCACCATCGCCATGCCCTGCTCACGAAGAATACGTGTGTCATCCACTGTGAACGTGTTGCCCTCGATGGCACACGAATGGGCAGAAAACAAAATCTCGTTGTATTCCATCCATTCCTCATGCCCCATCTTCTCAGCCACATTTGTCTGATACTCCCGACGGACACGCTCATACTCTTCAATTTCCTGTTCAAACATTGGTTGCAAAGTTAATACAAAAAATTGAGATAACGTAAAAAAATGACAACTTTTTTCTTGAAAAAGGTTTCCTTTATACTATTTTTCCGCACAAATGCCAACAAAAAGACATATCTGCACTTCAAAGTTTCGTTGCCACCACTTCAATCTCCACCAGCGCATTCTTGGGCAACGTCTTCACGGCCACCGCCGAACGAGCGGGATAAGGTTCTTTGAAAAATTCGGCATACACGCTGTTCATCTCGGCAAAGTCATTCATGTCGGCCAGAAACACGGTGGTCTTCACCACATTTGCCATCGACAACCCCACCTCTTCCAGAATCGCCTTCACGTTCTGGAGCGACTGACGCGCCTGTTCCTTCACACCTCCTTCGGGAAACGTACCTGTAGCTGGGTCAAGTCCCAACTGTCCCGATGTATAGACAAACTCACCTGCCTGAATGGCTTGGCTGTAAGGGCCTATTGCCCCTGGAGCCTTCTTCGTACTGATTGCTTTCATAATCGTTGATATGGATGATGATGCAAAGTTATGAAAAAAACTCTTAACTCCGAACTCCTAATTCCAAACTTTTACTTAACTTTGCAAAAATTACAAAAAGAAAAGCCCCCGATGATACACAAAACCTATTCCTTCATCCTGTTTATGCTCTGTTGCCTTCCGTCTATGGCACAGCAAACTATCGACTTACCAACCACGAAGTCCGACACCTACAAACCCTCCATCCAAGTCTTTCTCCCTTCCGAGGACAAAGCCAACGGATGCGCCGTCATCCTCTGTCCTGGTGGCGGCATGAGAGTCCTCTCGTGGGAGTCGGACGTGGAGCAGATGGCCACCTTC
>JAEEGL011644844.1_pt1 | contig 10604 bp, 9 predicted proteins | sample 9134231 | NCBI WGS metagenome assembly JAEEGL01 (sample SAMN16246548, study PRJNA631951) | gut metagenome | biome: gut microbiome; feature: rumen; material: fiber-attached | host: Bos | place: Iran: Karaj | collected 2018-10 | reverse complement strand
GGTCAGGTCGCTGACCGTGACCACGCGGTCCGCCACCTCCATGCCCCGCTTCTCGATGGCATACACGCGGGAATCCACCATGTCGTCGGAGCCGCGGTCGAACGAAGTCGCATGGACATGCACGATGAGGGGCTTGCCGGACAGCTCCTTGGCAGCGATGCCGGCCAGGTAGGTCAGCCAGTCGTGGGCATGGATCAGGTCGAACTCGCCCGCGTGCTGCATCGCGATCGTGCCTCCCACCTGGGCGTAGCGGGACACCTCCTCGAGGAGGTTGGCGCCGTACTTGCCGGAGAACTTGAACTTCTGCCCGAAGCCGACGGAGGTCTCGCGGACCTGTTCGCGCTTCATCTTCTCGATGGCCTCGAAATACTCTTCTGGATCCACGTAGGGGACGAGGGACGAATCGACCTGGAGGAACTTGACCTTGTCCAGGAACTCGTCCACGGTTTCGCTGACCTGTCTCAGGGCCACGTCGCTCGCGTTGAGGATGGTGACGCAGCTCTGGTCTTCGTCGCCGGAGGCGTTCGGCATCACGAAGAGCGTCTGCACGCCGTTGTGCGCCAGACCCTTGACGATGCCCTCGCAGGCGGTTCCCAGGCCGCCGGCGATGTGGGGAGGAAACTCCCAGCCGAACATCAGTACTTTCATTTCGCAGACTCCTCCTTGTATTGGTCCAACAAATGCTCCACGACCAGCAGCGAGGCGGTGCTCAGCGCCGAAGAGATGGCGCCGTGCGGCTCGTGGGGCGGGTCGCCGTCATAAAGCTCCGAAAAGGCGCCGACCCCGTGTTTGCCGAGGTCTTCATAGAAGCCTTCCCGCAGCCATTCCGCCCGCTTCCAAAACGAGGCCCCCTTGATGCGGAAACTGATGTCCACGTACGGGGCCAGCAGGGCGGGATGGGCGCAGCCCTGGTGGTAGGCCAGGTCGCGGTCCCGCTGGGAACCTTCGTACACCGCCTTGTACTTGACATCGCGCGGCGACAGGGAGCGGATGCCCCGGGAGGTCACCAGCTCGTTGTCAATCACGCGCAGGATACCCGGGATCCGTTCTTCATCGACGGGGGAATACTTGACGCTGATGGCGAAGAGCTGGTTGGGACGGATATCGGTGTTCTGCCCGCGGTTGTCCACATAGTCGGCCAGGCAGCCGAGCCGCCCGTTCCAGAACGTGGGCTGGTAGTTGAGGCGGACCAGGTCACGGATGGCGCTCCATTTCTTCACGAAAGGGCTTCCGGCGCCTTCGCCGCAGCTTTCTTCCATCTCGAGGGCGAAGCAGATTGCGTTGTACCAGAAGGCATTGGTTTCCACCTGGTAGCCGGCCCGCTCCGTGACGGGATGACCGTCCACGTAGCAGTTCATCCAGCTCAGGGCAACCCCTTCCTTTTGGGCCCAGAGCAGGCCGTTGGGCTGCATGGACACCTCGGCGCGCACGCCGGGGAGGTAGCTCTCGAGCACGCCCCGGACCACGCTGCCGTATTTCTTCCAGACACGGCTCGCATCGGCGCCGTGTGCGATGTAGTATTGCAGCACGTTGGACAGGTAGAGGGGGGCCTCCACCTGGGTGGTGCGGCGGTAGAAACGTTCCTGGTTGTCGGCAATCAGGTTGTCGAGGATCTCCTCGAAGACCTTGGGGTCATCCTTGCCGCAGAGGGCCAGGCCCGGCAGGGCGCGCAGCGTCTCCCGCAGCAGGCCCGTGTAGAGCCAGGTGTAGCCCGCATGGATACGCATGCGGCCGTTGTGGTTCGTAATCAGCGAATCGGCGCAGCGGCGGAGCTGGTCGCGGTAACCGGTGATCTCGCCGGCACGCTTGACGCAGGAGGTGAAGCGGCGCTTGAACTCGGCAGGGTTCTCCCGGGCCATGGAGGCGGAGAAGACGAGGGACTCTCCGGCCTTGAGCCGGCACTCGAACCAGCCGGGGACCAGCAGGTCCTCCCGGCAGTCGAAGCCGCGGCGGTATTCGTCGGAATACGTGATGTTGTTGTTCCAGTAGGGCCTGGCCGTAAATTTAGCGCGACTGTCGCTGACCTGCAGGTTCAGGGCGGGGAAATTGTCGTACAGACAGAAGGACATGCCGTTCTGGACCGCCTCCCCTTCCGTGCGCGCCACCGGATTCTGATGGGTCAGGTCGTGGATGTTTCGGAAGGCCAGGAAGGGCCGCAACTGGAGGCTCAGGGGCTTCGGGCTCTCGAGCAGTTCGAAGCGGGTCAGGACCTGGTCGCGGTCCGGGGCGAGCACGAGGGTCTTGCGGAAGAGCACCTCGCCCACCTTGTAGGTGACCTGCGGCACGGGATCGGCACTGAAATCCACTACGTATTTGTGGCCGCGGGGCTCGTACAGGTCCCCGTAGCAATGGATGCCGAGGTTGAACTGCTTGCCGTCCACGACCAGGATTTCGTCCAGGTTGGAGAGCATCAGGTAGCGGTCCCCGCCGAAACGGTCCAGCGTGACCGCGAGCAGGCCGTGGTATCGACGGGTATTGCAGGTCACGATGGAGGTATTGAGGTATGCGCCGGTCTTGTTGGCGCTCAAGATTTCACGCTTGAGCGAATAGGACAGGTTGACAAGTTCTGATTTGTTGAATTTCAGATATGCCATGGTTCACACGTTATTTTGTTTTCTTCAATACGATCGCGACGCGGCTGGGAAGGTAGAGGGAGAGCTGTCCGTCTACAGTGCAGTGTACTTCGTCCCGTCCGAGCCTGGAGAATCCGCCGAATTCATCCGCGTCGGAGTTGAATGCCATCGCATATTCTCCGTCTGGTGCATGGAAGCGGAAATCCGTGAAGGATGCGACCGGATTGAAATTGAATGCAAAGATACTATTTCCCCTGCTGAAAATCAAAACTTTCCTATTTTCATCCACATATAATTCCCGGAGTTCCCCGGAGAGGGTTCCCTCCTTTTTGACGTAGTGTATCATCGCCGAGTCGAAGGCCTGCAGGCCGCCGTAGCGCAGGAAGGGATTGTCCGCCAGGGACCACTGCCGGCGGGCGTATTTGTAGGACCATCCATTGCCCTCGCGCGGGAAGTCGATCCACTCGGGATGGCCGAATTCGTTGCCCATGAAATTGAGGTAACCGCCGCCGCAGGTGGCGAGGGTGACGAGGCGGATGAGCTTGTGCAGGGCGATGCCGCGGTCCAGCAGCAGGTTCTGCGAACTCTTGTTCATGGACCAGTACATCTCCTTGTCGATCAGACGGAAAATGAGGGTCTTGTCGCCCACGAGGGCCTGGTCGTGGCATTCCGCATAGGAGATCGTGTGCTCGTCGGCTCGCTTGTTGGTGAGTTCCCACCAGATGCCGCCCATGCTCCACTGCTCGTCGGGGAGCTCCTTGATCCACTTGATCCAGTGGTCGGCGATGCCCATCGCCATGCGGAAGTCGAAGCCTACGCCCCCGGCCTCGAAGGGGGCGGCGAGGCCCGCCATGCCGCTGACGTCCTCGGCGATGGTGATGGCCTCCGGATTGATTTCGTGGATGAGCTGGTTGGCCAGGGCCAGGTAGCTGACGGCATCCTCATCCACGCCCTGGTCGAAATAGAGCGAATAGTCGCCGAAATCCTTGCCCAGCCCGTGGTCCCAATAGATCATGCTCGTGACCCCGTCGAAACGGAAACCGTCGAGCCGGTATTCCTCCATCCAGTATTTGCAGTTTGCCAGCAGGAAGTAGCGGACCTCGTCCTTGCCGTAATCGAAGCAGCGGGAGCCCCAGGCCGGATGGTGTCCCTGCGGTCCCTGGTAGAAGTACAGGTCGTCGCGGCCGTCCAGGCGGCCCAGGCCCTCGACTTCGTTCTCGACCGCATGGGAGTGAACGATGTCCATGATCACGGCGATGCCCCGCCGGTGGGCGTCATCCACCAAGGCCTTGAATTCCTCGGGGGTGCCGAAACGCGAGCTCAAGGCGAAAAAGTTGGAAACCTGGTAGCCGAAGGAACCGTAGTAGGGATGCTCCTGCAGGGCCATGATCTGCAGTACGTTGTAACCCAGTTTATGCACCCGCGGCAGGACGTCCCGCCGGAAATCCTCGAACGTTGCGACTTTCTCCTGTTCGCTGCTCATGCCGATGTGGCACTCGTAGATCAGCGGATGCGGACGGCGGCCGGGCTTGCGGCCCGTCCACTTGTAAGGTACGGCCGGATCCCAGACCTGCGCCGAGAAGATTTTGGTCTCCGTATCCTGGACCACGCGGGTCACGTAGGCAGGCAGGCGCTCCCCGCCCCCGCCGGGCCACTCGACCCACAGTTTGTAGAGCTGTCCATGGCTGAGGAACATCTCCGGCAGGCGCAGCTCCCAGTTTCCCCCGCCGACGGGCTCGAAGGCGTAGGCTTCGGTCCGCTTCCAGTTGTTGCAGTCGCCGATCAGGTAGATGCGCGAGGCGTTGGGAGCCCATTCGCGTATCACCCAGCCGCCCGCTTCCCGGTGGAGCGGATAGTAGATATGGTTGTTGACGGACGGGGAAATCGGTCCCTCTCCCGCCAACTTGCGGCGGTCGGCGAGGATGCGCTCGTGGCGGGCGTCGATCGCCCCCCGGAAGGGTTCGAGCCAGGGATCGGTCCGGTAGATCATCGCTGGGGTTTTCATAAGGCATCTGTTTGTTCCCGATAGCTCCGGAGGTAGTCGCGGCAGCGGCCGATCAGTTCTTCCGACCGCTTGATGCAACGGTCGATTTCGTCCAGCCCCGTGGCGGGGTCTTCAACCCGGACGGCGATCCTTTCCAGTTCGGCTATCGCCTCGTTATAGTCAAATTTCTCTTCCATACTCAGCAAATAGGTTTTCCATATTCCTGTTTACGCCACCGGCCTTGGGCCGGCCATCATTCTGCGACGGCCTCCACCGTACCGTCAGCGAACAACAGCCGGAAATGCGTCCCCGGAGGCAGCGCCGTGGCGGACTTGACAACGACCCCGCGCGCATCGGTGACCAGGGTATAGCCCCGCGAGAGCACCCCGCGCGGATCGGCACGGCGGATACGCTCGCCCAGGGCGGCAAGCTGCTGCTCCATCGCCGCGATCCGCGCATGGAAAGCCATGCGCAGGCGGTTGCCGAAAGCGCTGATACGCTCGTCCTCGGCGGCGACGGCTTCGACGAAGCGGTCCGCCAGCGCCGTTGGTGTCTTCACGGCCTCGAAGGCCACCTGGTCCGCCACATGTACGTCGCGGTCGTGGCCGATGGCGGTGAATACCGGCACGGGACAGTTCGCGATGGCGAAACACAGGCCGTAGTCGTCGAAACAGGCGAGGTCGAGTGCCGATCCCCCGCCGCGCAGGATGAGCACGGCGTCATACGGCTCCCGCGCGCACTCCACCCGCTCCAGGGCATCCACGATGCTCGCCGGGGCGTCCGCCCCCTGCATCGTAGCCTCGAACAACTCCGGTGCGAACACGAAACCGTAAGGATTGTCCGCGAGGTGGCGGCAGAAATCGCCGTAGCCGGCCGCATCCCGTGCGGAAATGACCGCCAGGCGGTAGGGCAGCAAGGAAGGCCGGAGTTCCTGCTGCCGGTCCAGCAGGCCGTCCGCCGCCAGCTTCTCCAGGGTGCGGCGACGCTGCAGTTCCGCAGCCCCCAGCGTGAATTGCGGCTCGATTTCCTCGACCACGAGCGTGAGTCCGTAGAGTTCGCTGTAGCTCACCTGCACCCGCAGCAACAGCTCCATCCCGACGGCCAGGTCGCAGCCCGTCGCTTCGCGGAAGTAGGCCCGCAGGGGCAGGAAGCGGTTCCGCCAGATGACGGCCCGGGCGCGGGCGACGATGCGCCCGTCCTCGTTCTGGCAGAGGTCGAGGTAGCAGTGCCCCCCCGCCTTGGCCTGGACGGAAGCGATTTCGGCACGCACCCAGACCCGCTCCGGGAAGGATTCCTCGATCTCCTCCCGCAGGCGCGCCTGCAATTCCTGCAAGTCTATGTAATCCATCTCCATCTCTACACAAAAGTAAGAAAATTCCGCAAAGATTTGTTATCTTTGTAAGGCTAAAGATGGTATTTGTATGAAGATCTCCGAGGCCGTGTTTGCAGGCAGCAGCACCCGCGTCTCCCAGAAACCCCAAAGGAAATTGCCGGAATTCGCTTTCATCGGCAGGTCCAACGTCGGCAAATCTTCGCTGATCAACTCCCTGTGCGGAAACAGCAGGCTGGCCATGACCTCCGCCACGCCCGGCAAGACCAAGCTCGTCAACCACTTCCTCATCAACGACAGTTGGTACCTCGTGGACCTGCCCGGCTACGGCTACGCACGCCTGGACCGCAAGGGCCGGGAAGAGCTCGCCACCGTGATCCGGGACTACATCACCGGCTCGGAGGAGATGGTCCTGCTGTTCGTGCTCATCGACTCCCGCCACGACATCGGCCGCATCGACCTGGACTTCCTCGCAGAGCTGGGTGAGCACGGCATTCCCTTCGCCCTGATCTTCACCAAGTGCGACAAGCAGGGCCCGAACGTGCTCGCCGCCCAGATCGAACGGGACAAGGAAATCCTGCTGCAGCAGTGGGAAGAACTCCCGCCGCTCTTCTGCTCCTCCTCCCAGACCCACCGGGGCCGGGACGAGATCCTCGATTACATCGACTCAATCCTCCAAACGCTATGATACATACCCACCGCCTGGAATTATTCGCCTGCAGAGCCTCCATGAACTTTGCCCAGCAGGTCGTCAACCACCTCCAACAGCTTCAGACCCCGGACGAACCGGAGCTGACCCTGGGGACCCTGGAAGTCACGCCGTTCAGCGACGGCGAGTTCCAGGCCCAGTACCCCGAGAGCGTGCGCGGGGCTTCGGTCTATATCCTCCAGTCCACGATTCCGCCCGCTGACAACCTGATGGAGCTCCTGCTCTCGATCGATGCCGCCAAGCGCGCTTCCGCCGATGAAGTCATCGCCGTGATGCCCTACTTCGGCTGGGCCCGCCAGGACCGCAAGGACAAGCCGCGCGTGGCCATCGGCGCCAAGCTCGTGGCCAATCTGCTCCGGACCGCCGGTGCCGACCGGGTCATCACCTGCGACCTGCATGCCGGCCAGATCCAGGGCTTCTTCGACATTCCGGTGGACCATGTATATGCCAGCAAGGTTTTCATCCCCTACCTGCGCGACCGCCATTTCAGGAACCTGTCGATCGCCGCTCCGGACATGGGAGGTGCCAAGCGCGCCAACGTCTATGCCCGTGAGCTGATGTGCCCCGTGATCATCTGCCACAAAACCCGTGAGCGGGCCAATGTGGTCAGTTCCATCACCGCCATTGGTGACATCGAGGACCGCGCCATCGTGATCGTGGACGACATGATCGACACCGCCGGCACCCTCTGCAAGGCAGCCGCTATCCTGAAGCGCCGCGGCGCCGCCAGCGTGCGCGCCTGCGCCACCCACGGCCTGCTCTCGGGCCCGGCCGTGCAGAACATCCACGACTCCGCCCTGGAGGAGGTGATCATCACCGACACCATCCCCCACCCGGAACTCGCCGACGATCCCAAGATCCGCATCGTCTCGATGACCGAGGTCTTCGCCTCGATCATCCACAAGGTCTATAACTACGAAGCCATCAGCCCCGACTTCGTCCAGTAGCGTATGTGGCCGGTCTTCCTCGTCGTTCTCGTGCTGGTCGGGCTCTGCGTGCTCGGCCTGGGCGTGAACGTGCTCTTCTTCCGCAGGGATTTCCCGCAATCCGACGTCGGCTCCAATGAGCAGATGCGCCGCCGCGGGATACGCTGCTTCAAGGAAGAGGACGGCATCCTCCACCGCAGGATCTGCCGCGCGGAACAGACCCCGGCCTGTCAGAATTGCCATTTGTATCATCCTCCCACGCCATGAGTCTCGTAGCCATCATCGGTCGGCCCAATGTCGGCAAATCCACCCTCTTCAACCGCCTGGTCGGCATGCGGCAGGCCATCATCGACGATACCGCCGGGGTGACCCGCGACCGGCATTATGGCCGCTGCGAGTGGTGCGGCCACGAATTCTCCGTCGTGGACACCGGCGGCTACACGACGAATTCCGACGACGTCTTCGAGACGGCGATCCGCACCCAGGTCCAGATCGCCATCGACGAAGCCGACCTGGTGCTCTTCCTCGTGGAAGCGGGCACGGGCATCACCGACTACGACGCCGAGATCGCCGACATCCTGCGCCGCTCCCGCAAGCCCGTGGTGCTCTGCGTCAACAAGGTGGACACCGGCGAGAAGATGTTCGACGCCTACCAGTTCTACTCCCTCGGCCTGGGCGAGATCTACAGCATTTCCGCCGCCAACGGGAGCGGCACCGGCGACCTGCTGGACGCCGTGGTGGCGGCCCTGCCCGAAGAGGAGAGCGTGGAAGATCCCTACGCAGACCTTCCCCGCATCGCCATCGTGGGCAAGCCCAACGTAGGCAAGTCCTCGCTGACCAACGCCCTGCTCGGACAGGAGCGCAACATCGTCACGCCCGTCGCCGGCACGACGCGCGACGCCATCGAGACCCACTACAACAAATTCGGCCATGAATTCATGCTGGTCGATACCGCGGGCATACGCCGCAAGACCAAGGTCCGCGAAGACCTGGAGTTCTATTCCGTGATGCGCTCCATCCGCGCCATCGAGCACTCCGACGTCTGCGTCCTCATGATCGACGCCACCTCGGGGATGGAGTCCCAGGACATGAACATCTTCAACCTCATCGTCAAGAACCGCAAGGGCTGCGTGGTCGTGGTCAACAAATGGGACCTTTTCATCAAGGATTCCAACACGATGCGCGACTACACCGAAGCCCTCCGCGAGCGCCTAGCCCCCTTCAACGACGTGCCCGTCGTCTTCACCTCCGTGCTCAAGATGCAGCGTATCCAGGATGTGCTGAACGCCGCCACGGAAGTGTACGCCAACTATTCGCAGAAGATCCCCACCGCCCGGCTCAACGAAGCCCTGCTTCCCGTCATCGAGGAGACCCCGCCTCCGGCCTGGAAGGGCAAGTACGTCAAGATCAAATACGTCACCCAGCTCCCGACCCGCTTCCCGGCCTTCGCCTTCTTCTGCAATCTCCCGCAGTACGTCAAGGACCCTTACAAGCGCTTCCTGGAAAACCAGCTCCGCAAGCATTTCAAGCTTACCGGATGCCCGGTCCAGATCTTCATCCGACAGAAGTGATTTCCCATGAAAGTCAATCTCATCCAACAAGATATCGTCTGGGGTGAGCCCCTCCCGAACCTCCGCCGTCTCGACACCCTGCTGGCGGGAGCGCCGAAAGCCGACCTGTACGTCCTCCCCGAGATGTTCACCACGGGCTTCGCGACCCTGCCCGACGCGCAGGTGGAGCATGAGCCCTGCCGGGGACTCGCCTGGATGCAGCGCAAGGCCGCGGAGCTGGATGCCGCCTTCGCAGGAAGCATTGCGCTGAAGACCGGTCCCAAATGTGTCAACCGCTTTTACTTCGTCAAGCCGGACGGGAGTTATACGGTCTATGACAAACGCCACCTTTTCGCTTACGGCGGCGAGGGCGAACGCTTCCTGGCCGGCCGGGAGCGGGTCGTCGTCCCGTGGCGGGGCGTCCGCTTCCTGCTGGCGGTCTGCTACGACCTCCGCTTCCCCGTGTGGCTGCGCAACCGGGACGACTACGACGCCATCCTTTTCGTGGCCAACTGGCCCGATGTCCGCCGCTTCGCCTGGGACACCCTGCTGCGTGCCCGCGCCATCGAGAATGCCTGCTACGTGCTGGCCGCCAACCGCGTCGGCGGCGACCCGGCCTGCAACTTCGACGGCGGCACCGCCTTCATCGGCCCCTACGGCGAAACGCTGAGCGCCGCGCCGGACGGAGAGGAGGCTGTCATCAGCGGCGAAATCGACCTGCAGCACCTGGCGGATTACCACGCCAAGTTCCCCGTCCTGGAGGACGCCGAAGAATTCGAAATCCAGCTCTAAAAAAAGCGTACAAGACCGGAAAGTCTTGTACGCCTGCATTTATTGAAGTTCCGGTCTAGAAGACCTCGTCCACCGTTTCCTTGAAGTCATCGAAGGAAGGGGCGGGTGCGTCGTTGCGCGGGCCGGCGCTCCGGCGGGGACGGTTGTCGTGGCGTTTGCTGCCGTCGCGACGCTCGCCGCCGTTACCACCGTTGCCGCCATTGCCACCCCGGCGCTCACCGCCATTGCCGCGGTTGCCGCCGCCGTTCCGGTTGCCACCGTTGCCGCCACCGTTGCCGCCATTGCCGCCACGCGGCCGGCGCTCCGGCTCCTTGTAGCCTTCGGGCTTTTCGGTCAGGGCGCGCATCGACAGGCGCATCTTGCCGGTCTTGGCGTCGATTTCCAGGAGCTTGACATCGACCTCGTCGCCCACGGAGAGCACGTCCTCGACCTTGTCGGTCTTGGTCCATGCGATCTCGGAAACGTGCAGCAGGCCTTCCTTGCCCGGCAGGATTTCGATGAAGGCGCCGAATTCCAGGATGGACACGACGCGGCCGTGATAGACCTGTCCGACTTCGGGAACGGCGCAGATCCCCTTGATCCAGTCCAGGGCCTTCTGCATGTTGTCCGCGTTGTCGGATGCGATATCGACCACACCTTCGGTGAGATTGGTGCCGGGGATCGGTTCTTCGTCGATGTTGATGACGGTACCGGTCTCTTTCTGAATCTTCTGGATGGTCTCACCGCCCTTGCCGATGACG
>JAEEGL011537489.1_pt1 | contig 10604 bp, 7 predicted proteins | sample 9134231 | NCBI WGS metagenome assembly JAEEGL01 (sample SAMN16246548, study PRJNA631951) | gut metagenome | biome: gut microbiome; feature: rumen; material: fiber-attached | host: Bos | place: Iran: Karaj | collected 2018-10 | reverse complement strand
CTCGATCAACTCTTGGTTTTTGTCTCTGTCCTTAGATCCTGTTACATATAAAGCTTCCAAAGCTCCTATTTTTGCACGACTATCATAGCTGTCTGTCAAATATGCATACAGCCTTATGAATGCATTGATATAAAAATTCTTGCCGGGCTCGGTCTTACCGCTCATTACAAAGGGAATACCGTATTCCATCATCTTTTGGGCATATACATTCATGCCGTTTCTGTAAGCGCAAAGAATAAGAAAATCACCGTATTCTATATTCCCGGGTTGCCCATCCTTTCCCTTCTCAATCTGATATCCGTTGTTTATCAGGCCTTTTATCAACCTGCATACCGCATCAGCATCGTTTCCGATATCTTTTTTATCTGCAGGTTTAAGCGGCTCCTTGTATTTGTACACACCCTTGATCAGCATATTGCTATTGTTCCCGCTTGCACTTGAAATCTTTGCAGCTGTCATAGCAGAGTACGGATCAGAACCTGTTATCCTTAGTGGCTTAAAAGTCGCGTTTACCCAGTCAATGATGGAGCTGTCAGATCTGAAGTTAAATGAAAGCGTGCATACATTGGCATTATCCAGATTCTCCATCCATTTTCTGGTATCAAAATAAACTTCCGGCTCCGCTCCACGAAAACGATAAATTGACTGTTTGGGATCGCCTACCACAAAGAGAGCACCGTTTCTTAAAGTACCGCTTTCTCCGGGCTTTTCCGTAAGCAACTTGATAAAACTGTCTTGTATATGATCGGTGTCCTGAAACTCATCAACATAAAAGCAGTCGAACTTTTCTCCGAAGAACTCTCTGACCGCAGGGTTATTATCAAGTAATTCGAAGGTTTTCTGTAAAAGAAGATCGTTGGTCATTATTCCCGCAGGGAACTCTTTTCTGAACGCTGCCGCTGCCTTCTTTGCAAGAGTTACATAGGGAGCGTAAAGCTTAACCTGTTTGATTGCGATAAGATCTTCCAATGTAGTTTTCAAGCTTTCGATCAATATAAGAGCACTATCCTCACACGCAGCAATATCATTAATTATAGACGTTGCAGTCTTATCTGCTTCCGTTTTGGTACGTGCCTGACCTGTCTTATATATAAATTCGGAAACTGCTTTTTTTGTTACTTTGTATATCTTTTTTTCCTCATCAGCGATCAGGACCAGTTGACGCAATATAGCGAAACTGTCATTTTGCATCACCAATTTCTGTAATTCTTTTCCGGATGCAGAAAGGTATTCTTTATCCACACTTAAGAAGCCGTTGTATTTTCCCATAGGAATAAACTGTACAATCGCATCCAGTTCTGTCACGATATTCCGTATATGCATTGATATATCATTATCTGCCTGCTGCTGATCTGCATCTTCTTTCTCTATCTTAACATTGACATCCGGTGCCAGTTCGGATAAGGTCTTTGCCATTGTTTTCAGCATAGGTAACGCTTTCCATCTGGCACCATTGGCCGCCGGCTTAAGCGACTCCCAGTCTGCGTATTTCAGATTATTCTCTGCCCACTGCACAAAGAACGAGTTGAACAGTTTGTCCATATCCTGCTCATCTTTCAGATCAAAATCCATAGGAAGCCCCACATCAAAGCTCTTTTCGATAAGCAGTCTGTGACACAATCCATGTATAGTAGATACCTGCATATTATCAATGTTTTCAAGAGCTTTTGTCAGATTCTCCCTCTCCTCTTGTTTAAGGCTCATATCCTTGGAAGCATTCTCAACCTCTGCAAGTATCCTGGTCTTCAGTTCTCTTGTTGCAGCATTGGTGAAAGTAATCGCCACTATACGTTCAGGTGTGGTCCAACCGTTCTTTAACTGGTTCACTATTCTTTTTACAATGATACTGGTTTTGCCTGCGCCTGCTCCTGCCTCAACAAAAAAACTTTCGTCAAAATGGGTAACTATATAATCACGTGTATCCTGTTCCGTATTCCCACTATATTTCATTTATACCCTTGCCTCCAATCGTTTTATATGGCATCCTGCATTTTAAACTTGCATATATCGACATAATTACAGTATTTACAGAGTTCTTTATCGGTAAGCCTTTCCATCGTCAACTCTTCTATATCGCGTTCCGCCTGCGGATCATTATTCAGAAATGCCTCTTCGCATTTTTTAAGTCTATCAATCGCTTCATCCGGTAGATGAAGAAATGCTGCATTTGCATAGGGATAGCATTCAAGCACAGCCTGAGTGACAACAATTACTTTTTCCTCTTCCTCTGCCATAGGGAATTCATATCTTACATCTTTGATCTCCACATCATTAAATGCAGTTCCGAACCAACCTTCTATTTTTTTCTTGTTTGACCTAGCCCACCGATCCGCTCCTGCTGCATATATAAAATGCTGGATCTGTTCACCGTTTTCTATCTTACCTTTCAAGTTTTTAAGGCTACCGGTTTTATAGTCAATGATATAGAGTTTCAGTATGCCGTTATCCAATTCGCCGTCAATCCTGTCCACCGAACCGTTAAAAGATATATTGTTACTGAAATTAACGCCGTCAAACTTTGCCTCACAGGCAAGTATCTTTCTCTTTCCGCTTGATGCTTTAAGCATATCGTAAAGTTGTGTCACGTATAGTTTCAATGCATCAAATATCTCTTTTATTTCTTCATCTGCAATAATATCGGACGGAACGGGATGTCGCTTCTTCTCAACGGCCACCTGTTCATTAAAGCACCGTTTCAGGACATCTTCCTCAAGTTGTGAAGAAGTGGTGTTTCCTACAAGCACGCTCTCAACATAATCTTCCATTGTATGATGAAACAAGTCCCCCCTGCTGTTACGGGGAAGCCATGAATGGCCGTCTCTTTCAAGTTGATCCTCCCTTGCTATACGCTCATGCATCTGATAGTGATACTGAAGCGGACAATGCATAAGAGTCTGCAAAGAGGTAGCACTAAGGACTGCGGAAGTATTCCGCTGAAGCTTTGATCCGTTTTGAGTTTTGTTCTGAGGCATAGTAGTTCTGACATTATCCCATGCATCATACAAAACGTCAGAAGTCATCTCCAATCCGCCCTTATCGATCGGATACCCGACTTTCCTTATACAGATCAGATCATTAACTCCAATTTTTCTCAGCATCCCCATATACAGCTGCGAAGGTGCATTTTTAAGCAGATTCACGGTATTGTATTCGTTAAAACTGAACCATGCACGTTCAAGGGGCGAATTATCCATCAACCTCTCAAATGATTCTCTGCGCCTTTTGTTCAAGTCCGATGCTACTTCTATATTTTTTCCCAGATACTTTTTAAGTTCACTGTCCGATAAAACAGGTGACTCGGTGATCGTTTTCTCGATGTTTTCTCTTCCCAGTCCAACGGCAAAAAGAACCTTCCGGTCACACACCTCCCTGGAGCCATAGGGGATGATCAAGACGCTTCCCTCATCTTCAGCATCACTCACGGTAAGTTTTCTAAGATAATCATCCAGCATTTCAAAGACATTCTCATTAATTTTTATATTTGAAAAGCCTCTGATGCCGTTTTTCACCTCTTCACGGATAATCTTCCTAAATCTTGGTGTTTTTGTGGTATATATATCCGTAATCTCAAGAAGTCCCTTAAGAATATCACCGGTGCTTTGCCTGTCGAACACATCGATCACTTTTTTTAGGAAATCGACAAATGCTATTCTATCCTCAGCTGCTTTCTGTTCTTCGGGATCAAGACTCGCTGTCTCAGCATCATGATCTGTACAGAATTCCTTGTAGCGTTCTTTTCCCCAGCCAATGCCTCTCTTCAGTATCTCCCTGTAGGATCTGGCAGCAGCGTGCAGCTTGAACGCCGGATTATGTACTGCCCTTCTCAATGTCTCATAAGAATAGTCATCTACTGCAAAGGCGATCAGTTCTCTCATAAAGCTCACATGAGGATCCGATGAGGCGTGAAACCCTTTGCTGAAGCAATAGGGAATTCCTGCGTTTTCAAGCTTTCCGCGAATAATGTTTTCATATTCGTCACCGGCATATACCAATGCCACATCACCGAACATGAATTTCCTATCTTTAATTACGTTTACAACTTCATCTATCTCGTTTGTACTTCCAAAAGCTTTGAAATAATTATCTATTCTTGCTTTATCTCCCGGAGTGATAATATCAGCCTCAAGCTCAACAAATTCCTTATCACTCTTTTCTTCCAACAATTTAAGAAATTCCTCTTCCTTCTGTGATAATTCTCTGTCTGCCGGTACAGCAATTCCGGCATTTATCCATGGCAGAAGAAGATGCAATAATTTTTCATCGTTTCCGAGTTTATTGTTAAGAATATCAAGAATGTTTTCCAGAAGCAGGGCTTTATCTATATACCCCATATTCATCAGCGCACACTCATAATCCTTTATAAGTTTTTTTAAACCCGTGACGCGGGCATCCTGAGCATTTTCATATTCCGGCGTAGGCCTGTTCTCCCTGATCAGATTCACTACCCGAAGTACCTCCTCCGATGAACCGAAACTCACTGACGACTTGGGAATAAAACCGGGACGCGTTTTATCATCCAGTAGCAGAGAATAAAAAAGCGTCTTGCACAATGCCGGCTCAGCTATTCTATAGCTTTTTTCCTGCTGCTCGTATGCGCAATACGCCTGATAAAGCTCCGCCGCGACCTGAGATACACTTAACACGCGGCAGTCCACTGTTTTAATATTCTTGAAACGATTGAAACTCCTGATCATACGATTAACGTCCTTAACCGAATCGGTAATGATCACACAATCACGTTGTTTAATAAATGAACATAATTTGGATTTAGTCATTTTGCATATCCCCCATCCTTTAATGATACTTGTTAATTTTATCAATATTCCGGGATTATATCAAGAATTATCATAGCCTTCATCGACAGATCAAAGAGCAGATATTACTGTTCACACGCCCTCAGATAGAACCAATTCCTTAAGAAACCTCATATACGTCTCATAATCCTGTTTGTCAATCTTACCTTTTTCAAACAAAGCATCGGCATATTCTTTTAATGTCGACGGAATGCTCTCAAGTTTCCCGATAAAGTTGATGCCATCCCTCGGCTTGACCTCTACAAGTTTAAACTTGCTATCGCCGGTAAGGACAGTCAAAGGATCACTGCACAATATTATATCCATTCCGCCGTGCAAAGTGAGCCAATATCCATAAGAAAATACCCCGTCTATGGTCACCGGTTTCTTTGAATTCTTTATTATCCCATCAATGTACATGTCTACGCTTTCGCTTCCTTCTTCAAAATAGACATATTCCAGATTTTCGCATCCCTTAAAGCAATTATCTTCACCCCTTCTTTCTCTCTCGTGGGCGGTAAAACGCAGCTTTTGAAGTGATGTGCACCCTCTGAACATTGAAGAAAAATTCGCCCTGGGAAGGTCCAGAGGACCGTGTATCTCTTTTGGGTATTTCCACCCGCTCATGTTTATTTCTTTAACAATGCTGTTATCACTGAACAGACCGGATACATATACCAGTTTTGATATATCCCATCCTGGGACATTAATCACCGATGCATGGCTGTCTGAGAAAGTATGGATCAGGCTTGCAACATTGAACGGCATCTCTGCGTCCGGCGTTTCCGTTTTTCCCGGCTTAATTACAATGTTTGTATACATCGGTGCATCATCAGTATAGGAATAGGTCACCATCTTATCCTCGTACATTCCCGATTGCGCTACCACCAATCTCTCATTTGTAGTATTAAATCTGGTATTACATCCGCCATATCCGAAGTGTTCAACTTCACTGCGTGTCTCAAATAGTACCTCATATCCGGGATTATCCTCATTAAAGGCCGCAACCTTCTCTTTTGTAGCTGGATCATCCTTTTTAAAGGTTCCGGGATCGTCAACATCAAGACCATACTTCTTAAGATATTCTTTCTTATCCTGCTCGCTCTTGAGCTTCTGCCACTGACCGTTTTTGGCTTCCTCGTTTATTACCGCATCCATATTGTTATTCATGACATATCCTCCGTTATGTTTTTCCGTAAACACTCACCCGAATCTTCTTTTCGTTATAATCACAGTCAACAATCACCTCAACATCTCTGTCCTCAAAGCCCATAGAACACACTATCTCTTCGATCACATTTGCCGCCCAGGAAAGGCTTATAGCCTTTCCTGTAATGACAATGGCAATATGCTCAAGTTCACCCGAAGATTGCCTGTTATCCTTATGCACTTTAAGGAGCGATGCCACATTTTTAGTGCCGGGTTTCACCAGGGCTGTAGCGAAGTATTGGTCCATATTCTGCTGTATTTCCTTTATCGCCTCTTCGGTTCCATTCCGGTCAACACCTTTACACGCCGTAAGATCCATACTCTCATCCTCCTATCCGGTACATCATCCACAAAATAACTATACCGAATGCTTGCCTGTTGTACTTGTGAGTATCTTGTCTGCAATACCGTACTTTACCGCTTCTTCGGCATTCATGTAATGGTCGCTTTCTATGTCCTTCTCAACCTGCTCTCTGGGCTGACCACTGTTTTCCGAAAGCACGTTGATGAGTTCCCGTTTCTTTGCCGCTATATGATCTGCTATGATCTTTATATCAGATGCCTTACTGATCTCAAAACCGGTTGAGGGCTGGTGTATCATGACCTCGGAATGTGGCAGGATATAACGTTTGCCTTTGGCCCCGCCGGCAAATATAACCGCTGCCATGCTGGCTGCCGTACCGCTGCATATTGTGGCCACATCAGCCTTAATGTAATTCATTGTGTCAAGTATCGCCATCCCGGCAGATATACTGCCTCCCGGAGAGTCAATATGCATCTCGATATCCTCGTCGCCTATTGAATCCAGGTACAGTAGCTGTGCATTGATCGATGCTGCGATCTGGGAGTTGATCTCCCCCTCAAGGTATATGCTCCTGCTTTTGAGCATTGCAGAAAAAATATCACAGAATACCTCTCCGTTTACTATGCTGGGTATTGAATTCATATTAAGTACCTCTCTGTTATCAACTGTTAATCTGATCTGACAGGATGACAGGGTTTTACCCTATCATCCTGAATAATCTTTCACCTCTGCCGTTCTGAGATGTCTGCATCTTTGTTATGGATGCTATTGCATCACAGATGTCTTCTAATGTCATGGATCTGAGCTCGTCTTCCGCAACTTCCGTCATACTTCTTCCACGCATTATCCTCATGGCCGTAAAGCGTTCGGCCTCACCCACCAGTTGTCTTGCTTCTCTGGCATTTCCGAAATCCGCTTTACCCATTCTTGTTTCAAAGTACGATGTCACCTTATCCCTTATCTTTCCGGCTTCTTCGGACGTGAACTCGTAGCCATCGTTATTGCATATTCTTATAAAGATCCTACCCATCTCCTCAGCGCTGTAGTTCTCAAATTCAACCGTCATTGCTATACGTGAACGTATTCCGGGATTTGACTTTAAGAACTCCGCCATCTTATTTGTCTTTTCATCTGATTTGCTTCCGCCGTATCCTCCCAGGATAACAAGCTTTGAACCGGTGCGCTGTGCATTCTCTATCTCACAAAGTAGCGTAGCCATCGCTTCCTCGGCAAACGGAACATGCTGTTTCATAAGATCAGAGAGACTATAGGCTTCGTCCAGGAAGATCACGTCGTTTTGGGCAAATATTTCCTGAACCCGTCCGACTGTGGAGCCGACGTACTCTCCTTGCAGTCCGGCTGCCGTTAGACTTACAAACCGCTTGCCTGGAAGCACTCCTTCCGCCGCCAGCATTTTTGCAAGGCAACCGGCCACTTCGGTTTTACCCGTACCGGGTGCGCCTGTGAACATAACGCATGCGATCTGCTCGCTCTTAAGTCCCTTTGTACGACGTGCCTTTGAAAGTTTCATAGCATCTATCAGAGATTCAACTGCATTTTTAACCTGATCCATACCTTCCAGACTGTATAACTTTTCACGGCCTTCTTTGTTATTCTCAGAATCCGTATCCAATTTGCCCAGAAGCTTCAGGAGCCCGTCTCCCAGAACCCCATCTTTGTTTCTTCGAGCTTCTCTGCGTAAGAGATTGTGAAGATGTGTAACCTTCATATCCGTAAACGTAGCATCCACCCGTTCTATCAGCTTATCCTTAGGATAATCGGAAGGGATAGCAAGACCATACTTGTCACACAGCCCCTCCAGCACTTTGGTCATATACCCCCGGCGGTCTTTTACCACGACAGGGAATACTGCAGCATCGTACCTGTCAAGAGCAGCGATCAGTTTGGCATCTCCATGATCCATATCCTCTTCGCCTTCTGCATCGAAGATGAAGTTATCAGCTTCCAGGTTTACCACGTATATCCTGCTCTTTCTTCCGAGAGCGCTTATGGCTTCACTCAGCAGGGTACCCTCCGGGTCATACACCGAGCTGTTGTTTCCGCATACCAGAACCACGGGACCCATGTGCTGAAACCAGTAAGGTTCTGCCGCAGTATTACGCAATGCCCTCATGTGCGAGGCCACATTTCCCAATCCGAAGGGAACCGAATCTTCGGGATTTATCAATTCTCCGATGGGTACAATAGGGCACACATTCATATAAGTGCCTTCCCCTCCGTTCGGGTTATAATTTGCCAGATCCAGGTTTTCAGAGCTAATACAGTCAAATTCACTCACATGATCCATCTGAAAATGAAGTGGCGCCAGGTATTTCACTGCGAACAATCCATCTTCCTTTGTTTTGACGCGGAAAAAAACCACCTTTGAAGAAAGGTCCACCGGATTGGCTTCAAGAATGCTTTTAAATTGCGCGGCTCCAAGCTTCACATCATGCTCAAGGCTTTTAGGATCATTACTTATCACCATGGCACATCTTTTCACACCGTTTGGATGACGCACACTCTGTATATTGACCGATAAAAGCTGAAGTCGATCTTTTTTCACCGTATTTTGTTGTGCTTTTAGTTTTTTTTCAATGGGCTTCACCACATTATCATTAAGTACGACACCTTTTCTTTCTATAAGCCGTCGCAAGTAATTGGAATATAGTATCTGCTCAAAATCACCTTCTCTCTCATGATGTAATCGCCCCATTTCCGTAAGCCGGTATCTGCCCCTCTTGTTTACCTCAACCTCCAGCCTTTCCTGTAGTTCCAGCAGTGTGTTTTGCATTTCCTCGAGTGTATAGTTTCCTGTCGGAAAGTGGATATTGGCACTTTCCACTATGTCCTCAAGTTTTATGAATCCTGCTTTATCACTGTCGTAAAGCACACTTCTGGCTACTTTTTCCGCATCGATCCTCAGGATCTTTGCAGTTTCTTCAACGGGTTCTTTTTTTCTGCTCATGTTGCCTCCTAAAAAAAACAGGAGCCAAGCAGTACATATCCGCATGTACTGTCAGGCTCCCATAGCCGTACCCGTGCCCTGTTGCACGGGTCATATTCTGTTGTGATTATTCCGTTGCAGTGAGGAGATTCCTCTTCTTCACCACCAGAACTTTGACACTGCCGTCAGGCGCCTGCCTCAGTTCTATGTTGTTACCGTTTGAGATCTCTGAAAGGATACTGTCAATGCAGCTGATCAGTATAGCTTTGTTGCTTTCGCTATCTGACTGTCCTTTTTTCATTATACCACCTCTCTCATTATGTAATGGCGGGATTGTTATGCAATCCTGCCGGGTCGGTGCATCCGGCAAGGTGATCGAGTCTTGCCGCAATACGTTTTTGTTTCCCGCGGTATTGAGAGCATAGCATAGGATTACCCCGAAGTCAAGCGGTAAATTTGCCTCAAATCCAGTGTTTACAAGGCTTTCAAGAGTTGTCAGACAATAAAGGTCATACTGTTTTTTAAGACACGTCTTTAAAAATTTTTTTGACGCTGTGAAGATTTTATACATGTCGTTATTTTTACAAAAAAGGCTTTCGGGCAAATTGTACATTTTTAAGAAAATATTTGGTATTTTATTTAAAAATATCTGATGGGGCTCGGGGACTGGGTCGAGGGGACATTTCAGCCTTAACCTCCGGGTCATGATACCACTGTCAGCGAGTCCGGCTCGACGTGGCATCTGAGAAACAGTATCCTGACACCTGCCTTCTTTGCCCCGATCAGTTCCCTGATATGTTTCAACCCTCGTTCCGTGGGAGCGTCCGGGAAATATCCCACGCCCTTCCTTTCCAGCGTGCAGCCCTTGACCTCCATCAGATACTTTTGAGGTCCACGTTCCATGAATAAATCAATGCCCGTCAATTTCCACCTCTGCAATGAATCTGTTCGGCCGGCTTATGAATTCTGCTTTTGTTAAATTATGGATTCGAGCAAGAGAAAGCATTCCTCCGCGATCTCATAGATGGAGGCACCCGCAGCATATCTGCTGCATATCAGCGCTTTTACAAAACGAATGATAGCAGACCAAACGCCAACCGCATATAGAAAGAACTGTTATAACAAAACTTTGCCCATGGGCTTAAAACCTGTTTTTATTCCTCGCAACATCTGTGGTAAGCGGTGTTCAGCCTTCTTCAGACCGTCACCATTCCTATGATGTTCTTTCCGTCTCATCCTTATACGTAGTCCCTAATTCCTCTGAGCCATACCTTCATTATCAGCCTATGGGGAAGAAGCTTGCTCAACAAATGCTCATACTTGACGAAAAATGTGCAAACGGACATATCCT
>JAEEGL011459281.1_pt1 | contig 10604 bp, 9 predicted proteins | sample 9134231 | NCBI WGS metagenome assembly JAEEGL01 (sample SAMN16246548, study PRJNA631951) | gut metagenome | biome: gut microbiome; feature: rumen; material: fiber-attached | host: Bos | place: Iran: Karaj | collected 2018-10 | reverse complement strand
GTTGGGGTTCTGTGATTTCAGATATTCGCCTGTGCCGGTCACTGTGCCGCCTGTGCCTACGCCAGCCACGAAGATATCTACATTTCCGTCGGTGTCCTCCCAGATCTCAGGGCCTGTGGTCGCCTTATGAACAGCAGGGTTTGCAGGGTTTACAAACTGTCCCGGTATGAAGCCTCCTTCGATTTCCTTTGCCAGTTCTTCCGCTTTGGCGATGGCTCCCTTCATGCCCTTGGCTCCCTCGGTCAGCACCAGCTCTGCCCCGTAAGCCTTGAGGATGTTTCTTCTCTCAACGCTCATGGTCTCGGGCATGGTGAGGATAATCCTATAGCCTTTGGCGGCTGCTATGGCTGCGAGACCGATTCCGGTATTTCCAGAAGTGGGTTCGATGATTACAGAACCTTCCTTAAGAAGGCCCTTCTCCTCAGCGTCTTCGATCATAGCCTTGGCGATTCTGTCCTTGACGGATCCTGCAGGATTGAAATATTCAAGTTTTACAAGGACTCTTGCCTTGAGGTCCAGTTCCTTTTCTATATTTACGATCTCCACAAGGGGAGTCTTTCCTATGAGTTCAATCGCTCCTTTATATATCTTTGCCATTTCTGTCACCTTCCTTGAATGTCTTATCTATATGACGCTGAATCCTTTTTCAAGATCCGCGATGATATCGTCAACGTGCTCTGTTCCTATTGAAAGTCTGATGGTATTGGGTTTGATGCCCTGATCCAGCAGTTCTTCTTCCGTCAGCTGAGAATGGGTTGTCGATGCCGGATGAATTACCAGGCTCTTCACATCCGCTACATTGGCAAGGAGTGAGAAGATCTCCAGATTGTCAATAAACTTCCAGGCTTCTTCCTGTCCGCCCTTTATCTCAAAGGTGAAAATGGATGCTCCGCCGTTGGGGAAATACTTCTCATAGAGTTCATGATCCGGGTGGTCGGGAAGTGAAGGATGGTTCACATGCTCAACCAGGGGATGTTTTGCAAGATATTCCACAACCTTCTTTGTGTTCTCAGCATGTCTGTCGATCCTCAGGGACAGGGTCTCCACGCCCTGAAGAAGAAGGAACGCGTTGAATGGTGAGATGCAGGCTCCCGTGTCTCTCAGAAGAATAGCCCTTATGTATGTGACGAAGGCTGCAGGTCCCACAGCATCCGCAAAGGATACTCCGTGGTAGCTGGGATTAGGCTCTGCGATTGCGGGATATTTTCCCGATGCCTTCCAGTCGAAGGTACCTCCGTCAACGATGATTCCGCCTAAGGTTGTGCCGTGTCCTCCGATGAACTTTGTTGCGGAATGGACTACGATATCGGCGCCGTGCTCGAAAGGTCTGATGAGATAAGGAGTTCCGAAGGTGTTGTCAACAACCACTGGAAGGCCGTGCTTATGAGCTATCTCTGAAATCTTGTCGATATCGGGGATATCGCTGTTGGGATTTCCCAGGGTCTCGATATATATGGCTCTTGTATCGGCTTCTATGGCGCCTTCCACCTCTTCAAGATTATGGGCATCCACGAAGGTTGTCCTGATGCCGTACTGAGGAAGGGTATGCTCAAGAAGGTTGTAGCTTCCGCCGTAGATGGTCTTCTGGGCTACGATGTGTCCGCCGTTGGCGGCAAGGGCCTGAACTGTATAGGTTATGGCTGCGGCTCCCGATGAAAGAGCGAGAGCAGCGGATCCTCCTTCAAGAGCGGCTAAGCGCTTCTCCAGCACATCCTGGGTGGAATTAGTAAGACGTCCATAGATGTTCCCCGAATCTGCCAGTCCGAAGCGGTCTGCTGCATGCTTGCTGTTATGGAATACATAAGAAGTGGTCTGGTAAATGGGTACCGCTCTGGAGTCCGTTGTGGGATCTGCCTGTTCCTGTCCTACGTGTAACTGTAATGTTTCGAATTTATAATTGCTCATGGGTCTGTTCTCCTTTTTGTTTGTTATTTGTTATTGTTTGTTATTTGTTGTTGTTTGTTATTTGTTATTGTTTGTTTTTTGTTGATTTTGTTATTTTATTTCGTTTGTGATTTATTTTTTTATTTGGATTCTTTACGTTCGTTTTTACTAAAAGTGAATGGCCTGCTTTCTGCCCTCCGGACATCTTTTTGTAAAGTGGCATTGTTTGAGGAGGAAGAAAAATGCCCGGAAGATTTCTCCCGGGCATCTGGCATATTGATTTTAGGATGATGTTTATTCGGACGCATGACAAGCCATGTCAGACGCCCACGCCAGTTTTCCTGCCCGGGAGTTTAACATTCGCATACAACAACACATGGTCCAGATTGTCGTGTACTGATTGTTCTTCATGACTTCATGCTCCTTTCATTTTTTGCTTACGCATTTTTTTATATCACATATAAACCTATCGTGTCAATAGGTTTTTAAAATTTTTTTAAAAAAGGACCTTTCTCCTTCCAAATCCGGGGAAAGATCCTTTTAAAAATCCCGTTAAATCACAGTTACGGCTGCCATGGCTTATGTGAGGGAAGATTATATCTGTCATATACTTCTTCTCCGTTAACACTTATATGTATTCCCGGTGTCCTTACTTCTCCCCAGGAATAGATGCTGATTTCTCTTACTCTTGTTTTGGCATCCGTCCAGAATACGTCGCTGTACGGCCAGTCGGTTCCCCATGTAACATCGTATCCGAATGCAAACATTACATAATCTCCGGGTAAGGAAAGCCTTTCACCCTTTCCGCTTCCCTGATGAACCAGTTTCCAGGGACCGATAATATAGGATCCGTCTTCATACATTCCGACGATTTCCCTCGCATACAGCTTGGTTTCTTTCACACAGAAAAATCCGGCATTGCTGAATTTAAAATGAATATAATTGTCCATCATGTCCTGCCATTGCAGCCACTGGTCTGCGTAATAATCTCCCTTCGTGGCACGAAGCATCGCTGCCGTATCTTCTCTCGGAGATGCCGCAAAAGCATACATTCCCATCGTCATGAAAAATACGAAGGAAAGTATGATTGCCGTCATAGCCTTAATCTGATTTTTAATTGTTTTTCTCATATGCATATTTCCTTCCTTTCTTTCGATTTTCTTATTTTTATAAAAGAGGTTTTTTATTGTTGTTTTAACTTAACGAAAGAATACACCCTCTTCGGTCACAGTTCTGTCACTGTTGCCGGATTCTCTTATAAAATCTTTTATAATTCTCAAAAATTAATAATTTGTTCGGTTTACAAATAAGAACAAATGTTCTATATTATTTTAAAAACCCTGTTTTAAAGCCATTTGTGAGGATTTGTTTATGAATCACCTGCAGGATGTCGATTTAATATGCATGTATTCAAAAAAGGGGGATATCATCCCCCTTAGAATTCGTGTGACCGATGAAGACGGCCTGCCACAGGTTTATTCCATTAAGAAATACAAAGATCTCTCCCACCGCGGCTGCATGCAGATGCCGGACGGTGTTTACGTAACCGACAATACGCTTATTTTTGAATGCAGCATTCTTATTCTCGGTACCGAAAAGACCGTACGTCTTTACAACACTCCGCCCAAAACCGTCTGGCAGATTTCCTGCAAATGTCAGAATGTGTAGTAATAACCGGTGCCGTTATTGTTGTACGTGCTTCCGTTATTATAATTATTGTTGTAATTATTAATGGCATTATTGTAACTGTTAACGGAATTTAATAATCCTCCGATGACCGCCACACCGAATATTACGGCAATAATAACGGAAATGACAAGGCCGACGACGGAAGTAATCAGACCGGCAATGCCAAGACCCTTTCCGATATCGACTTTACGCGTGGTCTCTTCCGCCTGCTCCTTTACTTTCTTTGCCATGACAAGTGCCACGATTGCATAGACAATTCCGCTGAGGGCGTAAAACCAGGCAATAATCGGATACCAGCAGAACAGAACCGCAAATACTCCCCAGAAAAGGGCATTGATTCCGAATACCAGTGCAACAATTTCTTTGCCGGGGCAGCGAACGGGTTCTTCCTGAAAGCCCTGCAAATCCGGCATTGTGTAAGATGCATCATATCCCGGTGCCGGGTATCCCTGATTAAATCCGGGATTTATATATCCCTGATTTACGTACCCTGCATTTGCATAACCGGGGTTTACGTACCCTGCATCATACCCGGGATTTACATATCCCGCATCGTATCCCTCATTGATTCCCGGATTGTCATATCCGGCAGATGCATTTAAATCCGGCGTGTATTCTCCGTAACCGGTATTTCCGTCCATTTCGTTCCCTTTCCGTAACAATTAAAATGTGTATCCGTTGTTTAGAATATCGCTGATGCCTGCTCCGCCGATAATTACCATAAAGATAATAACGACAATAACACTGATAATCACTTCCAGAATTCCGAGAATGGAAAGAATCAGGCCGGCCGTGGAAAGGCCTCCCGCCGCTTTCACTTTTCCGGTATAGGAAGTCGCTTCTTTCTTCACTTTTCCGGCATTTGCCTTTGCCACAATGGCACAAATCAGACCGAATACGGCATTAAAGCCGCCGATAAACCATCCGTAAAACGGGAACCAGCTGAATCCCGCTCCGATTAAACTGTGGAAAAGAGAAAAACCTCCAAACACCACGGCAACAATTTCCTTTCCGGGAAATACAACCGGATCTTTCTGTACCGGGGCCTGTGTGTAAACCGGCTGCGTATAAACCGGCTGTGTATAGACCGGCTGCGTATAAACCGGCTGGGACTGCGGCTGTGTGTATACCGGCTGCGTATAGACCGGCTGGGGTTGTGGCTGTGTGTATACCGGCTGCGGCTGCACTTCCGGCTGCGGTGCCGGATTATTAAGCGGCTGTCCCGTCATGGGATCAAAATTCATGTTTCCGTCCATTTCAAATTCCTCCTTTTTTACGCTAAATAATACATGATATGTCGGGAATTAAATCTCCCGTCCGGTTTCCTTACAGATAAAACGCCAGGAATCCTTGCACATACGCTCCAAATCATACTGTGCCACCCAGCCGAGTTCTTCTTTCGCTTTTGTCGGATCGGCATAACACTGCGCCACATCACCGGCACGTCTCGGTTTGATGGAATAAGGCACCTTTACTCCGTTGGATGTTTCGAATGCCTTCACGATATCCAGTACGGAATATCCGTTACCGGTTCCGAGGTTGTAAATATGAACCCCCTTCTCGTTTACGGCCTTGGGCAGTGCCGCAACATGACCTTTCGCAAGGTCCGTTACATGAATATAGTCGCGCACGCCGGTTCCGTCCGGGGTATCGTAATCGTTTCCGAAAACGCCGAGTTCCGGCAGTTTTCCGACTGCCACCTGCATGATATACGGCATCAGGTTATTGGGAATGCCGTTCGGTGATTCGCCGATTAATCCGCTTTCATGTGCTCCGATCGGATTGAAATAGCGAAGCAGAACAACGCTCCACTCGGGGTCGGCCACCGTAAGATCGGTTAAGATTTCTTCGAGCATCAGCTTCGTCCGGCCGTACGGATTCGTCGCACCGAGAGGAAACTGCTCGGTAATCGGCACCGTCTCCGGGACCCCGTAAACCGTTGCGGAAGAGGAAAAGATGATTTTCTTACATCCGTATTTATTCATCATTTCGCATAAGTTGAACGTTCCGCCCAGGTTATTTTCATAATACATCAAGGGTTTTTGCACCGACTCTCCGACAGCTTTGAGTCCGGCAAAATGAATCACTGCATCGAACTTATTTTCCGCAAAAATCGGCTCAAGTTCCTCTGCTTTCGTCATGTCCGCATTGTAAAACTTCGGACGGACTCCGGTAATGGCCTTGATTTTATCCAGGGTTTCTTCCTTGGAATTATATAAATTATCAAAAATGACAACCTCGTGTCCCGCTTCTATCAGTTCCACACAAGTATGTGATCCGATATATCCGGTTCCTCCGCTGACTAATATTTTCATACGCATCTCCTTATTCTACAGTTTTCGTCTGCTTTGACTCTCTCTTTGTCCGCAGATTTTTTTACCTGCTTTATCCGTTCTGTATTTTCTGGTTTTTTCTTTCCCTTATCAGTTGCGGTAATCCGTCACTCTCTTGGTCTTCTTCTCGCTTCTCGGCAGGGTTCCGACGGGAACAATCGTTACTTTCGGAGTGGCTCCGATATAGGTCTTGAAGACATAGGCAATCTTCTTTGCCATGTCATCGAAACTGTATTTTCCTTCACCCTCCACGGTAAGTAAGAATACATCGCAGTTTTTGTCATCGTCATGTGCTAAGGTAACACGGTATTCACTCGTCGCTCCTTCCACTTTGGCCAGCATGTCCTCCACCTGGCTCGGGAACATATTCACGCCGTGAATCTTAAACATGTCATCGCTTCTTCCCTTGATGACATCCAGTCTCGGATATTTGCATCCGCACTTACACTCACCCGGAACAATGCGGGAAATATCATGGGTACGGAAACGTAAAAGCGGTGCGCCTTCCTTAACCAGCGTCGTAATGACGATTTCTCCTTCCTCTCCGTCCGGTACGTTTTCCCCGGTATTCGGATCGATAATTTCGATATAAAGATAATCATCGAAGCAGTGCATCGCACGCTCGCCCGGGCAGTTAATTCCGATACCCGGTCCGTAAATTTCGGTCAGACCGTAAATATCGTATAAATCAATCCCCAGTCCGTTATGAATGGTTTCCCTCATCTTATCGCTCCAGCGTTCGGAGCCGATGACACCCTTGGTTAAATGAATCTGGTCACGGATTCCGCGCTTGTTAATCTCTTCGGATAAAAGCAGAGCATAGGAAGAGGTTGCGCACAGCACGGTGGACTTAAGATCGATCATCATCTGAATCTGTTTTTCCGTGTTGCCGGGGCCCATGGGAACCGCCATGGCACCAAGTCTCTCACAGCCTGCCTGAAAACCGATTCCGGCCGTCCACAGTCCGTATCCCGGTGTAATGTGAATCCGGTCTTTACTGGTAATCCCCGCCATCTTATAGCAGCGTTCAAACATAATCGCCCAGTCTTCCACATCCTTTTTGGTATAGGGAATGATTACCGGTTTTCCCGTTGTTCCGGAAGAAGAATGGATTCTTACCACTTCTTCGTCGGGCACGGCCTGAATGCCGAGCGGATATGCATTCCGCAAATCTTCCTTTGAGGAAAACGGAATCTTATAGAAGTCTTCCTCGGAATTGATTTCCGTAAGACCCATTTCGCGGTACATTTTTCCGTAATAACTCTCGCCTGCCACAAGGCGTTTTACCTGTTTGTTAATCAGTTCCAGCTGTTCCTTTGTCGGCTTCATGAATTCCCTCCCTTTATGCCTTGTGATTTTTCTTTCTTACTTCAATTCGAACGGAAAGCAGTTTCTCTGCCTCCTCCTTTGTCAGATGACGGGACACGCCTGCCGGTTTATTCTCTTCCGACAGATCGAATGCATCTTCCTTTCCCTTTGCAAACATTCCGATACCGGCTTCTTTCATGCCGATTTCCCGGCCGAGCAGAAATGCCTTTTTATTGATTTTAACGAAATCTTCTTTCACCGTATTTTCGATCGTGGAAAGAATTTCTTCTTCGGAAAAATCCAAAAGTCTTGCTCCCTGTGCCACGCCGAGGACGGCAACGTTAAAGAACTTCGAAGAGCCCAGGGATTCGCATAACGAATCGGCATTGACCGTAATTAACCTTCCGATTTTCCGTTTCAGATATTCGAGCATTTCCGTTCCGTCATAACCCGTGGGATTTAACGATTCCGTTACCGGACGGATGCAGTTTTCGTTTACGATTACGGCACCGTCTTTTTTCAGGTAATCCAGATTGCGGACCGCTTCCGCCGGTTCGAATGCAATGATTAAATCCGCACCGCCCTTCGGAATTAAGGGAGAATAAGCATCCTCTCCGATCCGGACGTGGCTCGTTACCGGGCCTCCTCTTTGTGCCATTCCGATGGTCTCCGCAGAGTGCACACAAAGTCCCGCACCTCCCGCGGTTGCCGCTAAAAGTTTGGATGCCAAGACCGTTCCCTGGCCGCCGACTCCGCAAAGCAAAATATTATAGGACATTTAGCGCACCTCCTTTTCAATGGCAGACGACGGACAAACCGACGCACACAAACTGCAGCCGGTGCAAAGGGATCCGTCAATGACTGCCTTCCCGTCGACAAAACTGATTGCCGGGCAGCCGATTTCACGAATGCATTTCTTACATCCGATGCAGGCATCGGTGATGATGCATTTTTCCGTCGGTTTCGAAAGTGCAATGCAGGGCGATTTAAAAATAATCGCCTTTACGCCTGCGATTTTTACGCATTTATTTACGGCCTTTACGGCTTCTCCCAAATTCAGCGGATCAACCGTGAGAACCTTCTTTACACCCAGGCCCTTTAAGACGGCCTCGATATTGATTTTATCGATGACATCCCCCATCATGTTTATACCGGTTCCCGGATGAGGCTGGTGTCCGGTCATTGCCGTGGTGGAATTATCCAGAATGCAGACAATCAGATCCGCTTCGTTATACACGGCATTGGCGATTCCCGTCATACCGGAGGCAAAGAATGTGGAATCTCCGATAAACGCAAAATTCGCAGTCCCCGGATCGGTATGGTAAAGTCCCTGTGCCATGGTAATTCCGGCACCCATGCAAAGGCAGGTGTCAACCATATCAAGCGGCATGGCATTTCCGAGTGTATAACAGCCGATGTCTCCGGAGAAATTTGCCTTCAGTCCCTTCATGGCCTGCTTTACCGCATAGAAGGATGCCCTGTGCGGACAGCCCGCACACAGTACGGGAGGTCTCACCGGCAAATCGGGCACCGGTACGGATACCGGTGCTGCCGTTTCTTCCCTGTTTCCGTTTAACATGCCCTTAATCCGGCTCGTAAGATCCTCGATCTCTTCCCGGTGCTTTTCTTCCTGGTTGTCTTCGCCTAAAAATACGGAAATCTGCTTCGCAACGCCCTCGGCGGTATTCTCTCCCGCAAGCGGGGAATGGCCGGTATGTTTTCCGAAGACGTTAAACGTAAGATGCTCCTTTCCGGCAAGCATGAAAAGTTCTTCCTCCAGATAAGGGAAAAGTTCCTCTGTTACAAGCACTTCCTCCACACCTTCGAGTGCGCTTTTTAAGAAGCTTTCCGGAAGCGGATGGGGCGTTGATACACGGATTAATTTCACATCCGTGCGGTCCTTAATATACTCTTTTGCATAGGCATAACTTACACCGCCCGTGACAATCGCCTTCGTGCAGTCGCTGTCTCCGGTAACGGTGTTGAATTTATACTTCGAGAAATCCTCTCCGATTTCGGGATTTCTCTTTTCAATCATTTCATGATTCATCCTCGATAACTTCGGAAAAATCACAAAGCGTTTCGAATCCTTTACAAATCCCGGAATCTCCTTCGGCACGGCGTTTTCGTCGTATTCGATTCCCGCATATGCATGGTCGATTCTGGTTGTCGGACGAAACAGCACGGGCGTTTTGTATTTCTCGGAATATTCAAACGCATCCTGAATCATTTCGTATGCATCTTCCACTCCCGACGGGTCAAAAACCGGAATGCGGCAGTACTTCGCAAACAACCGGCTGTCCTGCTCCGTCTGGGAAGAAATCGGACCCGGATCATCGGCAGATACAACGACCAAACCGCCTTCCACACCGACATAGGCAAGCGACATAAGCGCATCGGATGCCACATTCAGTCCCATCATCTTCATGGTGACAAGACTTCTTGCCCCGGCATAGGACGCTCCGGCAGCCACTTCCATGGCGGCTTTCTCATTCACGGACCATTCCACGTGAATGGCCTTATTTGCATTATGCTTTGCAACCGTTTCGATAATTTCCGAAGAGGGAGTTCCCGGATAGCCGCATACGACATTGACTCCGGCGGCAATCGCACCGAGTGCAATGGCCTGATTTCCCATAACGTATTCTTTTTTCATTGGTCTCTCCCGGATTTCCATGAGATTTGATGTGCGCCTCTTCCTTTGATTCCCTGTTTTCATAACGCACACCAAATAGAATTATAACATATTTTCATCCGAAAACAAAGAATACGAAAATCCCCGCCGACATATCCGCCGCGGGGATTTTATATATCTGATTATCTCTTATTTCATATCCGAAACATATTTCATATCCGAAATATATAATTAAACAATACCCTGAGCCTTCATGGCATCGGCAACCTTTAAGAAGCCTGCGATGTTTGCACCTGCAACATAGTCGCCTTCTTTGCCGTACTTCTTGGCAGCATCGTCAAGGTTATGGAAGATGTTAACCATGATCTGTTTTAACTTCGCATCAACTTCTTCGAATGTCCAGGAAAGTCTCTCGGAGTTCTGGCTCATCTCAAGTGCGGATGTGGCAACACCGCCGGCATTGGATGCCTTGCCCGGGCAGAACAGAATGCCGTTCTCTTTCAGGTACTCGGTTGCTTCCAGCGTGGTCGGCATGTTGGCCCCTTCACATACGGCGAAACAGCCATTCGCTACCAGCTGCTTCGCATCCTCCAGGCCGAGTTCTTTCTGGGTTGCACACGGCAGGGCAATATCGCATTTGATGCTCCATACGCCGCGTCCCGGATGATACTGGGCGGAGGGTCTGGCCGCCGCGTATTCCGTCAGCCGCTCTCTGCGGATTTCCTTGATCTCCTTGAGCAGTTCAACATCAATTC